>Ga0080004_1117872_pt1 | contig 99109 bp, 99 predicted proteins | sample WasSprMetagenome_FD_69207 | JGI IMG/M metagenome (GOLD analysis project Ga0080004, IMG submission 69207) | Sulfidic aquatic microbial communities from Washburn Spring, Yellowstone National Park, USA - WS (SPADES assembly) (version 2) | ecosystem: Environmental > Aquatic > Thermal springs > Hot...
ACGTGGTGGCCTCCGCGACCGCTAGAGGAGGGGTCGCCACCTTCGAGCTACTGCCTGGCGACTACACGATAGAGGCGGCGTTCCTAGGGAAGAAGGGCACCGCCAAGGTCTCGATGACCACCGACTACAGCGTTAGCATACCCCTCGACGTCTTCATGGTCATAGGCAACCAGGCCTTCAGCGCCAGCGAGATAGTGCTGTGGATCGTCCTAGCGATAGTCATAGTCATAGTGCTGGCCGCCATAATAATAGTGCTAGCGAGGATAAGGAGGAAGGCGCCCGCGCCACCAACGCCTCCACCAACCGAGGCCCCCGCGAAGACCCAGTAGGGCTTTCCCAGGCCCAAACCCCCCAATTTTATTTGTCTTTTTTAGACCGTTTGTCCCTAGATGGTCATTTCCTTCATTTTGGTTTTTTGGTCTCATCTGGGGACTCCCACCTCGCCCACGGGGCTCTAGCGACCACTGTGGGATCATGGACGGTAGCGAGGCCAACGGCATGGGCCCATCCACCATACGCCCATAGCGCAGGCCCTAGCGGGCCGTCGTGGCTTCCATATGACTTGTCGATACCTTTAAACAACCGCAAGCACATGGCTCAATAGCCCTCCTTGACGTCACCTCGACCCCTTCGCCGTGGAAGCTCGCACAAGCGCGCCGATTTTCATCACCGAGCAGGACGTAGGGTCCAAGGACTCGTAAAAACCTTCACAGCCCAATATCTAAAACTCCTTGACCCGTCATGATAACGGGACCGCCTCGATTTAGGGGCTTATTAAGGTCGCGCCTCTATCTCCCCTACGAGGGACATTGAGGCTCGCGATCCAGCTCCTGGCGCTCGCGCTGGCCCTGCCTCTTCCCAGCTTAGGAGTTGCGCTGGCTCAGGGGGCGGACGTCAATCAGACGCTGACGTCGATGTACGAAAACGTCGTAAGCGGGGCGAAGGCGACTATAGAGAGGTTCTTGACCGGGGTCCAAGACCTCTTCCTCTTCACGATACGCAAGGGCCTCGAGGTCCTTATAACGTTGGCCAGGGCCTCTTACGTCGCGCTGGGGCTGCTCGGCTTGGTCCTCTGGGCCACCGGCATATCGCCTTATAGGGGGCGGCACCTAGTGGTAGGAGCGGTAGTGCTCGCGATAATAGCTGAGGTGGCGCGTGGGCTACTGGGTTGAGGGACGGGCTCGAGCCGCTCGACGTCGAGGGGCTCAGGAAGATCTGGAGCAGGGTGTTCACGGTACCGACTGGGTGCAGGGCCCTCGATAAGCTCTTGGGAGGGGGCCTCCCCTCGTCTCACATAACTTTGGTCTACGGGGAGAGGTCCTCCGGTAAGACGCAGCTCTGCCACCAAGTTGTGGCGCACTACCTAGTGAGCGACCCCGAGGCCCTGGCGGTCTACGTCGACGTCGATCTGACGTTCTCCCCAGAGCGATTGGTCAGCATAGCAAAGCGCTACGGGGTCTCGAATTCAAGGGATGTCCTCTCGAGGGCGCTTTACCACAGGCCAACGACCTTCGAGGAGCAGGATCGTGTTTTGGGCTTGCTCGACGAGACCTACGAAGACGCCCCTCACGGCCTCGTCGTCGTGGACTCCCTGTCCCCTTTGGTCAGGGGGGAGTACGGGGTGGCGGTCGTTGAAATGCAGAGGGCCCTCTCCAGCTACGTGAGGAGGCTCCAGGACTACGCAATCAAGAGGAACGTCGTCGTCGTGGTAACTGACAACGTCCGCTTGGCGAAGGTGCAGGAGAGGGAAGTGCTCTTGCCGGTCTCCTCTCAAGCCCTAGAGCTCTCGATCACGCGCCTCAGGCTGGTGAGGGGACCGGGCAACTTAAGGGTGTGCCGACTTGAGGCCTCACCGATACTGCCTGAGGGAGAGGTTGCCTTCCTCATAAAGGAGGAGGGTTTGGTCGACCTTTGATCCCTGAGGCAGGTACAGATCTATTCACGACTTTCCACCGCTAGCGGAGCTCGATGGCTCAGTGTTGCGCGTGAAGAATTCTCACTCCGGGCTTGAGTATTCTCCTCTGCACTCCTCGCAGAGGAAGTGGCCATTCACCTCTCTAAGGTCGTCGGACCACTCTCCACAGACCTCGCAGTACCCCGCCTGCACCTCCCTCACATAGCCCTCCTCGAGCTCCCTCTTAGACGCCAAGATTTCTATCAGCGCTGGAGCGACCTTCAACACGTCCCTCTCGGTGACGATTCCGACGAGCTTTCCTTTATCTAGGACCACGAGCCTCCTGATCCTGCTCCTGGCCATCCTGCTCATAGCCGTTGTCAAGGGGGCTTGGGGCTCGATGGTTATCAGGGGAGTCGACATTATCTCCCTACAGGTGATCTCGTCGGCGTTGAGCCCCTTGGCCATGACCCTCGACACCAAGTCCCTCTCCGTGATGATCCCCACGGGTCTGCCTTGGGGATCCGCCACGATCACGCACCCTATGCCGTGCTTATCCATCAACATGGCCGCTTTTTTGGCGCTCTCGTTGACCCCAACGACGATTACCTCGCTCGTCATGACGTCCGAGACCTTGATTCTAGAGACCTCCACCTCCACTATGCCTCCTAACCGTTGAGAGCTTCCTAGAGGCCCTTAAAAAAGCATCGCTTTAAGCCCTCATGTCTCACCGATCCCTCTCAAGGACTTCCTCTCCACAATTCTCGCAGCCCCTGGGGGCAGGACCCTCGCCACTTCGTCCATCGTGATGGCCCCCTCAAACCCCATGGCCCTCAAGTGCTCGTTGAAGATCTTGGCTATTCTCCTCGCTACGCGCCCCCTCTCCTCGTCCCCGGGGACCAGAGTCACGTGGGCCGCGGCCTTCCTCGCTATGGCCGATGGGGGGGCCGACACGACGAGAGCCTCTCCATCTCGCACCACGAGGCCTACGGCCAGCCTGAGCTCCACCCCTCTCAAGTAGTTCCTGCCGCCCCTGATCATGAACGAGCCCTTAGGCAAGTACTCGCCGGAGGGAGGCGTCTTGGAGACCTGCTCCCCGTAGACCCAGTACACGTCTATCGACGCGAACCCCTCCCTCCAAGCCTTGGAGTAGCAGGCGGCGAACTGGGCCGCCTCCTCTATGGTAGTCGAGGGCACGTCCTTGCCCTCGCTCTTCACCACCACGGCCGCCGCCCCAACTACGTCTGCATGGAAGAATAGGTCCCTGTCCTCTAAGTACCTCCTCACCAAGGCCTCGTTCTGAGAAGCGTCCCTTCCTGCGACGACGAGGAACTCGTCGCTCGACCTGAACCAGAGGTACCTCTCGTACCAGTACTTGGGCTCTCTCCTCTTCCTTATCCTCCCCTCGACCTCCTTGGCCATCTCAACCTCCCTCTCCACCAAGCTCTCCAGCTTGGCCTCCAGGTCAGCGAGGGCCCTGCGGCTCGCCTCTAGTTTCCTCTTCAACTCCTTCAGCTCGTCGTATAAGCTCGACACGTTGGACATCAAGCTCTCGTGGGGTTTGAGGGAGAGCTCGAGGCCCTCGACCTCGACCTTGACCGTCCTGCCCCTCCTGTCCACTCCGACGACCTTAACTCCCTCTACACGCGGTTCAGGGCTCGGCCGATCCTCCCCCCTAGCCCAAGCCTCTTTGAAGGCCTCGAGGAGCTCTTGGAAGCTCTCGGCGTTCTCCTCGACGAAGCTTATGGCCCTGCTCAGCCTCTTGATCTTGGCCTCGACCTCGGCTACACTCCTCTCGACCTCCTTTATCGTCGCCTCGATCCTCCTCCTCTCTTTCTCGACCTCCTCCTTGCCCCTCTGGAGGCTCTCCTTGAACTCCTCATAGAAGTAGTCCGCCACCGCGTCGTAGAAGCGGTCGTAGGCCCTCTTCTCGCAACACGCGTAAATGGTGAAGTCTATGGGGACGACCGAGAAGGGCCTCCCGTCCACGTAGACTATGCTCGGCTTGAGGACGTCGAGAGACGCCAAGAGCTCCCTCGCCTTCTCCGCGATCCTCTCGACATCCTCCCTCGAGCCGACCTCGCTCTCGGGGTCCGTGGAGCACCTAGCCAGGACCTCATAGGCTACCTCGGGCGAGCCCACGAGCGCTAGAGCCGCGTAGAAGGCCTTCGGCTTGCGGTCCCTGAGGGCCTCTAGGGCCCTACCCTCGTCAACGTCGAGGAGCGCGTTCGGGGGGAGCTGATATCTCGCCCCCCTCTTCAAGGCTCTGTCCTTGTACTCGACCTCCCTGTAGGCGCCCAAGACCGTCGAGTTCGAGTCGCAGACGACTAAGTTGCCCTCCCTCACGAGCTCGACCATGAGCTCGTGGGCGCCCCTCTCCCCCTCAGTCCTCATCCTCACTATCCTGTCGAAGCCCACCTGCTCGAAGGATGTTATCCTCGCCCCCCTCAACAGCTTCCTCAGCAGCATGCAGAAGGGCGGCGGTTGCGCTGGCTTCTCGAAGTCGTAGCTCGTCAAGCTGATCCATCGAGGAGGCTTGATGGCCAGGATCCTCGAGATCCCGTCGACGCACCTTATCTTGAGCGTCAAGAGGCCCCCTATCATGTAAACGTTGACGATGGTCCCGCCCACTATCAGCTGGGCAACCTCTCTAGTCAAGGCCCTGAGGTCCAGCGCCGACAGGGAACTCTTCGGCTTCAGCTTGGAGGACAAGGTCCACATCTCTGCTTGAAGCTTTTATTAGGAAGGGCTGGATTAAAAACTCGCGAGGCACATGAGGCCTGGCTCGAAGGTCTACGCGACGAGGATAGCCTTCGCGATAACGGCCGGAGTCTTGAGCGCAGTAATTAACCCGATGCTCTTCACGTTGAGCTCTCACGTGCTAGCTCATGCAATGATAGCGTTTGTCGCCCCGATATTCATAGCCCTATTCCTTTACATCGCCTCATACCACTTCGCAAAATCGGTCATCAAGGTCTCGCCCACCTCCCTTAACGATCCTTCATACATGTACAAAGGAGGGATCTTTACTTATATAATCGTATGGATAGTCACGTGGTCCCTCGCGGCCACCATCTGCCACCCTTGACTACGATAGCGGGTAGGACTCCATGAGGACCTTGATACGCGACTGCAGGCTCTACCTCAATGGCAAGATCGTCGAAAACTGCCTCTTAGTCATAGACGCCCCCTTGATATCCGACTTCGGGGTGGACCACGGCCTTCAACTGTCATGCGACGTCGAGGTAAGCGCCAAGGGGAGGTTACTGCTCCCCGGGCTGGTAGATCCCCACGTCCACCTGAGGGACCAAGGGCTGTCATACAAGGAGGACTTCTGGACGGGGACTGCGAGCGCAGTCCTCGGCGGAGTCACCTCAGTAATAGACATGCCGAACAATCTTCCCCCGACGGCTACTCCGTCAGATTTGGCCGAGAGGATGGAGCTGGCAAAGGACAGGATACTGGCAAACGTCGGCTTCACGTGCAAGCCCTCGCCCGATCACTCCCTCAACTCAAAGCTTGCGGAGGGCGGAACGATCGCTTTTAAGATGTTCGTCTACGAGCACATGGATCGCGGGAGGCTCGACCTGCCCCTCGTTGAGAGGGTCCTTGAGTCCCTCTCCAAGCTCGACAGAATATTGATGTTGCACTGCAACGTCAAGACGAGCTTCTCGGAGGTCCTCGACCTCGTGAAAAGTAGGAGGGCTTTTAAGCTGTGCAGGGTCGAGAAGGGCCTAGCCGAGGAGATCTTGGCCATAGCGAGGAAGCACGGAGCGAGGGTCCACTTCTGCCACGTCACGTGCCCGAGGACCGTGGAGCTCATAAACGATTACAAGGGCTTTGTCAGGGCCACCTTAGAGGTGACGGTTCACCACATCCTCCTCGACTACTCAATCTTGAACAGCCTAGGCCCCATTGCTCACGTAGACCCCCCTCTGAGGAGTAGGTCCACGGCCAGGCGCCTCTTCGATATGCTTAGGAGAGGCATGGTAGACTTCGTGGCGAGCGACCACGCCCCCCACGCCCTCTTCGAAAAAGAGAGCGAGGACCCCAAGCCCGGCCTTCCCAACCTGCAGTTGATGATGCCCTTGCTCATGACCCAGGTCAAGAGGGGCAGGCTCGACCTGAGCTTGGTGTTGGAAAGGGCCTCTGCTAGGCCAGCTAAGGTCTTTGGGCTGAGGAAACGAGGCGCTATAGCGAAGGGGTACTACGCCGACCTAGTTGAGGTGGATCTCAAGAGGAGGCTGAAGGTGAGGAGCGATATCCTGGTGTCGAAGGCCAAGTATACGCCCTTCGAAGGCGCGACCCTTGTGGGCGTGCCCGTGAGGACCTACGTTAACGGCGTATGCGTCAACGACGATTACACGATAGTGGGGAAGGGGGGAGAGGGGGTAGTGCTCATGCCTAGGTGAAGCCCATGAGCCCCCAGAGACTGCTCCTGGACTGCATGTGTGGGAAGCTGGCTCGCTGGCTCCGCCTCTTAGGGTTCGACACCGATTACTACAAGGGCGTCGACGACGAGACGCTTCTCTTAGAGGCTGAGAGGACTGGTAGGGTGATAGTCACGAGGGACCAGGGCCTTTACAATAAAGCGGTCAAGAGGGGCTTGAAGTGCATACTGCTGACGTCGACGGACCACGTGGAGAACATGAGGAAGGTCCTCCGAGAGCTGAACGCTAAGATAGTAATCCCCCCGAGGGAGACTCGATGCCCCCTCTGCAACAGTCCGCTCAGGGAGGTTGACCCCAGTTCAGTGAGAGCCCTCCTGCCCTCAGAGGACTTGGCTAGGCGCTACGACAAGTTCTGGCTGTGTGAGAGGTGCGAGAAGGCCTACTGGATAGGCTCTCACTGGCGAAACATTAAGAAGACGCTGAGGGAATTAGAGGGTTGTGCGAAGGAGGGCTGAGCCTTGAGCTACGTGACTGACGAGGAAGGGGCTTTCTTGGTAAAGCTCGCTAGGAGGGCTGTGACCGAGTACTTCTCATCCAAGAGGGTCATGGATCCTCCGCATGACACGCCGCCAAAGCTCTACGAGAAGAGAGGAGTCTTCGTGACCATAGAGACTTACCCAAATCGCGAGCTTAGGGGTTGCATCGGCTTCCCGGAACCAGTTTACCCCCTCGTCGAGGCGACAATAAGAGCTGCGCTCGCCTCGGCCTTCGAAGACCCCCGGTTCCCGCCCCTAGACAGATCTGAGCTGAGCAGGGTAGTGTTCGAGGTCAGCGTCCTAACACCCCCTCAGTTGATCAAGGCCTCAAAGCCAATAGAGTACCCGTCTAAGATCAAGGTCGGGGTGGACGGCTTGATAGTGGAGAAGGGACTCTTTAGAGGCCTGCTCTTACCTCAGGTGGCCGTCGAGTACGGCTGGGACGAGGAGGAGTTCTTGACGCAGTGCTGCTTGAAGGCTTTGCTACCACCCGACGCTTGGCTAAGTCCTAGCACGAAGGTCTACAAGTTCCAGGCTGAGGTCTTCGAGGAGGAGGCCCCTGAGGGCCCTGTTAGGAGGAGGAAGCTAGGTTAGATCGCCGCAAACGCAGAACGACTCGTGTATGAGGTCGTATAGCCTGTCCAGCCCAATCCTCTTTAATGCCGAGATCACCACGACCCTAGAGGCGCGCTCGTACCTGAAGACGAGGTCCGTGAGCTCTAGAGCTAAGTCGGAGAGGACGTCGGTTCTCGAACTCAGCCTCCTCTTGACCTCGTCAGCCTTCAGGGCGAGCTCCGACAGGTTCACGACGTCTCCCTTGTTAATCACGGCCACGGTCGGTATCTCGAGCCTCAGCTCTATTATCAGCGATAGCAGCTTTATCACCAAGAGCTCGCTGGCGTCCCTTATGGTCTCGGCGTCCACTATGTAGACTGCCACGGCCCTTCTGACCCCCTTGATGGCGTTGCTAAGAGACGGGCCCAGCCCCCTGAAGACGAAGAGCTCCATCTGGCCCGGCGTGTCGACTAGGACGTAGTCCACGTCGTTTATTGCCATTTTCTTTACGATCTCCTCCATCCTCTCCTCCATAATCTTCGAGGCCACTATCATCGCGCCATTCGGCCCGAGGCCCATCTCCCTCATCAAGTCGCTGGCCTTCACAATCTCCCTCACGTCGAAGGCGGCCTCGTAGGGCAAGACCTCTACGCCCGGGTCTAAATTGACGCGTGAGACACGAAAGCCCACGTCCTCGAGCCAGTCGCCGAAGGTCTTGACGAGGGTCGTCTTCCCGCACCCCGCCGTCCCCACGAACACTATGAACACGGCGACCTCCCCCGCTGAACCTCTCATGAGGGGGCTTAAAAGCCCGACACATTAGGGGCTGGCGGTGAAAGGCGTGGGTCAGATGTTGCGCAACGGGAAGGAGCGCAAGGCAGTCTCAGCCATGATCGCGACGTTGATGCTCATAGGGATAACCGTGGCGATAGGCTCCTTCATCTACTGGTACGCCGTGGGCTACGCTAAGTCGACCTCGAGGGTGGCCTCCATAGAGATAACGAAGGCCAAGATGACTCAGACGCCTAACGGCGTGAGTGTATTGGTGACCGTGAGGAACCAAGGGACTGCGACTCTGGAGTTGCGTAATATCACGGTGAGGGATCCCTCTAACAATTTAATAGACCTGCTGAAGCAGGAAAACGCGACGATAACACCTAATACTAAGGTCCTTGAACCTGGGGACTCGGTCACCGTCGTCTACTTTGGGAAGTTGAACGTCAAGGTCGGCGACGTCTGCCTCGTAACAGTAGTGACGGACCGTGACGCGCAGGAGATAACGGTTCAGTGTACGCAGGCAACCTAGGAGGGCATGGACGTGCACTCATCCCCACACTCCACCTTTTTTCTAGCTAAACGTCGAGGTGTTTCGGAGATAATAGCTACCTTGATGATCTTTGTGATCACGCTGGCTATCTCGGCTATACCCATAAGCCTCTTGCTTCAAAGGGCTAGCATGTCCTCAAGCATGGCCCTTCAAGAGTCGGAGAGGGCAAAGCTTGAACAATTAACCGCGATAAAGATTCTTGGCTCTCAGAAGGCGGGAAATGGAACGTGCGTCCTCTTGTACAACCCCTCCGACGTAACGGTAAATGTTGAAGTTGTATTCGTGAAAGGCAGGCCTCATTCAGTTAATGCCGTCTTGAGGCCGTTTGAGATTATTGAGGTTCTCCTAAACCCTGGGGTTCAAGAGGATGACCTCAACGACGTTTATCTCCTGACATCGGAGGGGTTTTTGATCCATGCCAAGGCGTAAGGCGTTGAGCCCACTGATTGGCGTAATGATAATGGCCGTCCTAATATCGCTCTCGATCGCTCTCTTCACATCTCTCTTGTCTTCTTTCACGAATTACTCGAGCGTATTGCGCCAAGAGCTCGATCTGGCAAGCGAGCTCATGGCTGAGGAGAAGGTAAACATCGACGCTTCATTTAACGGAACCCACGTACTGATCTCTCTGACGAATAGGGCCTCGAGAGAAGTCGTTTTTCCGTACATAGTTTTCAAGCATGGAGACGAAGTCCGCGTAGAGAAGCTCGACTTAAGGGTTCGACCCTGTTCTTCGTCGCCGCTTCGAGTCCCCGTATCCGTACCCCAAGGTTTTGCAAACCCCTCATTCAGCGTAACACTTGTGGCCAAGCGGGGCTCTATTTACACTTTCAACTTCGCCCTTCCTCAAGGCTTGACGAGCAACGCTAGCACGACCCCCTACGTGAAATTGCCCTACGACGACATGTGCTTGATAAATGACGTGGACGTCGCCGATCGCCTGAAGGGAATAGTCGTGGCGTCTTACCAAAATGGCGGCGTGCTAGCGATGGACGTAGACGATGGGTCGGTGCTCTGGTCGAAGGAGTTTCCCTTCACGAAGGCGGAGAATGTCGCCTTCAGCGAGGCTTTGAATGCTACCGTGCTGTCCGTGTCGTCCGACGGTAACAACCCTAAGGCCTTGAGCATCATAGCTTTGAGGGACGGGAAGCTACTCTCCATAAACAACTTCTACTCTTACTACAGTTGCTCCCAAGCGAGCTACTACGTAGAGGAGCGCACTTATCAGCCAGCGATTGTCGGGAGGAACCAGCAGTTAATAGTAGTCCCCGAAAGCTACTTCTCGGCACAATATTATCCGTACTACGCTTGGACGATAGATATAACGATGTATGCAAACTTTGCAGGACCGCGATCTCCCTCGGTTGGAAAGGTGAAGCTCCAGAGGGCCGTAATAGGGATCGTCGACACTCAGACGTCCTTTCAATACTACCTAGCAAACCCGGACATCTTCCCCAAGTTCAAGGTGCTCGGCTACGCCCCGATAAATGAGAGCTTCGGCGTCTTGTTGGTCAGCGGAGCCCTTTACCAGAAGGCAGTGAGCATAAACGTTGAGCGTTGTAGCAACGTTAAAACCCTGATACTGCCGACCCTCCACGCGATAAATAACGGCAGCACGTCCTGGTACCTCTCCATAAACCCCTGCGACATCTCAGGTCTCAATACGTTGACCAACATCGGCAAGACCATAGTCGTGGCGTCAGGCCCCTACCTCCACGTGGTCAGCGCTCAAGGCAAGCTCTTGAGGTTCATTGACTACAGTCCTCAGAAAATAGTCCTCTTGAAGCGCGATTACCTCTATAACAAGCTGATACTGGGGCTATCTAATGGCACGATGATAGTGCTTAACGAGAGCTTGAGCGAGGAGAAGCGCTTAGCGCTGAGCAAACCCTCCCAGATAGTCGACGCCGTGCTTATGCAGGGCCTTAGGCTTGTCGTGTTCAACGAGACCCATGCCCTCGACTTAGAAAACCCCACTTACGCCGTAAGGCTTCCCTCAAAGCCCTACAAAGCAGTCGCACTCGACGCGTGGAGGGCGCTCGTGGCAACCCCCTCTGGGTTACTCCTTCTAAGGGTTTGAGGGGGGTGAGGGCTTTGACCGCCGTCCCCCTCTTAGACACACACGAACGCGCAGAGGCACGCTCGAGGATCAGAGGCGTAAAGCTCGACAGAGACTTTCAACAGCTTGACAGGTACTACCTGGCAGACGGCTTGGTGGAGGTGGTAATCGGCGTACACCAGGGCTTGGGCTACTACATAGTCAAAGAGCCCGAGCTGACGCCCGACGAGCTCAAGTTGTATAACAGCATCGTGGAGGAGCTGAGGTACAGGGCGAGACCGGATCAACAGCTACTCACGGACCCCCTCTCCTATCTCGAGAAGGCCCTGAGAGAGGCCATAGGGAATCTCGAGATCGCGAGCAAGGTCCACGCCTCCAAGCACAAGCTGTTCTATTATTTGAAGAGGGACATACTGGGCCTCGGTCCCTTGGAGCCGTTGATGAACGATCCGGACATAGAGGACATATCCGTGGAGGGCGTCGGCAGGCCTGCCAGGGTGTTCCACAGGCGCTTCAGCTTGTACGACTGGCTTCACACGAACATAGTCTTCGAGGACGAGGAGGAGCTCAACAATTACATAATAAGGCTGGCGCACATGGGCGGGAAGCACATAAACACCGCCCACCCGATAGCCGACGTAATGTTGCCGGGCAGGCACAGGGCGACGCTGACTTTCTCGAGGGAGGTGACCCCCCAGGGCCCCTCGCTGACGATAAGGAAGTTCAGGGAGAAGCCGTTGACTATATGCCACCTGATCAAGAGCGGCACGATATCCTCGCTCATGGCCACCTATTGGTGGCTCTTGCTCGAAAACAAGGCCTTCTTCATGATAATAGGGCCCATGGCGAGCGGGAAGACGACTTTACTTAACAGCTTGGCAATGCTCCTGAAGCCAAATTGGAAGGTGGTTAGCATCGAGGACGTCGCCGAGCTCAACTTGGCCCACCCCGGTTGGAAGCCCTTGGTCTCGCGGCACACGTACCTGATGGGCGAGAACTTGACCGAGATAAGGCTCTTCGACCTCGTGAAGCTCTCATTTAGGGAGAGGGCGGACTTCATAATAGTCGGTGAGGTTAGGGGCGAGGAGGCCTACGCACTATTTCAAGCCGCAGCGAGTGGCCATGGTTGTGCATGCACGTTCCACAGCCCGAACTTCGAGGCCATGGTCAACAGGCTCACGTCTCCGCCACTCAACGTCGGCCCTAGTTACATCGACTTGATATCCAACGTCGTCGTGATAAAGAGGATAACGAAGACGCCAAGACAAGCCGTTAGGAGGGTCACGGAAGTGGACGAAGTCATAAGTTATCGGGAGTACCAGAAGGTCTTCACATGGAACCCAACCGAGGACTCATTCGAGCCCAACGACCCCTGTGAGCTCGTCGAGAAGAGCGTGCACCTCAAGCGCATAGCTGAGGCAACCGGGATTAGTGAGGAGGACGTCTTGAATGAGCTTCTAGAGAGGAAGAGCTTCCTCGAAAGCCTGGTCAAAAACAACATCTTGGACTTCGAAGAGGTGACCAACCACCTGAGAAGATTTTACTATAGGAGGTCTTCGGGTGAGAAGGAGCTCTAAGGCATTCATAGCCTTCTCCGCGGCCGTCTTGTCGACCGTCTTGGTCTCTCCTCCATTATCACTGACGCTATCGGCATTGCTGTTCTTCGCGGCGCTCTTGCACTCATATAGAGTAAAGAGGAAGGGCAGGAAGACTAGAGCGGCTGAGCACGAGCAACTGAAGATCGTTATAGAGCTTCCTAAGCCCCCTTGGAGCATAAAGAACGTCTTCAGGGCCGTGCTGAGGTCTGAACTCAAAGGACGAGTAGATGTGCGTAAGAGCCTCCTAAGGGGGATGCCTCGAATTTGCCTATCCACGTCCATAGCCTTGGTGTCGATAGCAACCTTCTTCCTCACAGGCAATGTTGCGTGCCTCTTCCTAGCGCCCTTGTCGATAATCGTCCTCCTAGCGCCGATGCTACATGAAAAAGTGCTAACCACCATCAGGAAGCAGGAAGTCGAAAACGAGTTGCCCTTCTTCAGCCTCTTGGCCTCTGCTTTGTCGCATGCAGGTCACACACTTGTAAAAGCTTTTAGCGTAGCAGCTGAGGCAAAGATATTTCCAGCGATTAGCACAGAAGCCCTTCACTTGAGGAAAGAGGCGCTCTTCACGGGCGGGGACAACATAACTGCCATGAGCTCTTACGCCCAGAGGAATCCCTCTAAACTCTTGTCCTCCCTGATCCTAGGTTACACGAGCCTTCTCAGAAGCGGCGGGGACGTCGTTAAGTACTTAGAAGAGAGGACTAAGGAGCTCCTCGCGCTCCTCAAGGACAGGTGGAGCAGCTTCGTCAACTACGTCAACATCATCGGCGAGGCCATGCTGGGGCTATTCTTAATAGCCCCCTTGATGCTCTCCATGACGATCTTAGTCTTCGCGAGCGAGGTAGACTTTGCCTTCTACGAACTCATAGTCTTCGGCCTAATACCTCTCCTGACGCTCTTGGCCATTTACCTAATACACGTGACGCGCCCGCAAGAGGGCTTTGAGTACGCGCCGGACAAGAGGGTCGTCCTCCTCTCTTTGGCGTTGGCTACCACCCTCGCATTCGCCTTGATCGATATCTTCAAGGTCCCCCCTCTCAGGGCATCCATCGTCAGTTTATCGTCAATCGCCTTGCCTTTGTCCGTGCACTATGAGAAGGAGAGGAGGAAAGTCCTCGAGGTTGAGAGGGAATTGCCGCGTTTTCTGAGATACTTGGGAGAGCACAAAAGACTCGGCTTCCCCCTTTTGACAGCTATCGAGAAGTCCTCTAACGAGAGGTACAACAAGCAATTCTCGTCGCTGATAAAGGGGGTGCTGGCGAAGACGAAGCTCGGCTTGTCCTTGTACCAATCGACACTGGCCCTCAGATTACGCTCCAAGCTTTGCAAAGCCGTTTTCTTCACCTTAGACCACTTGATAGCAACGGGAGGAGGCTCTCTGGCGACTTTTGAGCTCATGGCTTCCTACATAGACGAGTACAACGCGCATAGGTCGAGAATCAAGAGATCCCTCTATCTGTATTCCGTATTGGGCTACGCTACGCCAATGATTCTTGCGATATGTTTATCGCTGACGCTCAGCATCGTGAAAGGCGTCGGTGAACTTCCATCTGCCAGCGCAGTCGGCGGCTCCTTAGCCCTTATATCCACGATCTCCCTAAAGGGGTTGGACAGGGCACTATCCTACAGCGAGCTCATGATAGTTGCCTCGTCCATCTCCACGGGCCTGGTCCTCGGTAAGGCGATAGACGGAACGCTCTTCAGCACTAAGCACCTCTTGATATGCATTACAGTTGCCTTAATATCTCTCAACCTCTTCTTATAACTTGCAGGCACGGTGGAGTGGAGATGGAGTACTCTCTATTGGCGGACTTTTATGAGAAGATAGAGTCCACGACGAAGAGGCTCGAGATGACGGACATTCTAGTAGCGCTTTTGAAGAAAACCCCTCCGAGTGTCATAGATAAAGTCGTTTATTTGACCCAAGGCAAGTTGTACCCGGACTACGTAGGCGTGGAGCTTGGCGTGGCGGAGAAGCTCGCCTTGAGGGCCCTCTCCTTAGCCACCGGTCTGTCGGTGGAGGAGCTGGAGGCGGAGCTGAAGAGGGCGGGTGACATAGGCGTCGCGGCCGAGCGCTCTCTCTCTAGGAGGAGAGTCAAGAGCCTCTTGGACTTCGTGGCTCAATCGCAAGTCGGGGCGAAGAAGCTGACGGTCGACGAGGTCTACAACACGCTCGACAAAGTCGCCAAAGCGACAGGCGAGGGCTCCCAGGACACGAAGATATCACTGATAGCGAGTTTGTTGAGGCATGCGACGCCGAAAGAGGCAAGGTACTTGATGAGGACCATAACTGGAAAACTGAGGCTTGGAATAGCCGACATGACCATATTAGACGCGCTTGCGATAGCCTTCTGCGGCGGGAAGGAGGCCCGTCCGCTCATTGAGAGAGCCTACAACCTCTCAAGCGACTTGGGCTACGTTGCAAGGGCGGTGGCCGAGAAGGGGCTCGAGGGAGCCAAGCAGTTCAAGATAGCGATAGGAAGGCCCATAAGGCCTATGTTGGCAGAGCGCTTGACCACGGCCGAGGAGATACTACAAAAGCTGGGCGGCAAGTGCGTAGCTGAGTACAAGTACGATGGCGAGAGAATACAGGCGCACAAATCGGGCGCCGACGTCATATTGTTCTCACGAAGGCTAGAGAACATAACCCACCACTACCCGGACGCCTGCGACATCATAAGGAATCACGTAAAGGCCAACGAAGCGATAGTGGAAGCGGAGTGCGTGGCCATAGACCCCGATACGGGGGAGATGAGGCCCTTCCAAGAGCTCATGCACAGGAGGAGGAAGTACGGTATAGAGGAGGCCATGAAGGAATACCCCGTCTCGCTCTTCTTCTTCGACTGCCTCTACGTGGACGGGCAGGACCTCACGAACGCGCCCTACCCCAAGAGGAGGGAGATGCTGGCGAAGATACTCGAGCCCGGCGAGAGGGCCATGCTGGCGACCTACAGGTTGATCGAGGACGTCGAAGAGCTGGAGCGCTTCTTCGAGGAGGCGATAAGCGAGGGTTGCGAGGGGCTCGTGTGCAAATCGCTGGCGCCGGACTCCGTCTATCAGGCGGGCGCTAGAGGCTGGCTCTGGATAAAGTTCAAGAGGTCTTATCAGTCGAAGTTGGTTGAGCCGGTTGACGTCACGGTCGTGGGCGCGTTCTGGGGCAAGGGGAAGCGGGCTGGCAAGTACGGGGCCCTGCTCTGTGCGGTCTACGATCCGGAGGCCGACGTCTTCAGGACGGTGTGCAAGGTGGGAAGCGGTTTCACTGACGAGGACCTCGAGAAGATGCCCGAGATGTTGCGCCCCTACGTCATAGAGCACAAGCACCCGCGGGTCGACTCCAGGATAAAGGCGGACGTATGGTTCGTGCCCAGCGTGGTGATAGAGATAATAGGCGACGAGATAACCCTAAGCCCCCTGCACACGGCTGGCCTAGGGACCATAAAGCCCGACGCAGGCTTGGCCATAAGGTTCCCGCGATTTACAGGCCGCTGGAGATCAGACAAGAGCCCCGAGGACAGCACGACTGTTAAAGAGCTCGTCGAGATGTACAAGATGCAGCTCAAGAAGATAGAGGCTTAAGAGCTGCGCTGAGCCATTTTCTCCAGCATCCTCTCGAAGGTCCATCTCACGGCGTTCTTGAGCTCCCTAATCCTCCTCTCGTCGACCACGTTCTTCACGAATATCTCCGTCAAGATATCCCCTTTGGTCTTCACTTCATAGTCCATTACCTCGCCCTCCTTCACCTCCCCCCTCTCAGCTGCCTCGCGGTCCTTCTTCCTCATCTCTTCGAGCACCTTCTCAACCAAGAACTGCCTGAACGGCGGGACGTTTACGTTAAGCTCTAAGTCTTGGGCTGGGACTATCCTCAAGTACCCTTCGCCTATGTACATCTTCCCCAGCAACTTGTTGCCCATCCTCGAGGACGCTAAGATCAAGGCCTCGGTTTCAAGGCCTCGAGGTTGGGGAACCGGAGGTGGAAGCGCCTGCGGCGCGACCTCCTTCGCTACCTCTAGGGCGGAGGCTGGCTTAAAGGAGGCCTTGGCAAGGGCCTCGTCGACAAGCTTTATGAGGAGCTTTAGGTTTTCGACCTCGACCGTCAGGGCCGAGAGCCTGTCCTCCAAATACTTCTTCAAGTCGGCCAAGCTTTTGACCAGGTCCTCCAAGCCCCTTCACTTCTCTACAGTAGCGGGTCCTACATATCTCTACTGCTTAAAACTCCTCACCGCCCATCACAATCAAACGCTCCAAGGCCTGCCGAACAAGTTGTGGTGGACGACTTCCCTTAGGCTCCTCCTGTGAGGGGGCGAGGGCCTCTCTCCGGGCTGGCCTATAGTAATCAGCGCTAGGGGCCTCACGTTAGCTGGTAGCTTTAAGACTCTTCGGACCTCCTCCTCGTAGAACGCGCCGACCCAGCAGGTGCCTAGGCCTATTGAGTAAGATGCGAGTAGCATGTTCTGAGTGGCCGCTGCGCAATCTTGGATGGCGTACAATCTCCTGCCCCTCTCGCCGTAGATGGCCCCTGTCCTATCTACGTCGGCACAGACGGCTATTATGGCCGAGGCCTCCGTCATCCACATCTGGTTAAGAGAGGCCCTAGCCAACTGCCTCATATTGTCTTTGTCGTCTACGACGACGAACTCCCAAGGCTGGAGATTTCCAGCGGAAGGCGCCCAAATGGCAGCCTCTAGCACGTACTTCAACTGCTCCGGGCTCAGCTCCGAAGGAATGTAGGACCTTATCGATCTCCTGCCTCTTATGGCCTCATAAACCTCCAATTTTACAGCACCTCTTCTACTTCATCTCATCTTATTTACTACGCTTATTAAAACTTAGCATAAATGAACGGACAGCATGATCGACGCTACGTCGCTGAAAGCCGTAGCTGACTACCTCAACCCCTTTTCCCTAACTCTATCGCTTGCCTTAGTACTGGCAGTAGCTCTCCACTTGAAGTTCTCGTTCAAGGACAAGATCTTGATAGGGAGGGTGTGGCGGCTCTTCCCCTTCTATGTGGACCTCAGGGAGGCGAAGCACATAGTGATATTTGGGATTACGGGGTCCGGGAAGACCAACACCGCCAAGCTGATAGTAAGCTCCTTCAGGGGCTCCAAGCTCATAATAGACTGGAACGGGGAGTACCTGATAGGCAGGGTCGCGAAACCCTCCAAGCTCTCGATAAGCCACTTGACGATGCTCGACTTCTGCGAAGCCCTCGCCGTGTCGCTCCAACTCACAGCCCCTCAGTACGCGATGTTGCTCGAAGTGGCCAAGGACTCGAGCAATTTGAGCGAGATAATAGAGAAGCTCCGCAAGTACCCAGCCGAGAGCGACACTAGGAGGGAGATAAAGAACGCGCTACTCAGGAGGCTCGAGCCCCTATCCTACGCCAACCTCTTCTCGGGCTCCTTGACGTTAGACGACGTCGATACCATAGACCTCTCCGGGCTGACCTTCGACGCCAAGAGGCTCGTGGCCAACGTGATCCTCAGGTTGATATACAACAATCCCACGAAGCAGTTGCTCGTCATAGAGGAGGCGCAGAACGTGCTGTTGCCGCGTCGCTTGGATCAGCCTCCGACTAGTTGCGAAATCATAATAGACGAGGTAAGGAAGCATGGAGTAAGGGTCTTGGCAATAGCGCAGATACCGTCGCTCGTCTCGACGACGTATCGAAATGCCGAGTACATAATCCTTCACAGGCTTAGTCTTACCGCGGAGGAGGCGAAGAACATGGGCCTGACCGAAGATGAGAGGCTGAAGATAGCGAAGTTGCCAAACGGTAGTTGCGTGGTCGTACATAGGGGGCAGAAGTTTACTGTCAGGGTTTTTAAGGCCAAGAGCCTGAGCACGGGGGCACTTAGCGAGAAAGCGCGAGCCGAAGCGCAGGAAAGGGAGGACCGAAGCCCTTCAGAGCCCAAGAGCGAGACGGCTCTCTTGCCTTACATTATTGAGGACCTTAAGGAAATAAGCGAGTGGCGCAAAGGCGTGACGAACAACGTCGACAGGCTAGCGAGGGAGGTGGACGAGCTCAAGCAACTGCTAAAGAACTTCGTTGACAAGCTTTCCTTTTTGAGCAACGTCGAGACGGCAACCCCCTCGGACATCAAGGCCCTCCGCGACAAGATCGAAAGCCTCGAGTATTCACTGAGCTTCGTGCGGGAGAGGGTCTCCGAGATCGAAGAAGCGCTTTACAAGAGCTCTAAAGGCGGAGAGTTGCACGGGAAATGCTCGAAAGCGAACTAAAGGCCCTATCACCGTACCCCTCCCTGAGACCAGGGCAGTTGAGGATAGCGAAGGCCGTGTACATGACCATAGGCCAAGGGCTTTGCACTATAATCGAAGCCCCTTGCGGGCTCGGCAAGACGATAGCCTCTTTGATGGGGATAGCCCTCTCCCTACGAAGTAGCTTGATAAAGAGGGTTCTATGGCTCACGAGGACTAATGACGAGAGCGATAAAGTGATAGAGGAGGCGAAGCGTCTCAAGGACCGTGGAGGCTCTCTAAGAGGTCTCTCGCTCAGGGGCAAGTCCTCCTCGTGTCCTCTCCTCCGCGGCGTTAACGAGGAGCTATCCCACTTAGCGTGTCGCGCGCTGAGGGACGAATCGCTTTGCCCCTACTTACATCAAGAAAAGGTAGATAGCTGTGCCGATCGCCTGAGCTACGAGCAGGGTCTCGTAACGTCGGTTGAAGTTATCCAAGCCGCCATCAAGGAGAAGTGCTGTCCCGTCGCCGTGATGAAGAGATTGGCAAGGAACAGCAACATACTAGCCCTCACGTACCCCTACGTCTTCAACCGCTACGTCTACGGAGCTTATTTTAAGTCTCTACAAATGCGCGAGGCTGCGGCTATAATAGATGAGGCACACAACGTCGTGGAGTCAGCTGTGGAGTACGAGTCGAAAGTCCTTAGGCTCAGCACGCTGTACAACTCCATCGACGAGCTGTCGTTGAGGAGGGCTGAGCTCACAAGTCCCCTCGAGGATTTGGTTAGTCTGTTCAAGAAGTTCGCGAACAGCGATCTCTCACAAGGGATCGACATCTCGCGAGAAGAAGTGCTGAAGGTAGTGTCGAAGTTCTTCAAGGACCCTTACGAGTACTTGTTGAAGTTACGGGAAGTCGCCTTCGAAGTGATTAAAACAAGGGCTCTAAAGGGCCTCACGATAAGGTGTCCGACGTACTCGACCTACGCCTTCCTAGAAAAGGCGCTAAGAGTCGACCGCGGCTATGTGATATGGCTCCACCTAGATACCGAAGGCGAGCCCTGCGTCGAGGTCAGGCCGCTGACCTACGACTTCAAACAAGTCGCCAGCAAGTTTCACGGCGTTGTGCTGATGTCCGGCACGCTTTCGCCTATAGGCGCTTTCATCAAGTTTCTAAACTTAGAGGGCGAGAACCCCAAGGTAATTAGGTACGTCAAGCCAAAGTACGGTCGCGTCACCTTCATAGTCGATCGATCGGTCTCGACATCACTCAAAGATAGGTCAGAGCACCTCTATAGGGCCATAGTCTACAAGCTGAAGGTCATTAGGGGCAGCGTGGAGGGAGGCCTCGGCGTCTTCGTGCCCTCGTACGGCATCCTGAGGGCCCTCGAAGCCGCTGGCCTGAAAGAGCTCATGCGAGGCCTCACCCTCGTCGACGAGGGCAAGGGCCCGAGCATAGAGGTCTTCGAGCGCTTCAAGAATTACGTCGAAGGGGGCGTGGATGCGACGCTGGTCTCAGTGATCGGTGGGAGGCTTGCGGAGGGGATTGACATATCCAGCCGACTAATGCCGGTTGCGATAATAGTCGGGTTGCCCATGCCCGAGCCTACGCCCTACAACCTGAAGAGAGTCGAGAAGCTACGGAGTTTGGGGTTTAAGAGGCCTCACAGGGCTGTCTTTCTGGAACCAGCCATGAGAAAGGTGGTCCAAGCCGTGGGCAGGCTGATACGCGGTCCTCTCGACAGGGCGGTCGTGATACTAATGGACAGGAGATATAGCGAAGGCCTCGTCAGAAAATACATGCCGAAGTGGCTGGGCTACAAGCTGTACGCACTCGATAATCCCTTATGTCTCCTTCAAGAGGCGCTGCCTTCTCTTAAGGCTGAAGTATATGAAGAGAAGCACCACGACGAAGATGACGCTTAAAATCAACGGCACCTCTATTGGTAACGGCACCCTAGCGGACAGGGCTTCCAGCTCTTCGATGCAAATGACCTTAATCCTTCCCTCTCTCATTGCCTCCTCCCACGCCCTTGCCTCCTCGACGTACTTTAAGGACGTGTAGTTTGCGTAGAGTATCGGATTGGCTATGAAGTAGGCCGACGAAGTTATCTTGGGCTCCAGCCCTCCGGGGCTCTTTATGTAACAGAGATCGCTCGAAACCTTCTCGATTACGGCACCGCTAAAGTATGTGGTGTCGACCGGTACCCAGTCGATTTTAGGGACATAAACCACGCTCCATGCGTGCCAAGCAATTCCTTTGGACCTGTAGATGTAGTTGCCGCCGTACTTGACATCATAAAATTGAGAGGCTGGCTTGGGGATCCCGCCGACTTGCAAGAACGACGGTATACCAACGGCCCTACACATAGTTGTGAAGAGTACGCTCCTATCGTCGCAATCACCGATCCTGCTCTCGTAGGTCTCGTCAGGGTACTGAGGACCTATAGGCCTTTTCTCGCTCTGCTCAAGAGGATAGGCCACGTTCTCTTCTATCCACTTAGAGAGCGCGTCTAGTAGATCATAGTACGCCTTGCACCCTCTCGTAAGGTTGAGCGCTAGGTCGTGTATTGTCGATGAAATGGGCCAAGAAGTGCTGTTGCCAGCATAGCGTTCCGCTAAGCTTGAAGGAACATCGCTCAACAGCACTTTTCTGAGCTCGTCTATGGGGACGGAGCCCTTATCAGCCCTTTGGATTATCGTAGCTCTAACATACATCGTGACGACGCTTTGGCCCTTTACGATATTGGGGAAGTCGAAGACCAAGATAGCATTTCCTTGCTCGTCGGAGGCTAAGGATCCTCGATATTCTACGTTATCGATCACACCCTTCGCTTCTTCAATGAAGACGTATTGCTTAGTGGTATTGGGAAAGATCATCATTTGATTGACCCCTCCGAGGCCGCTGATATCGCCTTGCACTACGAACGTAAAGTTGCACGAATACCCGTAGCGAGCGATCACAGGACTGAAGGCGGAGTTGGGGATTGCGCCATAGACGACGAGGCTTGCGATCACGAATGCGACGATCGCCCCAAGGCCTATGGTCCTTCGGAACATCGGCTTCGCTCTCCTTCTACTCTCGTGTCCTTAAACCTTTTCTTCTCCGTCCCCCTACAAATTCAGGGAGCGTGGAGACGTTTGACGATCAAGGTGGGCTGTTGTGGGTGGGCCGTTAGAGGTGGCATGAAAAAGTACTTCGAAGTCTTTGACATCATAGAGCTACAGTCCACGTTTTACAAGCTTCCATCGATAGAGACCGCTAAGAGATGGCGTGATGAGGCCCCTCCTGACTTCACCTACACTATGAAGGCTTGGCAGGCGATAACGCACCCACCCTCGAGCCCTACTTGGAGGAAAAGCGGCCTTAAGGTACCGAGTGAAAGCCAAGAGAAGTACGGCCACTTGAAGCCCACAAAGGAGAACTACGAGGCATGGGAGAGGACCTTGGAGATAGCCAAGGCACTTAGGTGCCCTGTGCTAGTATTACAGATGCCACCATCGTTTGTGAAGTCCTCCGAGAACGTATCTAACATTAAGACGTTCCTGGACACGATCGAGAGACCACAAGGGCTAGTCATAGGGATAGAGTTCAGGCACGACAGTTGGGATATTGGCACTATAAGAGAGTTATGCGAAGAGCTGAACCTGATCCATATAGTCGATCCCTTTAAACAAGTCCTCGCGACGACCTTTGGTCAAGTGGTATATTATAGGCTTCACGGGCTAGGAAAGAGGGCCTACGTCTACGACTATAGTGATGAAGAGCTCAAGCAATTGTATGAGAAGTGGGTGAGGCCCTATGAAAAGGAGAAGACCGTCTACGTCCTCTTCAACAACACCAACATGGCCAACGACGCTCTAGACTTCAAGAAGATCTTGGCTATTTGAGGAACATCTCCTCATATTTCTTCAAGTAGCTCACGGACCTCTTGACGTCAATGAACATCTCGTGCACTCGCTTGACGTCCTCGCTCGTTACTACATCTCTCCCTTGGTACTTGGCTATCTCGAGCGACGGTGCAAGAAGCTGAACTGCGTACCTTAAGGAGGTCTCTGTGCCTATCTTTGTCAAGGCTTCTAAGGCATCGTCGCTCAACTTCACGTTCTCCTCTTTCGCCCTGACCTTCAATATCTCCCGTATCTCGTCCTCAGTATAGGGCTTCATCTTTATTATCAGCAACCTGTCGAGGAGGTCCAGCGGTATTCCGTGGGGTGCCTCTATGTCGGTGCCCCTTATCTTGGCCATGCCTCTGTTCGTCGCCAGCACTATTATCGGCGCTAGCTCGCTCTCCATAGCTCTGCCGAGATACGCGAATGCCTCTAGGTCGAGCATGTGGACATCGTCGATAAACAGGACTCCAGGGATGATCTCGGCCCTTCCCTCATCGACCCACTCCTTGACCATCTTGTCGACCCTCTGCCTGTCCTCAGGCGGTATTTCCTTCTCCTCCCTCCCCCCAAACAAGAGGCTGAAGATGCTCGAGCTGGCGCTCCGGGCGTAGCTGACGTCGAGCTGGTGCAGGGTGACCGTGTGGATGAACTCCTTCTCGTTGGATATGGGCCCGCTGGGCAGGGGGACCTTCTGCGAGACCTCTATGTCGTACTTGTACTCCGAGGGCGCCTCCTCACACCTGCCCAGTCTAGTAACTCGCCCAGTCTCGGCGTCGATCCATATGACGTCCCCTACTTGGACCCCTCTTGCTATGAGCTCCATGGCGACGGTCTCGTCGACGTTGAAGGTCTTCTCCTCCATCTTGGTCCTCAACTTTATTTTAGCGCCCACGGGCACTTGCTGATAAGGATTGTACGGGTGCTTGCCCATCTTGACGTCAAGCTCGGTCACCATCCCCTCGTAGACCCTCCTCGTCTCTCTAATGCGGACGCCTATGGCCTTCCTTAGCGCTTGCATTATGAACTCGGACTTCTTCAGCTCGGTCGAGTAGACCTCTGACGCCGATATGGCGATGAAGGGGACGTCCTCTCCCAGCTCTTTAGCTATAGCAGAGGCGAGAGCCGTCTTTCCTGAGCCCGGAGGCCCCACGAGCAGGATCCCTCGCCCAGCCATCTTGCCCCTCTTGACCATGTCGACGACTATGGCTGCAGCCTCCCTAGCCTCGACCTGCCCGACCATGCCATCGGCCACCGGAAGAGCCTTGCCGTTTCGCACTCCAAGGCCCTTTATATGGCTGTGGGTGCCCACCCTTTCGAAGCGGCCTGCCGGCACGATTCTAGAGGACATCGCCATCCACCCAAGGGCCCAGGAGAGTTACTGAGGGGTCCGTTTGTCCTTAGATGCTCATTCTCATTAACTTATCTTCATTCGTCGCATCTAGGGACTTCCACCTCGCCCACGTGGGGCCTATAGGCCGCTGTGGGGTCATGGGCGGCCGTCGAGCCGAACGGAGCGCGGCTCCCATCTACATTCAACCCGCCTAGGCTTGGAGCATTGCCCCATCGCCTAAGCGAGCCCTGAGCTAATGAACAGGATCAAAGCTTATAAACCTAGCTTCTAAACGTTAACTGCAAAACAGCCCGTTAAAATGATATCGAGAGCATCGGAAAGGGAGCTGACGCTTCTCTTGAGCGTGACTCCGCTCCTGGCGACGTGTATCGCGGGTATGCCCACGCTCAGGGGACCCAATACGTCATTCTCGACGCTGTCCCCAACGAAGACCGCGTTAGAGGCCCGCGCCTTCTCGAGGGCCCTCAAGTAGACCAAGGGGTGTGGCTTGCGAAGGCCCAATCGAGCCGAGGTCACCACTTCGTCAACGTAGTCGCTTAATCCCAGCCTATCAAGGGAGTCCACGGCCATGTCGTGCTCGGGGATGTTCGAGACGACCACCACGACGAAGCCAGAGCCCTTTAGCCCCTCTAAAAAGGGGCGCGCATCGTCGTAGGCCTTGCGCTCCTGCACGTAGAGCTTAAGCAAGACCTCTTTCAAGTCCTTCATCAATTGGCCATCCGTTATCGAGACCTGCTTTAAAGCCAGCCTAATGGTCGTGTCCAAGCCGACCTCTATCAACAACCCCCTCTTGATTGCCTTGAGCCCCTCATAGACCTCGCGAAACGAGCCCCTTAGCTTAGCAATCGAAGAGTCGTCGAGCCTAGACCTTATCTCGTCACTTTGAAGCGCTTCGTCGAAGACCTCCCTGATGCTTGGACCATATATCAAGGTCCCGCCCAAGTCGGCGAGCACGCATCTCCGCATGTCCACGACCCTTAACTCTGTCAGCCCTGCGTGGGCTCTTCATCTCGCAAATCCGCCCTTTTGAACGTCATCATCGAGGTGCCCCCTCACGCTAAACACTTAAGCATCAGCTTTAAAGTTTCACCAGTGGGTGTCATTTTTGCAGACCATTAGGAGGCTTGCCTCTCTCGAGCCCAAGTGCGCGCTGGCGATAGGAGGCCTCGACCCGATCACGGGGGCAGGCCTCTACTCAGACGTGAAGACTTTTAGCGTGATGAAGGTCTTGCCGCTGGCTCTTGCGACGTGCCTCGTGATAGAGAATTCCAGCGGGGTCAAGGGCGTGGTGCCCCTCGCCCACGAGCTAGTACGCCTTCAGCTAAAGGAAATACTTGAAGATTGCCATCCCAAAGCCATCAAGATAGGCATGGTTTACAGCGGCGACGTCGTCGAGCTCTTGGCCGAGGAGCTCCCAAGAGAGCCGCCAGTGGTATTAGACCCGATACTCAAGAGCTGGGATGGAAAGGATCTGATAACGGCTGAGGGCCTTAAATCGCTCATCGAGTTGTTGATCCCTAGATCGACGGTGGTGACCCCCAACGCCTTGGAGGCCAGCACGTTGAGCGGGGTCGACGTACGCGACGTCGATTCGGCCAAGGAGGCGGCAAGGAGGATAGCCGACTTGGGGGCTAAGTGCGTCGTGGTAAAGGGAGGCCACGCGACATCTCAAAAGGCCGTCGACGTCCTTTTCTACCAAGGAGAGTTCTTAGTAGTGGAGAAGGAGCGATTGTTCGAAGAGCCCTTCCACGGGTTGGGCTGCATCTTCGCCGCTTCCTTCGCGGCTCTCCTAGCCCACGGCGTAGAGGTCCCCGAGGCCTTCGTGCAAGCCTCGCACTTCGTCGCCCATGCCATGAGGGGGTCCTACAGGCTGAGGGGGAGGGCTAGGATAGCGAACCCGCTGGAGCTCTACTACAAGTCCCTAGACGTCGTTAGAGTCATCGATGTAATGTACAGGGCTTTAGAGCTCATAGAGTCGATGAAGGGACTCGAGGAGCTGGCTCCCGAGGTCGGCGCGAACTTAGTCATGTGCGTCAGGAACCCAGAGTCCCTCGAAGACGTCTGCGGCATAGAGGGGAGGCTGAGGCCCGTTAGAGGGTTCCTGAGGGCCCAAGGCCAGATAAAGTTCGGAGGGTCGAGGCACTTGGGGAACATGCTCCTAGAGGTCAATAGGAGATGGCCCTCCATAAGGGCCTGCATGAACATAAAGTACTCCGAAAACTTGCTGAGGGCTTTGAGGGAGCTGGGCTTTAGGACGACGTCTTTCGACAGGACCAAGGAGCCCTTGGAGGTGAAGTTAAAGGAGGGGATGAGCTTAAAGTGGGGGGCCCGAGAAGCGATGAAGGGCTTGACAGAGGAGCCTGACGCGATATACGACCTCGGCGACTGGGGGAAGGAACCCATGATAAGGATACTCGGGAAGGACGCCTTAGACGTCGCCAAGAAGGTGGAGCTCATAGTCTCCAAGTTGAAGGAACTCGATCGATCACAAGAAGCCTCGAGAGGCTAGAATCCTTCTAAGGGCAGGGTCCTTGGAGGCTAAGGTCACGAGGGCCTCTTCGATGCTCTCGTCGGGCCTGACCTCGTACTTCAAGTAAATGCCAGTCCTGCCGACCTCATCCCTCCGCGTCAGAACTTTAACTCTCTCTTGGACGACGTCTATGCTGACGCCGACCTTAGAGGCTGCGTAGGCCTCTCTACCTATTATAGGCTCTTCGTAGTGCCCTCGAGGCGTGGGCTCTATGAGCTTCAACCTCTTATCTATCCCGCAGACCCTCTTGTCCTCCTTCAGCTCGGCCAGCGTCACCTCGCCCCCGAACTTGTAGAACTCCCTCTCATGTCGCGTGAGGTTGGTTAGGGGGAACGTTATGACCGTCCTCTCGTCTAAGTACAGGTGGGCTTTTACTGTGTGGGCTGGCGTTGCTTGGGTTATCAATCGCTTAACTGGCCTCACCCCCAGCTCGTCTATAATGATTTCGATGCGATACGAGGGCACCACGTAGGGCACCACGATGTCGATGTCGCTCGTGGGGTTCACGTCCCCCCTAGCTATGCTGCCGTGCACTATCGGGCTGAGCTCCAAGGACTCCAGCCTTTCCATTATCTCTGCGGCTTTGGCCCGGAGCTCGGACAGTAGCCTCCACCGTTGCTCGTCGTATATCACCTCAATTCTGTCGCCCACCTTGACCGGCTTCTTCCTCCTGCTCACAAGTCCCTTCATGATCGGCAAGCTATAATAACTTAGCTACGCCTCTCGATTAGCAGGCGCATGGCTTTGCAACAGAGGAAGTTCGTCGAGGTCCCCATGGACTGGCCCCTCATCGGTTGCATAGCTTTCGGGGTCATAGACCGAGGCACGAACCTGATACAGGTGAGGCCCTCGTCGTCTTGCCCCCTCTCGTGCATCTTCTGCTCCACGGACGCCGGCCCCTCCTCAAGGAACAGGCAGGCAGAGTACGTCGTCGACCTCGACCACATAGTCGAGTGGTTCAAGATAGTAGCCAAGATCAAGAGGTCGAAGAGCTTGGAGGCACACATCGACACGGTCGGAGATCCCTTGACTTACCCCAAGATAGTCGACTTGGTCCATAGGTTATCGGAGATCCCGAGGGTCAGCGTGATATCCCTGCAAACTCACGGCTCCCTCCTCTCCTACAAGGTGATAAGCAATTTGGAGGCGGCTGGCCTCTCGAGGATTAACCTTTCGATAGACGCCCTAGACCCCCAGCTGGCCAAGAGGTTGGCGGGCACTCAGAACTACGACTTGGAGCACGTGTTGAAGATGGCCGAGGCCATCTCGAACAGCAGGATGGATCTGCTGATAGCGCCCGTCTGGGTCCCCGGCCTCAACGACCAAGAGATACCGAAGATAATCAAGCTCGCCTTGAGTATAGGGGCTGGCAAGCGCTGGCCCCCCTTGGGCATACAGAAGTACGTCGTCCACAGATATGGAAGGAAGCCCAAGGGGGTGAAGCCCATGACGTGGTACAAGTTCTACAAGGAGCTCCGCATGCTCGAGGAGCGCTTTAAGGTTAGGCTGGTGCTGAAGCCCGATGACTTCGGGATAGTTAAGGACGCCAAGATGCCGCTGAGGTTCAGGAAGGGCGAGAAGGTGCGCGTTCGGGTGGTTGGCGTTGGTTGGCTCCGAGGGGAGAAGCTGGCCGTGGACCCTCGCCGAGAGCGCATGGTGACTCTAGTGAACGCCTCCCACGCCGAGGTGGGGTCCACGGTATCTGCTAGAATCCTGGCCTGCAAGGACAACATCTACGTGGCTGAGCCGCTATGAGCACGAACCGAGGGCACGTGACGATAAGGAGGGCTCTCTTCTCGGACTTCGACAAGATAGTCGAGGTGGAGGCCTCGAGCTTTAAGAGACCTTACCCCCCAACCCTCCTCTTCTCGCTTCTGCGCCTGCACGGCGACATGTTCTACGTAGCCCTAGCGGACGGCGAGACCGTGGGCTACGTCGTGGGCGCCAAGCGGCGTGACGGTAGCGGGCACGTGATATCCATAGCGGTGAGGCCAGAGTGGAGGAGGAGAGGCATAGGGACTAAGCTGATGGAAGCATTGCTAGACGCCTTCAAGAAGAGAGGGTTGAGGAAGGCCGTCTTGGAGGTCGCCGTCTCCAATCGAGAAGCCATAGCCTTCTATGAGCGCTTGGGGTTCAAGGCAACGGCGTTGCTCAAGGGCTACTACCCTTGGGGGGAGGACGCCTACTTCATGACCAAGGAGCTCTGAAGTGCCGACTACGGTAAGCTTATCCAGAAGCTGCGCGCTAGCTCTAATGGGAGCTGGCTCGATGCCTCAAAAGTTGCTGTTCTGGCTTCTCGACATAAACTACGACGTAGAGGGCAGAATCCCGGTCATCAAGATGTGGGGTATAGCAGAGGATGGAAGGCGAGTTTTGGTAAAGGACTATGACTTCAGGCCCTACTTCTACGTGCTACCCAAGAGCAAGGTCGAAGTATCGAAAGCGATGAAGGACATCAAGTTCATAGAAGACCCCTCAGAGCCGATAATATCCGTGGAGGAGGTGGATAAGAAGTACTTCGGCAAGCCGGTCAAGGCAATCAAGGTCACCTGCCTCTTGCCGGAGTCCGTGCCCACATACAGGGAGAAGGCGGCCAAGCTGGACTGGGTAGAGGAGGTCCTCGAAGCCGACGTCAGGTTTTACATGAGGTACATGATAGACAACGGGATAAACCCCTGCGACTGGCACGAGGTGGAGGTCGAAGAAGAGGGAGTAGCGGGGGAACTCAAAGTCGACGCGGTCTATAGGGCGCTTACGAGGCCCAAGCCCTACCCCAAAGACGAGATACCGAAGCTGAGGGTTCTGGCCTTTGACATAGAGTGTTACAACAAGGCTGGATCTCCCGTTCCTCAACGGGACCCGATCATAATAATCTCCTTGGCCTCCGAAGAGGGGACGAAGATCTTGACCGCCGAGGGCTACGACGACTCCAAGATCTTGAAGGAGTTCGCCGACTACATACAAAGATATGACCCCGACATCATAGTCGGCTATAACAGCAATCACTTCGACTGGCCGTACATACAGGCTAGGGCCAAGCTCCACGGGATAAAGCTGAAGGTGAGCCGTGACTTCGCGGAACCCCATCAAAGCGTCTATGGGCACGTATCAGTGGTGGGTAGAGCGAACGTCGACTTATACGATTACGCCGAGGACCTACCGGAGGTCAAGATCAAGACGCTTGAAAATGTGGCAGACTACCTAGGCGTCCTGCCGAAGGACAAGAGGACCATGATAGACTACCTCGACATAGCCGAGTTCTGGGACGACCTCTCGAAGCGAGAGGCGTTGAAGAAGTACGCCGAGGAGGACGTGACCTCTGCCTACGGCATCGCGATGGAGGTGTTGCCATTCGCCATGCAGCTTTCAAGGCTCACGGGCGTGCCGCTGGACCAAGTGCTAGCAGCCTCTGTGGGCTTCAGGGTTGAGTGGTACTTGATGAGGGTGGCCTTCAGCGAAGGCGAGCTCGTGCCGAATAGGGTGGAGAGGAAGTACGAGCCCTACAAGGGGGCCTTGGTCCTGAAGCCCAAGGAGGGGCTCCACGAGAACATAGCGGTCCTAGACTTCTCGGCCATGTACCCCCACTTGATGATAAAGTACAACATAGGCTTTGACACCTACGTGCCCCCCGAGGAGCCCTGCGACCCCGAGGAATGCCACGTCGCCCCCGAGGTCGGCCACAGGTTTAGGAAGAGTCCTCCGAGCCTGTACAGGAAGGCCTTGGAGAGGTTGCTCGAGCTTAGGAGGTCGATAAGGGAGGGCATGAAGAAGCTGGACCCCAAGGATCCCCGCTACATCATTTTGGACGGACGGCAGAGAGCTGTGAAGACCATGACCAATGCCATGTACGGTTACTTGGGCTGGACAGGGGCGAGGTTCTACTTGAAGCCCTGCGCTGAGGCGACTGCGGCCTACGGCAGGCAGACTATCATGAAGACGATAAAGATGGCGAAGGAGATGGACCTTCAGGTGATATACGGGGACACGGATAGCATATTCGTGAGGCACGACGAGGAGAAGATAAAGGCCTTCGTAGGTCGCGTGGAGGAGGAGCTTGGCCTGGAGATAAAGTTGGAGAAGGTCTACAGGGTGTGCTTCTTCACGGAGGCTGCGAAGAAGTACGCTGGCCTAACGCTCGACGGCCGAATAGACGTTGTGGGCTTCGAGGCAGTAAGAGGGGACTGGTGCGAGCTGGCGCAGGAGGTGCAGACCAAGGTCATAGAGATAATATTGACCAAAAAAGACGTGCAGGCTGCCGTGAACTACGTCAGGGACGTCATAAGCAAGGTTAGGGCCGGGAAGGTCGACATGAAGAAGCTCGTCGTATGGAAGACCTTGTCCAAGTCGTTGGACGAGTACGAGGTTGAGGCGGCACACGTCCAGGCCGCGAGGCAACTCTTGGCGGCGGGCTTCAAGCTGGAGGTAGGGGACAAGGTAGGCTTCGTCGTGGTCCAAGGGACTTCAGACAAGATATCAGAGAGGGTCAAGCCCTACGCTTTCGCCACCATGGATGAAATAGACAAGGAGTACTACGCGAGAAAGCAAGTGGCCGCATTGGCCATGAGGATCTTGAAGTATTTTGGGGTGAGCGAGGAGCAGTTGCTCTCGGGCGCCAAGCAAGCATCACTTTTCGACTTTCTTAGGAAATAGAAACCTATCGAGTGTGACCCCTCCGGCCCTCTTCTCAGAACCCCTCTCATCCTTTGACAAGAGCCTGTCCATCAATTCCACGAACTCCCTCTCCCTTCCCTTGGGCACTATGCCACTGGCTGCCGCAGCATGACCATCGCCGAAGCCGCCCAAGCGCTTGGCCGCCTCCGCCAAGGCCTTTGAAAGGGGCTCTAGAGAGCCAGCCTCTATGAGCGTCAAGACCTTTTTGGGGGCTCGAGCAGACACCTTGACGTAAGAGCCCTCGAGGGCTCCCAGGCCAGGAACGTCGTTCCTCATGTTCATCATGCCCACCAAGACCTTGTCGTCGTCGACCATCTTCTGATACATTAAATAACTGCAGAACGTCCCTATGACCTTGACCCCCATGTCGTGGAACTGATCCTCGACGTGGAACCACTGGATCCTCTTCAACTTGTTAAGGCCAGTGTATCGAAGCCTTGACGCGACGCTCGAGTAAGCCCTCTTCCTCCTCTCCTCAAGTAAGTTGAGGAATTCTTCCACTCCGGCCCACGAGCACCTGATGCACGAGTCCAGAGCTTTTTGAGGGCCGTCTTGGTAATACCCCACAGAGGCCATTATGGTGAGCTTTGTCGACAGGGCCTCGGGGTTCGTGAGCTTGCCATCCCATAGGACTTTGGCCTTCCCGCTCTTCTCATCGTAGACTGCGATCCCTGCTTTCACGGCCTCGTCGAGGGCTAAGAGGTTGAGGCCCCTCGGCTCCCCCGGTATCTCGACAGAGCCTATCACGGCTAAGCCAGCGTACTTCTCCACGTCCCTTTTGAGCGAGCGCGCGAAGAAGTAAGCCAAGCTAGCCCCGCAAGCGTACGTCCCGCCATCGATCCCATGCATTTCAGGGTTCAACACCATGACTTCTTCGCAGATCCCGTCACTTAACTCCAAGTCGTGGTGGTCTATGATTATTACGGTCCTTCTTAACTCGTTCAATTTCGATATGAGGGACGCGTGTGGGCTCCCTAGGTCGACGTATATTATGGGCTCCCTGCCTTGGGCTTGTAGCTTCTTTACTATTTGGGGATAGGTCTTCTCGAGACATATTGTGTGCGTCGAGAACCTCCCTTCGAGCGCGAGCTTGAGGAGCGCTCCAGCCGTCACTCCGTCGGCGTCGTCGTGGTGGACTATTATCACTCTATCTGCGCCGACCTCGAGGAGTCTCTTGGCGTATTCTTCGCTCTCCTTAAGTACCTTCTCGATGCCTCTCCTTACCTGATCATCCCCTCTTGATCCCGACGCCATCTCAAAGACCTAAGTCATTAAATGAATAGACCTCCAGCGAAGCGGGCTTGTGAGTGATGCTCCCCACTCTTCCACCTATGAGCATTTTCACGCCCTTTGTCTCGGCTACTTCTACGAGCCTCTGAGTAACTACCCCATCAAAGACTACGTAGCTTACCGAATCTTGGGACGACTGCAAGTAATTCGCTAAGTCCTTTACGGGTATCCTTGTCAATAACTTCCAAGTCTCATCGTATACTAGGGCCTCCAAGCTGCCCACGAGCTTTTCAACCTCCTTCAATACTTCAGGCGGTATCTTGCTCTTGATGGGAGCGACTTGTGCCTCTGCTGTAGCATGGGGCTGAGGTGGGTGAGGAGGTTGGGGGCCCTTTTCAAGCATAGCGAGGTACTCACTTATTGGAACCTTGTCCCTCAAGCACTTTGCTATCTCCTTTCCCGTCAGCTCCTCCACTTCCTTCCCCGGAGGCGCTCGAGCCACGTAATCTATGTCGGCCACCTGAAGCAATTGCCTCAAGACCAGCTCACCGCCCCTGTCCCCGTCGACGAACGCTATCGCCGTTTTCTCCTTGCACAAGTTTATTATGGTCTTCGGGACTGAAGCCCCCTCTATTGCTATCACATTCCGGTAGTCGTGCCTCAATAAGTTGACGACATCTGCCCTGCCCTCAACGATTATTATCGTGTCGCTCTTGTCGATGTCAGGTCCCGCTGGTAGCTTTTCGGGGCCGTAGGTCACGAGCTGGGCCTCCCTGACGGTCTTTAAGATTTCTTCTGTTATCTCGCGCGTGTCTGGCATGGCCTCCTTCCACTTCATCAAGAGCTCCTTGGCCCTCTCCACAATCTTCTTCCTCTTCTCCTCCCTGACGTCCTCTATCTTGGTCACCGTGATCTTGGCGTCGTAGGGGCCGACCTTGTCGACGGTCTCTATGGCCGCGGCTATTAACGCGGTCTCGACCTTGTCTAAATTAGATGGTATCTCTACTTGCCCAAAGCACTTTCCGTTCTTCTCCTCCAAGGTCACCTGAACCCTGCCTATTCTCCCTGCCTTTTGCAACTCCCTCAAGTCCAGCTTGTCACCAAGCAAGCCCTCCGTCTGCCCGAAGAGCGCGCCTATGACGTCCGACTTGTCCACTATCCCATTTATCTCTATCGTAGCGTAGACGACGTACTTAGCGGTAACGGCAATGCCACCCATCATGTATCACCAATGCTTTAGTCAGCTAGCTATCCGTAATCTTTCATAGGCTATGTAGCCAGCTAACTCAAAACTAGTGACAAGCCCCTTTATCTAGTTATCGTAGCGCATCTCATGGCTTTGAGTAGTTCCTCAGCCTCCTTGTTTATCTGGAAGTAGCCTCTAACGGGCTCGAGTATCTTCGCCAAAGCCTTAGCCACCGCCCTTTTCAGGTCCTGCGGATGTAGCTCTCCCATACTGTACAGCTGGACTAGCTCGTCGAAGCTCTCGACGTACAAGTCTCCTCCATGCTTCTCCTCTCGCTCCACGTACAGTTTGAAGCCTGGTCGAGCGAACAGTATGTGCCTGCATATCTCTATGATCGGGTTCATGTCAATAACCTTCATGGGACAGTAAGCACCCTCGATTTTCTTCTCTATCTCTTCAGGAGAGTCGTGGACGAAGATGCACGTCTCCGGTTTCGACTTGCTCATTTTCAAGTCGACTTCGTCCAAGCCTTCGCCACTTATAGGGGGCCTCAGGCTTATCAACAAGGGGGTGTGTATAGCGACTGGCTTCTTCCATCCCTTCTTCTCCGCTATTTCCCTTGCAAGCATGTGAGCCTTGCGCTGATCGGTTCCTCCTAGACAGACGTCCAAGTCCATGTAGAAGATGTCGGCAACTTGCATACAGGGGTATATCAGCTTCGAGAAGTCCAATATGCTCTCGCTCTCCTTTCTACCCATTATTGTTATGGCCCTTCGAACTCTAGCTAACGAAAGGTTTTTGGCTATAGTGATGACCAGCCTCCAATACTCAGAGTCATTTACCAGCTCCTCAGCTTTGACGTACTCTACGTCGCCCTTATCGATCTCGAGGGCCTTTAAGACTTGCTCGATGTACTTGGCGCATTTGTGTATCATTTCTAGATCTCCACCGAGCTTGTCGTTGATCCAAGCATGCCACGTGGCCTCTAGTACCTTCATCTTGATCCCGACGTCTAAGAGGTCTCTGACCTTCTGAGCCCAGATGAGCCAACCTATGTGAAAGAGCCCCGAGGGCTCGACGCCTATGTAGCCCTTAGCCCCTTCCTCTCTTAGAACTTCGACGAGTTCAGAGAGCATCACGACTTCTGACGTGTTTCTCGTCGCTATTCTAATCTTCTCCCCGACGTCCATAGTATCGACCTTTCCTGAGTAAAGCCGCGCCAGCTGTGACCGCGCATTGACCCACCCAATATCACAGTCTCGGGCCTGATGCCCCCTCCATGGGGACTCTCTATGCGCGGCACTCAAGGCTGGCGCGGCTTAAAATATGAAGGCAAAAGCCCCTATAAAGGTTGAGCGGAGCCGCCGAGCCTGTGCCGCAGGTGGGTAAGGCGGGAGGTCATCCTTTAGGGCCTCCTTCACAAGTCCCCCCACCCCGTCGCTGCGGCAACCTACGACTCGGCGGCCACAATTTATTGCTCAAAAGAGATATTTAGCCCGTTCTCCACGCCCTGTATAACTTTGAGAGGCTTATCTCGAAGGCCGCCACGGGCGTCTGCAACCCAAATCTGAGAAGGACCTCTGGTCTGATTTCGCCAATGAGGCCGACTACTTCACCATTTACGAGCACTGAGGCGCAGCGTCCCTCTATCATCATGTTCTTGCTATCCCTCTTCACGACGAACTTCACATTTAAGATCCTCAGAAACGAGTATAGTACTGCTTGGACATCCTCGTATCCAGCCTTGTAGTCGGCATGTAGCGCTGCCATTCTTTTGTCGTGCAGACTTCTCTCGTCGAACGTCTCATCGACTATCACCACGTCACCGATCTCGAATATCTTTTGAGGGTACTCCATGTGGGTGTTCTCTGATAGGAAGTCCAGCAGGGGCGGGATCAGGCTCGTCCTTAGACAGGTATAGTCGGACGAAACAGGCTTGGCCACTCTGACCCTCTTCTCGTACACGCAAGCATCGTCGAGCTTTTTATCGCTCGTAAACATGTAGTTCAACACTTCTTGGAAGCCATAGCCTATCATTAGCTCGCGGCATAGCCTGGAAAAGCTGACGAGCTCAAGCTCTCGCCCTCGCGTGGTTACTGAGGGGACATCGGGGATAATCCTGTTGTAGCCATAGCCTATGGCGAAGTCCTCAGCAACGTCGACGTCGTCCATCACGTCAACTCGATAGAACGGTACCGCAACGTCGAGATGCTCACCCCTCACTATCGCGTCCAGTCGAGACTTCATCAAGCACCTGACTACTTCGTCTAAGGAGACTTCTATCCCCGTCACTTCGATCAACCTGTTATAGCTGACGGTCATTAACCTGTGCTCGGTCTTGGGCTCTACTCTCTTGCTACTCTGACCCTCCCTCACTTCGAACCTAACTATCTGACCCCCTCTTTCAGCTAGGTTCGCTACCAAAATCGCTAGGGCGTCCTCCACGGCTTTGAGGTCGGTCCCTGTTACGTCGATGAATAAGTTCCTAGTCCTTGTACTCACCTTGGTGTACTCCGAGTTTATTATTGGAGGCATCGAAAGTATGTTGCCATTGGCATCGATCAGGAGAGGGGCCAAGCCTTTATCCTTGATGATCCACCCGTATTCCATTCCCTTGGGGTGCCTCTCAATTATCTCTTTACCGTTCATCTCCCTGTCGCCCTCTAACGGCGTGAACTTAAACTCCTCGAAGCGCTTAGCCGTGTACACTATCGGAGTCCTTACCACATCGAAGTTGTGTAGACCTATAGCGAACTTCTTGCGATTCCTGCCGTGGGTCCTGTGCAGGACTTCTTGAAGCTGTATTAACTGCCTCAGCCCCTCCTCCCCAAGAGGACAACCTAGGACTGCAGCGCACGCGACAAAGGGCCTGACCCCCCTAACAGATTTATCGACCTCGACTACGAAGCCCTCCTCAACCTCTCTCACCGGGTACTTAGGAGCTCCAAGCTCTACCTCGAGGAACCCCTTCAAGCTCCTCGCGATACCTTCGACGGAGAACATGTCTGCTCTGTCGGCGGTCACTTCGAGTGTTATCTCGTCGGGGCCTAAGGCCTTGACCTCAGCCTTAACCATCTCCAGGGCTTCAGCAAGCTCCTCGTCGCTCAGGCTTCGCTTGCCCACGAGTTCGAGCAGGTCCCTCTTGCTGACACCTATAGTGGGCATTGAGGCGTCACCGCCCTCGTTCTGAGGAACCTCAGGTCTCGAGAATAGAGCTCCCGTATATCCGATATACCGAGTAACGTCATCGCTAGCCTGTCTATCCCTATGCCCCACGCCGCGACGGGGTAGTCTATCCCAAGGCTTTCAAGAACCTCTGGCCTGAACATGCCAGCGCCTAGGCACTCTATCCAGCCGAGCTGGGGATGGTACACTGAGCCCTCGACACTCGGCTCTGTAAAGGGGAAGTAGCTGGGCCTGAACCTGACCTCTTCGAACCCCAGCCTTTGGGCAAAGTCCCGTAGCACTCCGAGGAGGGTCCTGAGGTTCACGCCCTTGTCGCCATAGATCCCGTCCACCTGTGTGAACTCTATGAAGTGTGTGGCGTCGATTATGTCGGGCCTGAAGACCTTTGATATGCAGAACATCTTCACCGGAGGCCTTGGCCTTTTAGCTAAGAACCTAGCCGATACGGCTGTCGTGTGGCTCCTGAGTATTAGTCTAGAGGCCCGCTCCTCACTCCAAGGATATCCCCACTTGGTCTCGTGAACCCTCTTGACGGCCTCCACCAGCTCGTTGTGCGGAAGGCGACCCATTGAAGGCTCAACTAGCACGAAGCAGTCATGTATCTCTCTAGCCGGGTGGTCTTGGGCTTGGAAGAGCACATCGAAGTTCCAGAACTCCAGCTCGACGTAGGGGCCCTCGGCCTCTACGAAGCCCATCTCCAAGAGTATCCTGCGAACTCTATCGAGAAACTCCACATAAAAGTGCTTCCTAGCCGGATATACTCGAGGAGGCTCGGCCGAAACATCGTATGGTTTTAAGTAGACGCTTCTCCATTCCCCGCTTCTTATTAAGTCTGCCGTCAAAGCGCCTACGACCCTTATCTGCTGAACCCGGCTAAGGGCCTCGAGGCCGCTCTCCGTAATTGTCGCGAGCCTCCTCCTTTGTTGCACGATCGAGACCAGCCTTCGAGTCTTAAGCTCCGACAAGACCTCTTGGGGTAGGTCTTTCGCGCGGACTCTACCTCCACCCGCAAGACTCTTCAAGACCCCCTCTACAGAATCTTCGGCTGGGACCCCCCTTACTTCGATGACCCTCTCGCCACCTACCGCCACGACTTCTCCGAGGCCTTTCCTGCGCATCCAGCCCAGAGCTATCCTCAGCTCTTCATCGCTCATTCCGACGGCCTTTCTGACCTCTTGCAAAGTTGCTCGCCCTCCGAGGTCTAAAGCCCTCCTCGCTATCCTCCTCTCGGGAAGTCCCTCTTCGGCATACTTCCTGCCCTCATCAGTCAAAATTAGGTAGTCCTCGTCCTCCGCCGAGAGGCGCACTAAGCCCCTTTGGCTCAGCCCCTCTAGATAGGACATCACCGAGCTTAGGCTGAGTCCCGCGCGTTTAGCTAGCTCACTGACCTCTAAGGTCTTTTTGGCATCGCCAAGACACTTTAGCACCCTAATCTCTCCGTCAGAGAGCTCTAGCGCCATTCGCTCGGCACCACTCGGCTTCGGAAGATAGCGCTATAAGGAAGCTTTTAATTTTCGCTTTAGGGTTAATGGTTAGAAGGCCTTGGTGGTGAGCTTGAGGAAGTCCAGCGTCGGGATCATAGACCCATGGGGTTCGACGGAGATAGAGAGTTATGAGAGGTTGCTAGAGGAATTCGGGATTCAGCCACTAGAGGGAGTTGCCGACAAGTTGCCCCACAAGCCCTCATTCATTCGGAGAAAGATAATATTTGGCCACAGGGACTTCGAGCGCATAGTCGACGCGATAAACAACAAACAACCCTTTGCAGTCATGAGCGGGATAAAGCCCTCTGGCCCTCTGCACATAGGCCACATCCTCACCATCAGGGAGATGATATTTTTCCAGAAAATGGGGGGTACGGTCTTTTACTGCGTAGCGGATATAGAGGCCTACGAGGACAACGGCATCCCGTTCGAAGAGAGCGAGCAGATCGCTGTGGACAACTTAGCCGATGCTCTCGCTCTAGGGCTCGACCCAGCGCGCGCCTACATATACAGGCAGTCCAAGGAGAACGACGTCAAAGACTTGGCGTTCATATTTGCGAGATCTGTAACACTCTCGACCATAGAGGCGATTTATGGAGCGCGACACATGGGCCTCTACATGTCGGCCTTAGTCCAAGCAGGCGACATCCTCCTCCCGCAACTGAAGCGCTTTGGAGGCCCCAAGCCCACTCTGGTCCCAGTAGGCATAGACCAAGACCCTCACATTAGGCTTTGCAGAGACTTGGCACACAAGTTCAGGGAGAAGTACGGCTTCGTACTGCCCTCGGCCACTTATCACAAGATCATAAGGGGGTTGGATGGTAGCCCGAAGATGAGCAAGAGGAACCCGATGAGCTACTTCACCTTGGCGGAGGACGTCGAGAGCATATCTTACAAGCTTAGGAACGCCTTCACCGGCGGGAGGCCGACGGCTAAAGAGCAGAAGGAGCTCGGAGGAGAGCCAGAGAGGTGCCCCATATTCGACCTGTACAAGTTCTTCTTCATAGAGGACGACGAGAAGCTGTTGGAGATATACATGAAGTGCAGGAACGGAGAGACGCTCTGCGGCGAGGACAAGGCTTTCGCCGTCGAGGTGGTGACCTCCTTCATAAAAGAACACCAGCGCAGAAAGCATTCCTTAATCGACAAGTCGAGGGCGATACTGGGCCTGGACTAAGCCCTCGCTAGTGGCATGCCCTCGGCGTCAATTTCTCCCAGCCTTATCCTAGTTGAGGAGATGGGCCTGCCGTCGTACGCCAGCATTAGTGGAACCACCACTATTACAAGCGGCTTGAGGCCTTTGCCGACCCTGATCTTGTTTATCATGGTCGCCCTCTCGTAGGTCTCCTCGCTTACGACAAGGGCCTCTAGCCTCTCGTCGTGGATTGCTGTGCCGTAAACGTCATTTATCACCACCATATCGTACTCCGCCAGCTCGTCCAACTTCTCCTCCTTAATCCACCTCTCGAGGCCCTCCCTCCTCTTGGTGAGGGGATCGATCCTGGCATCGCCCTTGCGCTGAGCCACCATCTCGTCGCTCGTGAGGCCTATGACGACCTTTTGGCCTACTTTAAACGCGGTCCTCAAAAGCTCCTTGTGCCCCCGATGCAACTTGTCAAAAGTCCCGCCTACGGCCACAAGGGCGAAGGGCTTTTCCCTCACATCCTCGACCCTCCTTCCTATTACCCAAAGGGTTATTATTCTTTCCCTCTTCAAAGTCCTGTGGTGCACCCCCGCGTTGCTCACTGAAGAAGAGCTGAGGTGCTTGAGGAGGGCTGGCAGAGCGGCCTCCCAAGCCCTCAAGAGCGTGATCTACAAGGTCCACGAAGGGATGCCGTTGATAGAGATATGCGACCAGGTCGAGCGCCACATCAGGTCAATGGGCTGCGAGCCAGCTTTCCCCTGCAACATCTCGATTAACCACGTGGCAGCGCATTACACTTCATTCATAGGAGATATGTCGACGATACCCCCCAAAAGCTTGGTGAAGATAGACGTTGGAGCCCACGTCAATGGCTTCATAGCTGACGTCGCCTCGACGGTCGCGCTTTCGGAGGAATGCGAGCCCCTCGTTCGCGCGGCCGAGAAAGCACTTGAGACGGCCATCAACTCCATAAGGCCGGGAGTCAAGATGTCAACTCTCGGCTCCCTTATAGAGACGACCATAAAGAGCCTAGGCTTCAAGCCCATTAGGAACCTGTCAGGCCATATGCTCAAGCAGTACACGCTGCACGGAGAGAAGAGCGTGCCGAACGTGGCGGTCGATAGCAGAGCATCTATGGAGGCCTACGAAGTCTACGCGGTAGAGCCCTTCGTCACTAACGGCCTCGGGGTTGTGACCGACTCTCCTGAGGTCTACATATTCCGATACCTGAGCCCGAAGAAGGCCAAGAAGACCGATAGAGAGGTCCTCGCGGCCATATGGCACCGATTCAAAGGTCTGCCCTTCTGCGACAGGTGGGTCAGCGACTTGATCCCGAACGACACACTTCCGAAGCTCTTGGAGCTCTCGCGCACGGGCTCCCTCTACGGCTATCGCGTGCTGGTAGAAAAAGGCAGGGGGCTCGTAGCCCAAGCTGAGCACACGATCATAGTCCTAGAAGACGGCGTTGAGGTGACAACGAGCTTTCAATAGCCGTACGGCCTCGGAGGGCCCTTCTCGGGGACGCCGTAGATCATAGATATGTAAAGAGGTCCCTTGCACTTCGCGCACTCGCCAACTCTCTTCAAGACGTAGTCGCCGACTTGAAACTCCCTCTCTTCCTTGTAATCGCACTTCTCGCACTGCAGGACGGTTATCGTCCTCACGCCCCTCACGGTCACCAAGACTCTTCTCCTCGTCGCAGAGAACAGCGTGCTAAATATTATGAGCATTATTAACACCAAGAGCAGGTACCACGTCAAAAGGTCTGTGTAATCTCCGTTCGACGATATTGGTATTTGGTTAAGCATAATGACTAACCTCCACAACTAGCCATTGCCCACACCTATAGTGTTGCCTATGCCAGCTATTATGGCAACCCCTCCTTCTACCACCTTCTCCCTGACGATCTTCTTCACGACCTCGACCGCCCTGTCCACGGCCTCCGCCAGCTCCTTCCTCATGGTCGACAGGGCCTCCTCGTAGGCCTGCTTGATTATGACCGCGTCTAGGCCGACGCCAAGCTCGAGGGCCACCTGCTCTATTTTGTACTTTTCGGGGCCCGGATCGCCTATGGCGGCTCCGACTCCCTCAGCTATCTGGCCCGTGTTCTCGCCCTCCATCTTAATGGCCGCGTCGACGGTTATTATCCTCTTCAACCTGTCCTTGTACTGTTGAGCCAACTTGGCTATAGCCTCGCCAGGCTTGCCAACTCTACCCCCAGGCCCCTCGGCCTTGACCACGACTAAGAGCCTGCCCTCAAAGGGCACCTCGGCGGCGACGATTTCGTCTCCGATGCTCTTGCACGGGTAGCCTTTCATGAGCTTCGCGGCAACCATGGGGCCCACGCTATCGCCTATGGGCTTGCCCTTCGTGAACGCGTCGAGCGAGTTAAAGTACGCTTCTGCTAGCCTCATGATCATTGGCAAGCTGTATGCTATCTGCATGAGCACTATCATGCTCTTGGTCTTCTTGCCCAAGAGCATATAGTGCCTGACGAACTTGTATATGTAATTCACAGCCCACGCAGCGGCGAAGGATGCCTCTAAGTTAGCCCTCTCATCGCTGTTGGCTTTCGGCGCTACTCTCGCCACCACGTCCTTAAACTTCTCCCTCTCCACGTCTAAGAGGTGCTCCAGCCTCTTCAAAACACCGAACGGATCCCTGTCTACGGGTTCTATGACAAAGAAGTCCATGAACTTCTCGACTTCCTCTGAAGGGTCTTTGTCGGGCTTCCCTAGCTCCTTTATCGCATTCACGAGAATCTCTTTGCCCTTCTTGGCCATGGCTTCGAGCTTTAAAGTGGCCCTTTCAGCGTCGCGGAGCCACATGTAGACTTGGTACCTCTGCCCCAAGAACAGCCACATAAACGTGAGCGCAATCAGGGTGATTAAGTACACGATTAGGTACGTGTAGTCTCCTCCTGTGGGCATGAACTGACGAACTTCGCCCGTGCCGAAGATGACCATCACAACTCCTTACGTCTCTTGGAGAGTCTCAAAGAGCAAAGAGAAAAGCTTTTCGTAGGTGTTCGTCCTCTTCGTTGATCGAAAAAGCCTTATACTGGCCCTTAGGAGAAGAAGGTGGGGTTGTCGCCGGCCATAGTGGGCGGGACCCACCCGGTCTCGTCGGAACCCGGAAGTTAAACCGCCCAACGCGCACCCGAGTACTGGGCTCCGCGAGGGCCTGGGAAAGGGGCGTGCTGGCGGCAACCCCTCGATAAAGTTTTTAAGGCTCACGTGGAAAGCCTCTTAATGCGGGGCCGTGGTCTAGCAAGGTAGGACGACATCGGGCTGGGCCCGACGTTAAGGGCTCCAGAAGTCCGCGATGGGTCTGCGGACCACCGGGATGACGATCTTCTGGAGCGAGAGACCCGTTGGTCGGGGGTTCAAGTCCCCCCGGCCCCACCAGTTACTTTGACAGCGCGACTAAGTCTTTTTAGAAACCCCCAACCATTTCCTGCTCTCGGGCCACCCTCTAAGTGAGCTCTACTCACAAGAGCGAACTGGAGCCGGGGAGGGGATTCGAACCCCTGTAAAGCGGGTCTGCAGCCCGCCGCCTAACCACTCGGCTACCCCGGCCTACAAGACAGGAAAAAGTTGAACCTCTCTTATAGCTTTCGAAACGTGGGCCCCCCACTCGTAATGGCGGGAAGCTTTTAGATAACCCCAGTAATTTTAGAGTAGTCGTTTGGGGCCGTAGGCTAGCCTGGTAGACTGCGAGGCTCGGGCCCTCGTGACCCAGGTTCAAATCCTGGCGGCCCCACCAAAAGTAGCTCGAGCCCGTCGTCAGGCCCTCAATCAAGATCTTAGACTTAAAATTCGACGCTCTTTCTAAGCTGTGAAGGCCTTTGAAGTCATAGCTCGATCCTCTCAAACTCGTTGGAAGTCGCTCGGGGCACGACAGCGCAACCCTCTTATCCTTCAAAGGAAAGAAAAATTACACGTGGTCAGGGCTTACATACACATAAGGGTCGAGCCAGGCAAGGTGCCCGACGTCGTGAAGCAATTGAAAGCGATACCAGAGGTGAAGGAGGTGCACTCAGTCACGGGCCCCTACGACGTGATAGCCAAAGTCGAGGTCGCGGACACGAAGGCGTTGACTGACTTCCTCATAACTAGGATACACAAGATAAGCGGGATAAGAGACACGATGACCTCGATAATTCTCGACTAACGCCTAACGTCCTTGTACCCCCTTTATTTGACAAGTTAAGGTTAAATTTAGCTTTGGAGCCTTAGAGGGCTCGGCGACGCGGATGGGGGACCTAGAAGCCGACGTCGTTATAATTGGTTGTGGACCAGCGGGGATATTCACCGCCTTAGAGTTAACTCAGAGGAGCGATCTAAGGATAGTGATGGTTGACAAGGGGCCTGACATAGAGAAGCGCGTATGCTTCACTCGGATGGGTCGTGAGTGCGCCGGCTGCAGCCCATGCGCTATGCTGTGTGGTTGGGGTGGTGCAGGAGCTTTTAGCGACGGCAAGCTGACTCTGTCAGCCGACGTGGGCGGCTGGCTGGAGAACTACGTGGGAAGAGAGGAGCTCCTTCGGCTGATCGACTATATCGACAAGGTGTACCTGGCCTTTGGAGCTCCCACCACGGTCTTCGGCACCGACACCGACGTCATAGAAGAGCTGCAGAGGCGTGCTCAGCTGGCTGGCTTAAAGCTGATCCCCGTGAAGATCAGGCACCTCGGTACTGAGAAGTGCGCTGACGTGATAAAGGCCATGAGGGACTACCTCTCTAGCCGTGTGAGGATACTTACGGAGAGGCAGGCGACGAGGGTCCTAGTGGACGGCTCAGTGGTAACAGGGGTCGAGCTAGCTGGCGGAATTAAAGTCCGGGCCAAGTACGTCGTCCTCGCGCCTGGGAGGAGCGGAGCCGAGTGGCTCAAGAAGATAACCAAAGAGCTAAACCTCAAGGCGTACAACAACCCGGTCGACATAGGCGTCAGGGTCGAGGTTCCGGCCCCAGTCATGGAGCCGCTAACGAGGTACTTGTACGAGCCCAAGCTGATCTATTACTCGAAGTGCTTCGACGACCAAGTGAGGACCTTCTGCTTTAACCCCTATGGCGAGGTGATCACGGAGTTCTACGAGGACGTCGTGACCGTTAACGGCCATAGCTTCTTGAATAAGAAAACCAAGAACACCAATTTCGCGATCCTCGTCAGTACGTCATTCACGGAGCCGTTCAAGGAGCCAATAGCCTATGGGAAGTACATAGCCCGCTTAGCGAACTTGCTGAGTGGGGGTATAATAGTCCAGAGACTCGGCGACCTCGAAGAAGGCAGGAGATCGACACCCGAGAGGATTAAAAGGAACATAGTAGAGCCCACGCTCAAATCCGCCACACCAGGGGACTTGAGCTTCGTCCTCCCTTACAGATACTTGGCCAACATATTGGAGATGCTTCAAGCGATGGACAAACTGACCCCCGGCGTCTATTCAAGACACACACTATTATATGGTGTCGAGGTCAAGTTTTACTCCTCAAGACTAGAGCTGACGAAGGAACTCGAAACCAAGGTCTCGAATCTCTATGCCATCGGAGATGGTGCGGGCATAACAAGAGGCCTGGTTCAGGCATCTGCATCGGGCGTGGTCGTCGCTAGGAGCATACTTCAAAGAGAAGGCTTTTCACTAGAGCTTACCAGTGAGAACCTCCCCAAGAACGTCCCATCTAATTTATAGACGTACCCCTTTCGTGGGTCAATGAGCTTTCTGAAGATCGGACTCAGTCTTTGAAATGAGCTTTTGCACAAGGGGCTGCATCCTAGATAATCGTTGTAGGCAGGATGAACTATCAGCCTCTTGATGTTGAAGTCGACTTTGAGGAGCATCTTCGCCCTCTCCCTTACCCTCTTCCCAAGGTAGTAGACAACCCACACCCTCCTCTCCCCACAAGGTAATGACACCGAAGGGTGAAGGTGCCCCATCATGAGGACGTCGTTTGCGAGCAGCTCGGGCTTAGGCCATGCATTGCCGTGGGCGAAGGAGATGCCGTCGATTGAAACGCCGGAGGCCTCGTAGACTTCGACGCCGTCGAGCTTGAGGCGTTTTAGCGAACCGTCATGGTTGCCCATAACTACGATTATTTTTTCGACTTTTTTCGACAAGCTTTTAATGACCTTCTCGACCTCTGACCTTATCTCCCTCCTAAGGCCCCTGATTTCGTGCTTCACGTCGCCAAGCACGACTAGGACGTTGGGCTTGACGACCTCCAGTAAGCCAAGCAGACCTCTTGCCATCTCATTGCTCTGTGACGGGACTTTAAATCCAAGCCTTTGTAGCTCGTACTCTAGGCCTATGTGGAGGTCCGAGACCGTCAATATCTTCTTGTTCTTGGTGACTACCATGGATGCTGGCGTGTTAAGCAGGAACTTTACGGTGACCATGAAGTTCTTACCTCCGATCAAGTCATATTTATCTGATCGCGAACTACCATTAGAGTTTGTGCAGTCGATAATGCAAGCGCTCCATGAGCTAGGCCTCTCCATCGACGATGTCTCACTAAAGCGTTTGAAAAAGGCCATTGAGGCGGTCAACAAAGGGAGGGTGAAGAAGTACGTGTTCTTACCTAGTGGGCGGGTGACGTGGATAGTCGTCGGCAGGGAGAAGGATTACTGGGTCATACCAAGGCTCTACTGCTCCTGTGACGATTTTTACATAAACGTGATCTCGAGGAGGAGCGCATCGTTTTGCTATCACCTTTTAGCCCAAGCAATAGCCGAGAAGATGGGTAAGTACGACGTCTTTAACGTCAGCGATGAAGAGGGGGAGAAGCTGGAAGAGGAGTGGCGTAGAGTGCAATGACTGCTAAGTTAGTATCATCTTTAAGAGGGCCATTCTGACCAAGAGGCCGTAGAACACTTGCTTAAAGTACTTGGCGTAGGGCGTTTTGTCTATCTCCCGGTCGAGCTCGTCGATTCGTGGCAGGGGGTGCAGGACCATCAGGTCATTCCTTGCGTATCGAAGGTGCTCCATCGTCAGCTTGTAGGACCCCTTCACCTTCTCATATTCCATGGGGTCCACGAATCGCTCTCGCTGTATCCTGGTCACGTATATGACGTCGGCCTCTCTTATGAGCTCTTGAGACAGCGAGGTTGCTTCCACGAAGGAGGTACCCTGCTCCCTGAGCTCTTCCCTAACTTCTTCTCTCAACCTCAGGAGCTCAGGCGAGACGAATACGAAGCTCACTTTGAAGTTGAGCAATCCCTGAATCAAGGATCGCACGGCCCGGCTGTACTTGAGGTCCCCAAGAAATAGCACAGTCAAGCCATCTATCCTCCCCTTCTCCCTCCAAATGGTGTAGAGATCTGTCAGGGCCTGCGTCGGATGCGACAGAGCCCCCGAGCCCGCGTTTATTACTGGTATCTGAACCGCGTCAGCTATCGCCTTAGCGGCACCTTCGAAGGGATGTCTCACGACCATCACGTCGGCGTAGTTTTCGACGACCTTAACGGTGTCCATTAAGCTTTCCCCCTTAGCCATGGAGGTTATGGAGGGCTCCTCAAAACCTATCACGTCACCACCCAACCTCTTCATGGCGGTTTCGAAGCTCAACCTCGTTCTCGTGCTAGGTTCGAAGAACAGCAAAGCCATGACCTTCCCCTTCAACACATCGATCTTAGACCTGGCATACGGCTCCAAAGACGTGGCTTCTCCGAATATTGCCAGCATCTCTTCTCTCGTGACGTCCTTGATCGATATTATGTCTCTTCCACGCAAAGACATAGGTAAACTGACCCCTCAGGAAATTATTTAGAGCGCTATACCTTAAGTATTTAAGGTGTGGCCTTGGAATGATGGTAAATCGAGAACTGCGCGTCCAGAAGATAAGGGATGGAGTTGTCATAGACCACTTGAGGGCTGGCACAGCACTCAAGATCTTGGAGATGCTGGGGATAACGGGCAAGGAGGGCTACATAATAACCATCGCGATGAACGTGCCGAGTCAGAAACTCGGCACCAAAGACATCATAAAGATTGAGGGCAGGTATTTGAGCCCATCAGAGGTGAGCAAGATAGCGCTCATAGCTCCTCGAGCGACCTTGAACATCATAAAGGATTATCAAGTGATGAAGAAAGAGAGGCTGACCCTTCCAGACGAAATAGTTGGAATAATAAGGTGTAGCAACCCGACTTGCATCACCAACCACGAGCCGCAAATTCAGAGCAAATTCAGAGTCGTAAGCCGAGAGCCCCTAAAGATTAAATGCGAGTACTGTGAAACTGTAATGGGCCAAGAGGAGATAGCTAAGAGGCTTAGCTAGGACCTTGCTAAGGTGAGGATAGGTGAAGATAGTCGCCGTAGGAAGCCAAGACTTCGTCGCGGGTCTGAGATTGGCCGGGGTAGACGAAGGCCTCGTGGTGCGCGATCAACAAGACGCCGACGCGAAACTTTCGAATTTGGTGAAGAGAAGCGACATCACCTTAATTTTGGTAGAAGAGAGCTATGCCTTCGAGATACCAAACTTCTATGACAAGTACTTGAAATTGAAGCAACCAGCCGTAGCAGTTATACCCACCGGGAGAGCTAGAGAGGGTGTGCGCGACTACATGAGCGAGCTCATAAGGAGGACTGTGGGGGTGGAGGTAGTAATAAGGTAGTTATGGTGATGGGTATGCCAAGCATAGGCAGAATAATTAGAGTGGCAGGACCTGTCGTCGTCGCTAAGGGGATGAGAGGTAGCCAGATGTACGAGCTCGTCAGGGTCGGGGAGCTTAACCTGATAGGCGAGATCATCAGGTTGCAAGAGGACTTGGCCACAGTACAAGTCTACGAGGAGACTAGCGGGCTGAGGCCAGGAGAGAAGGTCGTGGGCACCGGACAGCTCTTGTCGGTCGAGCTCGGCCCGGGGCTCCTCACGCAGATATACGATGGAATTCAAAGACCCCTCGAAATAATAAAGGAGAGTACTGGAGACTTCATAGCGAGAGGGGTATCGGCTCCGGCTTTGCCAAGGGACAAGAAGTGGCTCTTCGCGCCAAAGGCCAAGGCAGGGAGCAAGGTGGTAGGCGGAGACGTACTAGGGGAAGTGCCCGAGACGCCCCTAGTGACTCACAAGGTGATGGTCCCGCCAGACGTCGAAGGCCGTTTAGAGGAGATAGCCCCCGAAGGCGAGTACACGGTCGAGGACGTCATAGCCAGAGTCAGGATGCCCGATGGCACGGTGCGCGAGCTCACTATGATGCAGAGGTGGCCCGTTCGCAGGCCGAGACCCTATAAGACAAAGCTCGACCCCGTACAGCCGCTGTTGACTGGCCAGAGGATCATAGATGCCCTCTTCCCCATAGCTAAGGGAGGGACGGCAGCGATACCCGGAGGCTTTGGGACTGGGAAGACGGTGACGCAACACCAGCTAGCCCAATGGGCTGACGCTAAGGTAATAGTCTACATAGGTTGTGGCGAGAGGGGCAACGAAATGACCGAGATGCTCGAGCGTTTCCCAGAGCTCAAGGACCCCAAGACCGGAAGACCCCTCATGGAGAGGACAGTGATGATAGCAAATACCAGCAACATGCCTGTGGCGGCCAGAGAGGCGAGCGTGTACACGGGCGTCACGCTGGCGGAGTACTACAGGGACATGGGCTACGACGTCGCCTTAATGGCCGATTCCACCTCAAGATGGGCGGAGGCCCTCAGAGAGATATCGGGAAGGCTCGAAGAGATGCCGGGAGAAGAGGGTTTCCCTCCATACTTAGGCGCTAGACTGGCCGAGTTCTACGAGAGGGCTGGCAGAGTGGTCACCCTCGGCTCTGAGGACAGAATCGGCTCGGTTTCAATAATCGGCGCCGTGTCGCCGCCGGGCGGGGACTTCTCTGAGCCCGTCGTACAAGCGACTCTCAGGATAGTCAAGGTCTTCTGGGCCTTGGACACGGCCCTCGCTTACAGAAGGCATTTCCCTGCCATAAACTGGCTGACGAGCTACTCGCTCTACTTAGAGACGCTGGAGGACTGGTATAGAGAGAACGTCGCGCCCGACTGGCCCGAGTTGCGCAAAGAAGCGATGGCGATCCTACAAAGGGAGGCCGAGCTATTAGAGATAGTTAGGCTCGTCGGCCCAGACGCGTTGCCAGAGGCCGACAGAGCAACACTTGAGGTCGCGAGGGTGATAAGAGAGGACTTCCTAATGCAACACGCATATCACCCGATAGACACTTACTGTCCAGCGGAGAAGACGTACTTGATGCTCAAGACGATATTACACTTCAACAGAAAGGTGAAGGAGGCCATCTCGAGCGGCGTTACGCTGAGCGAGATATTGAGACTACCGATTAAAGAGGACTTGGCCAGGATGAAGTTGATACCTTACGATAAGGTCAAAGAGTCCTTAGGGGAGATTATGAAGAAGATAGATGAGCAAATAGGCTCCCTGATAAAGAGCCGAAAAGCCGTGGTTACCTAAGAGGTGAGCTCGCATGTCTATCTCCTTATCGGCACTTAAGGCTAGGAAGTACAGGACCGTGAGCGAAATAACCGGCCCCTTATTGATAGTCAAAAGTGTCAACGACGCAGCGTACAACGAGCTCGTCAAGGTCGAGACGGGGACTGGAGAGATTAGAACGGGGGTTGTGTTAGAGAGCGCTGAGGGCTATGCCGTCGTCCAAGTATTCGAAGGCACCAGTGGGCTTGACGTCGACAAGACGGCGGTCACATTTCTGGGCGAGACGCTGAAGGTACCGGTCTCCATGGAAATGCTGGGGAGAATATTCGATGGCAAGGGCAAGCCAATAGACGGCGGCCCGCCGATAATACCCGAGGAAGAGCGCGACGTCTACGGCTCGCCGATAAATCCATCCGCACGCGAATACCCCAAGGAGTTCATTCAAACCGGGATTAGCGTGATAGACGGAATGAACACTCTCAGCAGAGGCCAAAAGCTCCCCATATTCACGGAAGCGGGCCTACCCCATAACATACTGGCCGCGCAAATAGCGCGCCAAGCCACTATTCCGGGCAAGGAAGAGGAGTTCGCGATAGTCTTCGCTGCCATCGGGATAACGGCCGAGGAGGCCATGTTCTTCAGGAACGAGTTCATCAGGACAGGGGCTATAGAAAGGCTCGTGACGTTCTTGAACCTGGCCGAGAACCCGGCCATAGAGCGAGTGATAACTCCTCACGTGGCGTTGACGACCGCTGAGTACTTGGCTTACGAGTATAACATGCACGTGCTGGTGATTATGACTGACATGTTAAACTATGGCGAAGCCCTTCGAGAAATTAGCGCGGCGAGGGCGGAGGTGCCTGGTAGGAGAGGTTACCCAGGCTACCTGTACACCGCACTAGCCCAGATTTACGAGAGGTGCGGAAGGATAAGAGGAAGAAAGGGCTCCATAACCCTGATTCCTGTGGTCACAATGCCCGGAGGCGACATCACGCATCCCGTCGTCGACCTGACGGGCTATATAACCGAGGGCCAGCTGATATTGAGCCGAGAGTTGCACCGTAAGGGCATATATCCGCCAATGAATCCTCTTCCATCGCTTAGCAGGCTGATGAAGGAGGCCACGAGGTACACGAGGAAAGACCATCAACAACTGAGCGACCAGCTCTATTATTGCTACAGCGAGGCCATAGACTTGAGAAGCCTCGTGGCAGTGATAGGAGAGGAGGCCTTGACAGAGCGCGATAGGGCCTACTTGGCCTTCGGTGACGCCTTCGAGAGACGCTTCATAAACCAAGGCATCTACGAGAACAGGGACCTCGACACGACTTTGGAGATAGCGTGGAACCTGTTATGTGAGTACATACCCGAGTCCGAGTGGAAGCGCTTAGACCCTGGACTCATAAAGATGTATTGTCCGAGGTATCGAGGGAAGTCCTCTTAGAGCCATTTCCTCTTTTTTCCTCCTGCAAACACCCCGCTCACTATGTCCTTTAACTTAAGCTCCGCTTCGTCCTCTTCGAGGATCGTCCCAGTGACTATTATATCGGCCCCAGCCTCAGCCAGGGCCTCGGCTTGGTCTCCTCTTCTTATCCCTCCGCCCACGATCAGCCTCACATCAATGCAACGTCTCACGAACCTCACGGTACTTGGTGGCACGGGTTCGGGGGCACCAGAGCCCCCCTCTATGTACACAAACCTCATGCCTAGATATTGCGCGGCGAGGGCGTAGAGGGCTATGACCTCTGCCTTATGTGGAGGAAGAGGCCTTGCCTGACCTATTATGCCCACGGTCCCACCGTCACCTACTACTATGTAGCCCATGGGTAAGGCCTCGAGTCCATACTTCTTGACTATGGCGGCGCCCTGTACCTGAGCGCCTATTATGAAGTATGGGTTCGTGGAGTTCAGGAGCGACATGAACCATATGGCGTCGGCGTAACGGCTTATGGTGTTGACATTACTGGGGAAGACTATGACCGGAAGACCGCAGTTCTCCTTGATGATTTTTATGATCTCGTCCATCGCACACTCGTTGACGTTAAGGCTACCGCCAACCATAATGGCAGAGCTTCCGGCCTCCTCTATCGCTCTTGCAAGCTTAGCGGCCTCTGCAGGGCCCAGCTTTTCAGGGTCGAGTAACGACAAGTGGATTGATCCCTTAGCCTCTATCTCGTCATTGAGATACCTCTCCACCTTCAATTTCTTCACCGCTGATGCTTAATTCTCCCGAATAATACTTATCAACAAAGGCGTTGTAATAGTGGACTGGTTCAAAGTTCTTCATTCTCTCCATTCTCAGCGTTAGGCCACAGTTTGAACATGAAACGACAACTTCATCGCCTTCAACGTCTACGGTCACACTTATTGCATCACAACTTGGGCATCTAAATACCTTTGGTGGCTTGCGCACGACCCTTCTGATGACTTTTCTCTTCCTCCTTCGACCACCCATCAGACCACGCCCACGTGCAGGCAGACGTTACTTCTTAGGGCCAGTTATCGCTTTAATCTTTCGTAGGCTATGAAGAAGGCTGTAAGTGTCACGGTGATGATCACGGTCGCGGCCATCCACGTGGCGAAGACAAGGGGTGACCTCTGAGGGTCTAAGAGGAGTAGCGACATCTCTACGAGCGGTTGCCTCAATAGGAGACAAAACATCGCTGATACAGCTTCGTGCCATATCTTCTGCCTCTCCGACAGGTGCTTGTGCAATCCCCTTGCGATCAACAGTATAACTAGCGCGATCACCATCAAATCGATCGTCGTGACGTCGTACGCTATAGGGCTGTGGTTCTTCGGGTTTAAGAGGAAGATCCCTACAAGCACTCCGGCGTTAAATATGTTAGCTAAGGAAGGCTCTTTGTTTATAGCCGAGACTACGGCAGACGCCCCCAAGTAAAGCGCCACAATAAAGATTATCACCGTGATGAAGGAGCCGAAGAACAGGACCGGTGCCGTAGACCAGCTGTGAGATAATCGCTTGTCCAAGTTGAACCCCTTAGCAATCATCGTTAGACCTATTATCAACAGCAAAGCGATTCCGGCATAGTGCGCATAGCCAATCGTGATCAACACCGCTAGGACGACCAAGAAAATTCCTGGCAAGCCCAGAAAGTAGAGGGAGTACCGGGGGTTCCCAGCAAGATCCCTCCAGTACTTAATGAAGAGGGAGTACGTGTCCTCTAAGCCTCTTACCTGCTTAACCAAGACCCTATTTACCGAGACTATGGGAACCCTCGCTTGGAGAATGGGTATGACGCGCTCGTCGGAGGCCCCATCGCTCACGAAAATTATCCCGTCGACGTCGTACTTCTCGAGGACTTTGTCGACCTCTTCGGCTATCTTCATGTCTGCTTTAACGCCGCCCTCTCTTAGGCCAGCAACGGTGGCTAGCTCGCATTCGAAGCCCTCTCTTAAGAGCTCGTCATAGAGCTTTATTGCAGCGAAGAGTGCGTTTGCATCGGCTTCGTCGGGGACCTTTAGTATGAAGTCCATGGCAGCCTTGAGGTTGGCATCTCTACCGACTATGGGCGTCTCGATACCCGTGACATCCCTTATATCTCCATCCCTATCGACATACAACACCAACAACTTCTTTCCGAAAGGGGATATTCTCATGGCAAAACACTTACAGCTTTATTCGTTTTCCCATCTTAAGGTCTTCCAACATCTTCTCATAAATCTTTTCGAGGTCCTTTTCTCTTTCGATCAGCCTCTCGACCTCTTCCTCGACTCTCCTCGCCAAAGCCTCTTCCATCTCTTCTCTCCTTTTCTTCAGCAGACTCCTCAGCTTCTCCTTAAGCTCTTCCCTTCTCCTCTTCAACGTCGTAATCTTCTCCGTGATTTCTTTGAGGTTCCTCTGGACCTCTTCCCTCCTTTGTAGTAGGACTTTGAGCTTCTCCCTCATTTCCGTGATCACTCCTCTGAGCCTCTCTATTTCCTCGACGAGCTCTTTCACTTCCTTAACTACTTGAAGACGCCTTTGCTCCTTCTCGCGCAGTCTCTCCTCCCTTTCTCTTACTTTCTCAGCTATGAAGACCAAGAGCCTAGTTTCCTCGATGAGCTTTACGGTCCTTTTCTCCTCCTCTAGGCTTAAAGACGAGGTCTGGTACGCCCACTCCATTTCCTCCAGCATCTTCTTTAGTTCCTCGGGCTCTCTGCGTCCGAGCTTGGACCTTAAATTACTCACCTCTCTTCTAAGTCCCTCGATCTCCTTCCTTAACTCCTTCAACTCCTCCCTCCTTCTCAGGACCTCTTGTCTCTTGGCCGATACCTCGCCCTTCAACTTCTCGATCTCTTGCCTGAGGCCCGCTATCTCTCTTTTCAACTTCTCTCTGAGCGCTTTCTTGTCCTCGAGGTCTTTGTAGAGAGAACTCAGCTCCTCCCTGACTTTACTCAGCTCGCTCCTCAACATCGCCTCTTCCTTGGCACCTTTGCCTCTGCTATTCTCTTTAGGTGCTCGATCCAAAGGCAACACCTATGCGACTTAATACCAAGACTCATCGACCCTAAATGGGCCGACGTCGACGAACTCCTCCCCTCCCCCTGCAAATATTCTTTGCAGTTCAGCAAACATTTCGTCTATGCCCTCACCGGTTATCGAGGATACAGGGATTATATTTGTTAGGCTTTCAAGCTCGGTCAGAACCTGCATTATGTTTCGACTGAAGTCGCTAAGCATGGTGCTTTCTTCTCTGCCCATCACCTCACATATGTACTCTATGTTGTCGAACCACTTCACGACGACTTCGCGGTCTTTCTTGGTCAGGAGATCTGACTTCGACAATACGCATATCTGTGGCCTCAAGAGGCTGAAGTGGACGGAAGCCGAGAGTAAGAGAGAAGAAGCAAGGCTACTTGGTCTCTTGAGGAAACTTGCGTCAACTAGATAAACGACGGCGGTCCTCTCTGAGCATAACGTCGATATTATGGCCCTGCCAGCTTCTCTGAAGGCGAAGAGCTCCATCTGGCCTGGCGTGTCTACTAAAATGTAGTCTGGGTTGTCCTTCTCGGCCTCCTCCTTCAACTTCTCAGCGAAACTAGCAATCATGTCTGCGCATGCGATGAACGCGCCGTTGGGCCCGAGAGAGAGCTCAGTCATGACCCTTTCGAAGCTTATGTAGTCCCTGACGTCGACGTCGGGTCCGTATGGTAGCCACTTGGCCCCTGGGTCTAGGTTGACCGTCACGACTTCCTGCTCATGCTCTCGGAGCCACCTCGAGAACACGTCGACCAACGTAGACTTTCCAGAGCCAGCCGTGCCAACGAAGTACACGTAAAACATGGGCTTTATTTCTCCCTCCATCAGCTCTTCTTGCTTAGCCACCACTTAAGGTATTCCCTTCTCCGAAAATCGTCCTCTTCGGGCTTGCTAACTCTCTTCTTAACAATAGAGCTGTACTCCTCTCTTGTCATGGTCAAGCCGCAATTTTTACATACGTATCGCTGTGAGTGCCTATCATAAAGGAGGTCCTCGTTGCACTCAGGACACTTAACCGTAATCGTCACCTTATCATAGAGGGGCATCACGTCAATTTAAGCTTTCTCGAGCATCATAAGCTTAATAGAGCTCTTTGCGTGCTTGTTCTCGTGTGCGTAAGCTCTTGCTGATCCTCTCCGGGGAACATCAAACTCTGCCAGCCGCGGAGGTAAAGGCAGTTCTAGAAGCCGAGGGGCGCGAGTTTAAGGTATGCGAGGTCGACCCGCCGATAATGGTCGTCGAGCTCGACGACTTCGAGGTTTGCACTTCGCTCAAAGAGAGGCTCGCCATGACCCTCGAGGGCATAGAGCTACTCTTTAAGTGTGAAGCAGACCTTGCCGAGATCGAAAGGTCCATGAGAGACGTAAGCTTCGACTTCCTCGAGGGTAAGACGATGGCCATAAGGATCTCCAAAAAGGCCCCGCGCATCAACATTAGTTCCTTGGAGCTCGAAAGGAAGTTGGGGGCCAAGGTCCTTGAGAAGACCAAGAAGACTAAGGTTAACTTGAGAAACCCTGACGTAATGCTTCGAGGGGTGTTGACCAAATCTTTTTATTTTGGAATCAGATCGTTCGAGGTCGATAGGGGAGCCTATGACCTTAGAAGACCGCGCTATCGTCCCTTCTTTCATCCTGGAAGCCTTGAGCCGAGGATTTGCAGGGTCTTCGTAAACCTTGCTAGGTCGAGAAGAGGCTCCGTATTTTTGGACCCATTTAACGGTACCGGGGGCTTCTCGATCGAAGCCAGCATGATTGGTTGCCAAGTGATAGGTATCGACATAGATGACAAGATGTGCCATGGGGCGTTGAAGAATTTGAAGTCGTTAAAGTGCGACGTGGTGGGAGTTATCAGAAGTGATGCACGTAAATTGCCAATTACGGAAGGTGCCGTGAACAGCATAGCGACAGATCCTCCTTACGGCAGGTCGACGTCACTTAAAAGGGCCTTGTTAGAAGACTTGATAAACAGCTTTCTGTACCAAGGTGAGAGCCTGCTCAAGAAGGGAGGCTACCTATGCTTTGCGCATCCAGCTTGGCTTACTGACATAATGATCCCGAACTCCATGACCTTAGTGGAGCAGCACGAAATGAGGGTTCACAAATCTTTAACGAGGAGAATAACGGTTCTAAGAAAGCTGTAAAGGAGGGCGTCGTCTTGATAAGGGTTATATTTCTAGGGACTTCGGCAAGCGTGCCAACTAAGAACCGGTCCCTTCCCTCGATAATGATCATTAGGGATGGGGAACAACTCCTCTTCGACTGCGGCGAGGGCACGCAGCGCCAAGTGGTGAAGGCTGGTTTGGGCCTGAGAAAGAAACTTAAGATCTTTATAACGCACATGCACGCGGATCACGTATTGGGCTTAGCTGGGATCCTGATGTCTTTGTCCTTGACCGGTAGGCAGGACCCCCTAGACGTTTACGGCCCTTCAAAGCTTCAGGCCTTCATCGAGTACATGAGGGAGCTTTTCAACTTCAACCCCTCCTTCGATGTAGTAGTCCATAGGGTCTCTGAGGGCACCGTGTATCAAGGTAAGGGCTTTAAGGTGATGGCTTTTAAGGTGAAGCACGTGACGGAATCGTACGGCTACGCATTGATTGAGGAATTGAGGCCCGGAAGGTTTGACTCTAAAAAAGCTGAAGAGCTTGGCATCCCCAAAGGCCCCCTCTGGAAGGCCCTTCAAGAGGGTAAGGCTGTGGTGATAGGCGGGCGCGAGATAAAGCCCGAGGACGTTCTGGGCCCCCCTCGTAGAGGCCTAAAGATTGTGTACAGCGGGGATACCGCTCCGACCCGCGAGGTCGTGGAGGTCTCGAAGGGCGCAGACCTATTGATTCATGAGGCTACGTTCGACGACACGCTTCAGGATAGGGCCGCCAGCGAGCTCCACACAACAGCTAGTCAGGCGGCCAGCATAGCACTTGAAGCCAACGCGAAGAAGCTCGTGCTGACCCACATAAGCCCCAGATATGAAGATCCCTCTGTGTTACTTTCCCAAGCTAAAAAGATTTTCGAGAACACGGTAGTTGCCGAGGACTTCATGAACATGGAGTTGAAGTGGACCGATTAACTCATCATCCTGGCGACGGCGTCAAGGCTCTTCTTCGCGTCCTTGAAGTTCATGACCTCTATTGACAGCCCGCCCACGAGCTTGAGCCCCTTTATTAGGGGCATTATCGAAGCCCAATTAATGGTGCCTGAGCCGACTGCTAAATGCTCGTCTTTCTTGCCGTTATTGTCGTGTATGTGCAAGTGGAATAGGTGCTCGCCGGCCTTTAAGAGGTAGTTTCTGGCTTCGTACGTGCCGACGGTGTTTGAATGCCCCACATCCAACGTTAGCCCTATCCTCTCTAGGGCTTGTACTTCCTCTATCAACATCATAGCTTCCTCGCAGGACTCGATTAGTGCGTTGCCTCCTGAAGGCATGTTTTCGACTCCCACGTAGATGTCTAAATCATTGGCAATCTTGTCTATCCTCTTCAAGACATCCAGGAATATGTTCCACGTCGTCTTGGGCTTTATGAGATCTAAAGGCGACTTAAAGCCGGAGTGCAGTACTATTAGCCTTGCATCGAGGTATCGCGCGCTTTGCATCGACGTCTCTATGAGCTTTAAAGCTGCTTTTCTCAAGGAGCGCTGAGGCGTTGATATGTTTATGCCGTCATAGGGCGCATGGACGACGTAGTTCAGGGAGTAGTTTCTCTTCAACTCTAAGAGTTCCCGTATTCTCTTATCATCGAGTTTATGGCTCCACTCGTCGAGGACCTCTATGTTGTTGAAGCCCAGCCCTATGGCCTTTAATAAAAAGTTCCTTAACGGCCTGAGGATGCCAGCTAGAGAGGATAAATAAATCTTCATCGACTTCACCGAGGGGCCTCTCTCTCGAAGATAGGCCTGCCCTTTGAAGTCGGTGGGGCGAGCCAGTCTATCATGGCCTTCGCGTTGGATTCGAGTATCTTGACTTTGATGGGTCCTAAGGGCGACTCGCCCTCCGGCAAGCAAAATGTTATGTAGTTCATAAAGGCCGCCTGCTTATGGAGGTAAAACACGACCTCATCCTTGCTCGACCACCTCATGATCATGGACCTCGCGGCATCCAAGATCCTCTGCTCCCTCAACTTCGAGTGTAACCTCTGAAGGGCCTCGGGCCCGTCCGCCTCCGCTATGAGGACCTTCCCTCGCCCCCTTTCCTCCACTTTGATGCTAGAGGGGGTGAAGAAGTTGAGGACGGCTCTCTTCACCTTCTCTTCGTCCTCCGTAGGCCTTATCTCAGCTTCGACCACTATCTTCACTCGCGCACCTCCATGCCAACTTCAATAACACTTCTTTCGCCTTCTCTTTGAAACTCTCCAAGGTGCTGTCGTTGACTATCATGCGATCGGCCAAGGCTATCACGTTCCCCAAGCCTAGCGAGAGCTCCTTCAAGTCTCGCTCCATCATTTCTTCAAAGCTCTTGGGATCTCCCTCCCTCCCCCTCTTTCTCAACCTCTCGTACCTATCCATGGGGGAGCTGTGTATTGCTAGGACCGTCACTTCGCCAACCGTCTTGAACTCTTCGATTTCCTCTAAACTTCTTACACCTTCAACAACTGCTACGTTCCAGTCCTCCCTCATCATCGCCTTTAGGACCCTCTTGGCTACGGCCCTAGGACCCTCCCTCTCCCTTATCTCAAACATAACCTTCTTTACCTCCTCCCAGGACAGGGTCCCTTTCTCTCTTAGTACCTCCTCGCGCACGACATCGCCCATCGAGTAGACCTTTAAGCCTAGACCTCTAGCCACTTCTGCAACGACCGTTTTGCCCGCTCCCGGCATGCCTGTTAAACATATCAGCCTGCGCAGAAGCCCTCACCCCACTCTCTCAAGACCATACTCCCTCGTCCTTATGTAGACGTTGGACAAGCCCTCTTCTAGCGCTACTTGCGCCAGCGTGAGGAGCTCCCGCCTAGTGGGGGGCCTCAACCTTTTGAGGGAGGGGTCGAGGAGGTCGCCCTCAGGCCTAAACTGCTGGATCACGAACTTCGCGGCCCCACGGACCTTCCTCGCAACCTCCCTTACGTAGTCCGCGTTATTGGTCATGTTGGGGACCACGAGGAACCTAGCCTCCACCTCTACGCCGGATTTTAAGAGCAGGTCAAGGGACCTCCTAACGCTTTCGACAACGTCGCCTCCTCGGCCCGGCAGGCCCACGACCTCCTCGTAAATCTTGGGCTCCAACGGCGCCTTCACATCGATGGCCACCCTATCGACGAGCCCTTCTCGGAGGAGCCCATCCAGTACGTTGGGCATCGAACCGTTGGTGTCTATGCCGACAAGTAGGCCTACTTCCTTCAGCCTCTGGCAGAGGTGCGCGAGCCCCTCGGGCTGCAGAGTACACTCGCCGCCGGTCATCACGACGCCCTCGACTAACGGCCTGCTCCTCATGATCAGCTTGACCACCTCCTCAACCTCCAACCACCTACCGTAATTCGGATCCACGAGCTTCCCATTTTGGCAGTACGGGCACCTGAAACTGCATCCTGAGAAGAAGACCACGCTACATATCCTCGAAGGCCAATCAACCGTCGAAAGGTCGACGATGCCGCCGATCCTAATGCCACTTTTCTTTAAGTCGTCCAAGTAAGGCACCACAGCCACATTAGAAGTCTTTGGGAAAAACATTTTTCTCCTTCGCGCAAAGTAGGTTTGGAGGGGCAGACGATGCCACTACTGATCCCCGGACCTTCTTCTCCTTTGCTCACGCAACGGCTAGCGGACGTTTGCGGCTACGAAGTGGCGAAGGTCGGCTATAGAGTTTTCCCCGACGGAGAGTCGTACGTGAGGGTGGAAGACGACCTCAAAGGGGAGGTGGCCATCGTTGTCCAGTCCTGTCCTCCGCCTCAGGATAAGAGGGTGATAGAGCTTCTGCAATTGATCGATGCCTCTCTGAGGGCGGGGGCCTCGAAGGTCATCGCCGTGGTCCCCTACTTCGCTTACTCGAGACAGGACAAGGTCTTTCTACCCCATGAAGCGCTGACCTCCAGAATAATCGCAAGGGTCGTGGAGGCCGTGGGCGCTAGCTCCCTCATAACGGTTAACGTCCACAGTGAGCTCGTGCTGGGCTACTTCGAGAGGATAAAGGCCTTAAGTGTCAACGCCTTCCCTGAGATAGCCGACTACTTGGCGTCGCTCGGCTTGAGGGACCCCCTAGTGCTATCGCCGGACAAGAAGCGATACCCGGACGCTCAAAGAGTCGCCGAGCTAATCGCCGGCGAGGCCGCCTTCCTCGAGAAGAAGAGGGATCTCGAAACGGGTGAAGTAACGACCGAGGAGAAAGCCCTGGCCATCGAGGGTAGGGACGTAGTAATAGTTGACGACATCATAAGCACTGGTGGAACGATAGTCAACGCCGCGAAGATAATTTCCAAGGGCAGTCCGAAGAGGATAATAGCGGCGTGCGTCCACGGGCTTTACGTTGCCAACGCGCTCGAAAAGCTAGCGGCCGCCGGGGTTGGAGAAATTATAAGTACGGACACCGTAGAGAGCCAAACTTCAAAAGTAACCGTGGCGAAGGCAATAGCCGGTGCCGTAGAGCGTCTGTTGGAGGGCTAAGCTTGTCCTCGAACTTGATCCGTTGCTTCATAGCCATAGACGTGGACAACCCTGAGATAGTGAGCAAGATAGTCAGCATACAGAAGGAACTCGAAGCCGGAGGATCGAAGATAAAACCCGTGGAGCCCGAGAACCTCCATTTGACGCTCTTCTTCCTAGGAGAACAACCGCCCAAAGTGGTCGAGAAGGTCCAAGACGCCATGTCGGCGGTGGATTTCAGGCCCTTCGTCATGAAGCTCCAGGGGCTCGGGGCCTTCCCTTCGCAGGAGAGGCCGCGAGTAATATGGGTCGGCGTGACGCAGGGGTTCGAAGAGGTCCAAGCGATATACAGGGCCCTGAGGCCGAAGCTCCAAGCGATACCCTTGCGGCTCGAATCCGAAGAAGAGTTCGTCCCGCACATAACCATAGCGAGGGTGAAGTTCTCTGGCTACGCCCTGAGAAAGGTGATCGCGAGCCTGAAGGATGTGGAGTTAGGGCTCCAAGAGGTCAAAGCGATAAGACTCAAGAAGAGCACCTTGACCCCAAGAGGCCCAATTTACGAGACCCTCTATGAGGTGAAAGGGTGACTTAAAGATCCATGAACGGCAGCCAACTGGAGAAGTTGCTCTCTGACGTGTTGGAGGAGCTTACGCCCAAGGACCACGAGCGCAGAAAGGTAAGCCAAATAGTTCGTTCGTTCGTGACGAGAATATCTGACATTTGCAAGGAGATGGGCGTGGACGCGAGGGCCGAGGTTCAGGGCTCCGTGGCTAAGGATACCTGGATCAGCGGTGACAGGGACATAGACATCTTCATAGTCTTCCCCAAGACTATCCCGGTGGATGACGTCAAGACCTTGGGGTTCGAGATAGCGAGGAGAGCTGCCGGGGACAATTACGTGGAGTGCTACGCCGAGCACCCCTACGTAAGGGCCTTCGTGGAGGGCTATGCCGTCGACATAGTGCCGTGTAGTGAGTTCGACCCCAAAGGCGGAAGGCCGTTGACCGCGGTCGACAGGACACCTTTGCACACTCGCTTCATAAACGAGAGGTTTGACGATCGGTTAAGGGCCGAGGTCCGGTTGCTGAAAGGCTTCTTGAAGGGCATAGGCGCCTATGGCGCTGAGATCAAGGTGTCCGGCTTTTCGGGCTATCTCTGCGAGCTCTTAATACTGCACTACGGCTCCTTCCTCGACGTCTTAAGGAGTGCTAGGTGCTGGAGGCCCTTCTCAACCGTCATAGATGTGGCTAAGCACTACGAGGACCCGAAACAGGCGCTCAAGCTCTTCAGCAGCCCCTTGGTGGTCGTGGATCCAGTCGACAAAAACAGAAACGTGGCTGCGGCCCTTTCCCTTGAGAAACTCTCCCTCTTTATGTTCGCCTCCACGATCTTTCTCTTAAAGCCGAGCAAGCTCTTCTTCGAGCCCGAGGAGCGCACGCTGACAGAAGCAACGAAGGAGGACGTGAGGAGCTACGTGGAGAGGAGCGGGACGACCCTTCTCGCCATAGCCACGACTCTAAAGCCCTCTCCACCGGACGTCTTGTGGGGGCAGGTAAAGCGCTCATGCAACGGCATCGTAAAGTTGCTGGAGCAGGAGGGGTTCAAGGTCTTGAGGTGGTCGGCTTGGTCGGATGACGAGAGGGAAGTGGTACTCCTAGTCGAGCTAGAGAGCAAGGTGATATCTCCCACCATTAAGCACTTGGGCCCGCCGATTACATCCGTCGATGACGTCGTCAGGTTCGTGCAGAAGCACGTTCCCTCGCCCTCGACCGTGGCAGGACCCTACGTCGAGGGCGACAAGTTAGTCGTGCTGACCATAAAGAGATCAAGCGACGTGGTCTCCTTCGTCAAGGACAACGTTCATAGGGCTGAGCTGAGCAAGGACTTCGCTGAGGCTTTGAAAGAGGAACTTCGCGTCTCTTTAAACGAAGAGGTCCTTGACTCGTGCAGAGGAAAGGTAAGTGAGTATAGACGCTTCTTGAAGTCTTTCTTGAGGGGTTCTCCGCATTGGTTGCAGGTGCTACGCTCTTAGCTACCGATAATGGCCTTGCAGATCAACACTTGTCACGCTTGTTGTGCTTTCCAAGGCCTAACAAGGAGGAGCTCAGGCGGAGGCTTCAGCAACTAAACTCTCTAGGCGTGACCAGAATATTGCTCGACGGTCCTCAGGCAATCGACGGGCTTAGGGTCTTAGGCAAGGGGTGCGACAGCATCGTGGTCAAGGCACTGATGAATGGCGTGTTAGTCGCTCTCAAGATCAGGAGGATCGATTCACATGTCAAGACCTTGATCGTCGAGGGCGAGAATCAAAGACTGGCGAACAGCGTCGGAGTGGGGGCCAAGGTCCATTGCTTTAGCGAGGACTTTATAGTGATGGACTTGGTGGAGGGTCAGCACATAGACGAGTTCATAAGGCAGGCTAACGGAGCCGAGGTCAGGAGGGTGGTGGTCGACCTATTGGGACAGTGTAGGAGGCTCGACATCATCGGCCTAGACCACGGAGAGCTCTCAAGGGCGCACAGGCATGTGATCGTGAGGCCATGCCTCGAGCCCATCATAATGGACTTCGGTAGCTCAAGCAGGAGCAGGAGGCCAGCCAACGTGTCCTCGCTCTTCAGCTACCTCTTTTTGTCCAAGACGGACCTTTCGGCCCTCGTGCGGAAGAAGCTGGAGGTGTTCTTCGAAGATGAGGAAGCCATCAATGCCTTGCGAGAGTACAAGAAGAGCCCATCCGAGAAATCCTTCCAAAGGATCCTGAGCTTCGTGACGTCGAGCGAAATATAGATAAATAGCCTTTCTAGACTCCAACCTTAAAGAGGGGCCGTAGTCTAGCCTGGACTAGGATGCCAGCCTGGGGAGAAGTCCCCAACTTCACAGAACGCTGGTGATCGGGGGTTCAAATCCCCCCGGCCCCACTAATCCGCCCCAAGAGCTTCTGAGCTTGGTCTACGATCTTCTGCGCTATTTTAGTCCCCATCTTTGGTAGCTTTGTCAACTCCGCCAGCTTAGCCTCCGCGACGTCCTTGAGCCCCCTATATCCGTGTCGATACAAGATCCTAGCTCTAACCCTCCCTATGCCCTCAAGCTGCAGCAACTCTAGCAACTCCTCTCTCACTCCCCACTTTATCCTAGGGACCAGAACGCCGAGCCTCTGAGCGTGGACCGTAAAGCCCATCACCTTAGCTATTTCACTGGCCGCATGGCATATCCACTCCGCCACCTGAGTCAGCGCGTATATGTCCCCTGGCCCGACGTCGTACCTTAACACTATGTCGTTTTCGGGGATCTCGTTTATCCAGTCGTACAGCAGGAGGGCGGTCTTGACCTCAGACATCAGGGTTGCCAAATCCTCCTCTTCGTCCGACAGGACCTCGTCGCTTTCTAGGACAAAGGAGGCGAGCCTCTCCCTCTCCCCCCTCTTGACGTGGAGCTTGGGTACTTCGGGGACCTTGCATATCAAGTGCAAGTACTTGAGCGTCGCCTCCTTTTTCAGCCTCTTCAGGCCCCTCAGCAATATGACGGCGGACAACGGGTCTATGTAGAGCTCCGACACCCTGCGACCAAGCCTCGTCGCCCTTAGGGAATCACCCTCAACGACAATGAAGCCCTCCCTCTCTAGGAACTTTAAAACCCCCTTAACGCTGAGCATGGCTCCAAGGGTCGTGAACTGGTGGGCGTAGAACGTCTTCGACATGAAGTCACGGACGTCGTCTATCGTAGCCTTATCCACTGAGGCTATCGTCGCCAAGACCTGCCTCCTAAGCGATGCCTCGTTCGTTAGCTGCGAAGTTATGTTCTCGGGCTTTGACTTTATGTAGTGCGTAAAGACGTCGTAGGCCTCCATCTCAGTCTTCGCAACGGCCACGGCCTCTCCGTACTCGTCGTACTGCGGCCTCCCAGCCCTGCCAGCCATCTGGTGGAACTCCAAGACAGGGATCCTGTAGAACCCTCGATCAACCTCGTACCTCCTGTAGTCCTGAATTATGACCCTTCGAGCTGGTAGGTTGACCCCCGCAGCTAGAGTTGGCGTCGAGCAGACGACCTTTATCTTGAACCCTCGAAAGCCCTCCTCAATTATCCTCCTCTGCCTAGCCGAGAGGCCCGCGTGATGGAAGGCCACCCCCCTCCTAATTAAGCTCGCGAGTCCCTCGTTTATTACAGGAGCCTCCTCGCCCTCCATCATCTCATTGCAGAGGTCTTCGACTTCTTTGGGGTCTACGAGGGGCTCTAAATGTCCCGACAACTTGTTAGCGTACTTCACGGCGTTCTGCCGAGTGTTGGCGAATACAAGGCATTGTCCTCCGCCCTTCACAACCTCCAAGGCCATGTCTATTATGGGATCGCCCGTCACCCTCTCGAACACGTGCTCCTCGCCGTTATCGAACGTGATCCTATTGCCCACGCAGACCCCCATCTTCAGGGGCACTGGTCGCCAATCGCTTTCAACGAGATCCGCGCCAAGCCAGTCCGCTATCTCCCTGGCGTTGTTTATCGTGGCGCTTAGGGCCACCACCTGTAGGTCCTCCGAGCGTCCTCTTAGTCTGGCTAGGACTGCCTCCAGCGTCGGCCCCCTCTCTGAGTCGTTTATCAGGTGCACCTCGTCTGAGACCACGACCTTAACCTCGTCGAGCCATGTGGCCTTGTGCCTTATCAAGCTATCGAGCTTCTCATTAGTGCAAACTATGACATCGTAGTTGCTTAGCCACCTATCGTCGCTATCGTAGTCGCCCGTCGTGACGGCAGTCTTCAACAACCCCCTCTCTTCGTATTTCTTGAACTCCAGCCACTTCTCATGTGCGAGAGCCCTTAGAGGCGTCAAGTATAGGGCTTTGACCCTCTCTTCTATAACCCTCTTGGTTATCGCGAGCTCGGCTATGAGGGTCTTACCTGAAGCTGTGGGAGCCGAAACGACTAAGCTCCTGCCCTTTAGAAGGCCAGCTCTGACAGCCATTTCTTGAGGGGGATAGAGCTTTCTAATGCCTCTCTCGATCAGCACTTGCTTTATCTCGCGAGGTACCTCTAGGGCGTTTACCTCGATTTCTCTTCACCTGCTGAAGGCCTTAGACCTTCTTGTAATAGCCGTCGCGAGGTTGAAATAGCACCCCTTCGTTCAAGAGTTGCTTGAGGGTCCTCTCAGCGAAAGCCTTGTCGATACCCTCCTTCCCCGCCCTCTCCAATATCAGGTCCTTGCTAACGGGCTCTCCTTGAAGCTCCCTCTGAAGCTCCTCGACTATCTCGACTATCCTCGCCATCTTCTGTTGCACGCTCCTCGGTTTACCGGTCATTATCACGTCTATGTCGGGCCTTCCAGCCGCATCGCACCCTACCGTCTTCAAGTAGTGATCCATGAGCTTAATGACCGCTTCCGCGTCTTCCGCCGTGACCTCACTTCTAAGGGCCATGCGGGCCCTCGCCTCGGCAGCCCTGATGAGGGTCTCAAGCTGCCTCACAGAAATCGGCACCGGGCTGTCCTCCGTGGCCCTCGCCCTCAAGCCGAGGAAGTACTCCTTTATCTTCTCTATGGCCTCGTCGGTCAGCCTCGGCCTCACGTTCTTCCTAGCGTAGGCTATGTACTTTCTGAGGAAGTCGGGGGAGAAGGGGGCTAAAGGCTCGCCCTTCATGGCCCTCAGGCTCAAGACGTGCTCAGCCAAGGCGGCGTCCCGATCTTTCATCGGCTTGTCGGTCGTCACGAATATGAAGTCGAAGCGCGACAGTATCGTGACTGGTAGGTTGATGTTCTCTGACACGGGCCTGTTTGACATGTACCTGCCGAACCTCGGGTTGGCTGCTGCCAAGATCGAGGTTCTCGCATTGAGCGTGGCCACGATCCCTGCCTTGGCTATGCTCACCGTCTGTTGCTCCATTGCTTCATGCATGGCGACTCTGTCTTCGTCTCGCATCTTGTCTATCTCGTCTATCGCCGCTATGCCGTTATCCGCAAGGACTAGAGCTCCGGCTTCGAGGAAGAAGTCCCCCGTGTTCTTGTCTCTGACGACCGTCGCGGTGAGCCCAGCGGCCGTCGAGCCTTTGCCAGAGGTGTATATCCCGCGCGGCGCAAGTCTGGCCACGTACTGCAGGAGCTGGCTCTTGGCGGTCCCAGGATCTCCGACTATGAGGACGTGGACGTCCCCTCTTATCTTAACCCCATCAGGCATGACCTTGGGGACTCCTCCGAAGAGCATGTAGGCTATTGCCTCCTTCACCTCCTCCATCCCGTAAATCGAGGGGGCTATCGACTTCACTATCTTCTCCACGACGTTGGGGTCCTTGGCAACCTCCCTTATCTTCTCCTCGTCCTCTGGTGTTATCTCGACCTCCTCAACTCCTTTGGTCGAGACCTCTATGTGATTAGCCTCCAGGTACGTCGTGAAGGTGGTCAGCTTGCCGAGCTTCGGCGAGTGCTCCTGCCTCACCGATAAGATCCCACTTATAAGGACCCTATCGCCGGGCCTTACCTTGTCAACGAGGTCATCAGCGACGAAGACCTCTATCGAACGCGGTAGTTGACCGGAGGGCACGTCCTCCGGCCTCTCCTGCACTACGAGGGTCTGGACGTCCATGAATGTCGAGTTTTCAGGGCTGAACTCCAAGACGCCCCTCTTCCCGCAGCGGGGACATGTGTTCGGGTAGCTGAAGGTCCTGGAGTCCTGCGGGATCTTTATCATCTCCCTGCATTCGGCGTTTTTGCATATGAACGTGCCCTCAACCAGTCTCTGCTTTATGTTGCTCGCTCTGACGACGACGCCCTCTATTGATATCATCTTGTTTATGTGCTCGGCCCTTACCCTCCTTATGGAGACTAGATCACCTGCCCCCCTGAAGCGCGCGTGGAACCTGCCGACCTTCTCCGCGAAGGCTCTGCTCTCGGACTTCACAGCTTCGTAAAGCGCTATGGAGGCGTACTCTACGTACTCTCTGGGCCTGTCCACGACCCCCTTAGCTAGGCTGTCGTCGTACAGCAGGAGGTCGTCGAAGTCTATCACGAGGGACTTGAGGCCCGAGACTATCATCTGGCGTATCCTTTCCCTGTACTTCAGGTTGCCCTTGCTATCCGCGAACGACTTGAAGAACTCCGCGAACTGCCCTATGGGGTCTTGAAGTTTTGCTTCAACCATTCTCTTCACCCTTGATGCTTCGACGCCACCTCGAGATGAGACTACATAGTTCGTTAAACAACATTCTCTCTTCTGGAGTGAGGCAGTCGAGGACCTCTCTTGGTGGTTGGGCACCTGTCAAAGCCATGTTAACGATCTTCTGAACCCTGCAATTGATGACATCGATGAGCCTCACCTCGGCCAACCTCTTTTCATTCAAGGCCTCTGGGTTGGTCTTTGCCTTCTCGGCCAAGGACTTGAGGTAGTTCCTCGCCTTAATGTAAAAGGTTGGCTCGAGCGGGGTCAGTTGAGGGGTCCTACTTTCCTTCCACGCTATCTTCGACATCGTTGCCAAATCGGTACTCCTTTCATCTATTATTTCAACGTATCCCTCCTCTTTCAGTATCTTGGCAACCCACCTCTCCACCTCTACTTCTTGATCTTGAGGAAGAGGCCCCAAGACCTCTTCTCCGACCCTTATCTCCGGGACCTTCCTCAATACCTTAACCTTCACCTTTTCAACATCGTAGAAAGGCTCTCCGCACAAAAAGGTAGTCATTACTCTCAACCCTTATCCTACCCCGTGCCACAAAAAGCTTCCCTCAAAGCGTAAAGCCTTAGCCCCTCCTTCGCGCTAGCTAACCCTATAAGAGAGCGCCGAGGAGAATACTCTGAGAGCTATATGGCTTTCAAGGAAGAGTTGCCAGCCCTCTGGGTCGAGAAGTACAGGCCCAAGAAGCTCGATGAAATTGTAAATCAAAAGGAGATAATCGAGAGGCTGAAAAAGTTCGTGGAGGAGAAGAACGTCCCTCATTTGTTATTCGTGGGCCCTCCTGGAACTGGCAAGACCACGGCGGCCCTCTGCTTAGTCTATGAGTTATACGGCGAGAATTGGCGCCACAACGTCTTAGAGCTTAACGCCTCCGACGAGAGGGGCATACAGACGATAAGGGAGAGGGTCAAGGACTACGCTAGGACTGTGGCATTGGGCGACGTTCCCTTCAAGGTCATCATATTAGACGAGTGCGATGCCATGACGTCGGAGGCTCAGTGGAGCCTCAGGCGCATAATGGAGATGTTCTGGAGGACCACGAGGTTCATATTGATAGCGAATTACGGGTCGAAGATAATAGAGCCGATACAGTCGCGCTGTGCGATATTCAGGTTCTCGATGTTATCGAAAGAGGACATAGCGGAGCGATTGAAGTTCATAGCCTCCAGAGAGGGCGTTAAGCTGACCCAAGAGGGCATAGACGCCATTTGGTACGTCGCTGGCGGTGATCTGAGGAGGGCCATAAACCTCCTACAAGCGGCCGCTGCGTACGGGGGGCCCGTCGATGACGTTACCGTCTACAAGGTAGCTGGCAAGGCTAGGCCGACGGAGGTCCACGAGATGTTGAAACTGGCCCTCAAAGGCGACGTCTTAGCGGCGAGGCAAAAGGTCTACGACCTGATGATAAACTACGGCCTAACGGGCTCAGACATAATAAGGCAAGTGCACACGGAGGTCTTCAGACTCGACGTGCCCGAGCCCTTGAAGATGGAGATAGAGGACTTGGTGGCCGAGACGGACTACAGACTCGTGGAGGGGGCTAACGAAGACATACAGATCACGGCCTTCCTGGCCCAGTTGGCTAAGTTGGGCAAGAAAATGGCTGGTTAGCCATGTCGACCCCCTCTTACGTGCCTTGGACTGAGAAGCACAAGCCTCGCTCCATAGCTGAAATAAAGGAGATAGTGGGCGAAGCCGAATACATAGACAGCTTCGTCTCATGGTTGAGGAACTGGAAGCCGGGCGATAAAGCAGCCCTGCTCTACGGTCCTCCAGGCGTTGGCAAGACCCTGCTCGTAGAAGTCGTGGCCAAGGAGTTCGGCTACGAGCTTTTCCAGCTGAACGCCAGCGACACGCGAACCGAGGCGGCGCTGAGAAGGCTCGTCGGCCAGTCGTCTAAGACCGTCAGCCTCTACGGCTCGAAGGGCAAGCTCATCTTCTTGGACGAGATCGACGGCCTCTACGGCGTGGGTGAGGCGGACGCCGTCAAAGCGATAGTCGAGCTAATCAAGGAGTCGCGGGTTCCCATAGTCATGGCGGCGAACGATCCCTGGGACCCGAAGTTGAGGCCCATTCGAGAGGTATCCGTAATGATAGAGTTCAAGCGCTTAAGGTCCTCGTCCATAATAAAGCACTTGAAGAAGATATGCGCAAAGGAGGGAATAATGGCCGACGAGAGGGCCCTCAAGATAGTAGCCGAGCTCGCTGAGGGCGACATGAGGTCTGCCGTCAACGACCTTCAGGCGGCGGCCCAGGGCAAGAAAAGGCTAACGGTAAACGATGTTTCGTGGTTGAGGGCTAGGAACAGGCAGTATCAAGCATTCGACGTCTTGAGAATGCTCTTCGCCGCAAAGCGATGCGACGACGCTAGGAACGTGGTGAACTCGTCATTGCTTGACTACGAGACTCTCATGCTCTGGATAGACGAGAACTTGCCGAGGCAGTATACGGATCCAGAGGAACTCGCCAAGGCATATTATTACTTAGCGAGAGCGGACGTCTTCTTGGGCAGAATGAATAGAGGACAGAAATGGGAATTACTGAAGTACATTATAGACTTCATGACTGCGGGGGTTGCGATGTCGAAGATACATCCGTACAGATTCACTAAGTACGGCTTTCCTCAGAAGATACTACTGCTGGCTAAGGCCAAGGGTACTAGGGCCATCAGGGAATCCATATGCGAAAAGGTAGCCTCCAAGTGTCATTTGTCTAAGAGGAAGGCTAGTACAGAGATTATGCCCTTTCTGCATGTGATGTTTGAAGCGCCAGGCCTCGCCAAGCGCGACGTCTCGCGGTGGCTGGGCTTAGACGAGTCCATGGAGGAGTTCTTGAAAAAGCATCGCTAGTAGAGATCCACCTCGAGGGAGACCTTCTTTGGGTTTTTCGGAACCCCCTTCAATATCGATAAGAGCCCTCTCACTACTTGAACGAACACCTTAGATGCAAACTGATTCAATGGTACGAGTTCTCCATCGACTACGAGCTTCACGCCCTCCCTTCTCTCAACGCATTTTGTAGGACTCTCTTCACCTTTAGCTATCGCTTCAGCGAGATCCCTACAACTACTGAAACCACACCTACCACAATTCTCTAGTGCTAACAACTTCATGATGTCTTCTACGATAACTTCTTGAATGGCTTTAGCCGCACCATCAACGTCGACGACTTTGCTTGTCCAAGACGTGGCCAAGTTTTGAACTTCATCGCTTAAAGGCACTACGGCAATGCTCTTAGGACCTACTTCATTCACGTCAGTCCTAGAGGTAGCGGCTACTACGTGAGGGACAGTTCTATGCCCCTCGACTAATACCAAGCACCACTTGCCGGGGACGAGGCTCTTAATGTCATCCAAGCTCAGCCTTGAGTTCACCATCACGAACGTCGACGTCTTCAGCACGTCTGCTGTTAGGAAAACCTTAGAGCCTTGGACAGCTTCACGCTCATCACGAAAGACTAGTGCTACGTTATAACCTTTGTCTGCTAGCCTAGTGCCTAGTTCATGCATGAGCCTCAACCTCGCCTCTCTTCTGGAGCCTACCACGCCTATCACTGTCCTCAAAGCTAGCCCCTCACATGAGCTACGATATGACGGGCTTCTGGGAGTATTAACTTCCTGAGAGCAAGTTCAACAGCATGAGGGGAACCAGGTATGGAGAAGATGACGGTCTTCTTGTAGACTCCAGCAGTTGCCCTAGTCAACATGGCCGCACTACCGATCTCGCCGTAGCTCAAAAGCCTGAGCAGCTCTCCAAATCCCGGAATTCTCTTTTCAAAAAGCTCTTCAACAGCCTCTATGGTAACATCTCTATCACTCAAGCCAGTGCCGCCAGTCGTTATTATGATGTCTGGCTTCAAATCCTCGATGACCTTCTTTATCTCTTGTTTGATCGCAGAGGCATTATTTGGAACTATGGATCTGCCCTTAAACAGATGGCCCTCGGCCTCTACGATCCCCCTTACTTTCTCTCCATTATCATCTACGACTTCTTTCCCCTCTTTAAGTAGATTATAGAGGGTATCGCTGGTCACTATAGTGTAAAAGGATAGTGTTGGAGGGGCCCTCCTTCTATGTAGCTCCACACTCTTGCTCATCTTGCTTCCCTCTTAATCTTGCTCCTCACCTTTATGCCTGTGATTTCGGTGTGCGGATACTGGCCGTTTTCGTCTTTCTCGTACTTTTTCACCATGTCCCATATGTTAAGCAACGCTACTGTCGTAGCTACGAGGGCCTCCATTTCCACGCCTGTCTTCCCCACGGCTTTCACCGAGGCGCGAACTCTTATCCCCTCGTTCTCTACGTCTATGTGGACCGAGACGTTCGTCAGGGGGATTGGATGGCACAGGGGCAGTAGCTCGGAGGTCTTTTTTGCTGCCAGTATCGCTGCTATATTTGTCGTCGAGAAGACGTCGCCCTTCTCCACATTACCCTCTAGTATCCTCTTCAAGGTCTGGGGCCTCAGCTTTATGAAGCCCTCCGCCTCCGCCTCTCTGTACATGTCGACCTTATCGGTCACGTCGACCATGAATGCTCCCATTCAGACCACCAATGGAATTAAACATACTCTTCAAAGCTTTAACGCGCGGGTCGTCATGATTGACTTTGAAGATCCTCACCCTGCCAAAGACTTTCTCAGTGATAACACCCATGTCCTTTAACTCTTCGAGGTGGCGTGAGGCCGTCTTGTAATTGACTTCGGCCTCCTTAGCTATAGCCGTTATGTTGAGTTCCCCTTTGTCTAGCAAGACCTTCAATATCCTTATCCTAGCTTTAGAGCCTAGCAGGTTTTCTACGCTCAACCCCCTTTCCTCCGACCTCTTCAGCCAAGAGCTTCGAAACCTCCTTCTCGAGCAAGTAAGCTGGTATTGCAGGTAGCCCTATTAGCGTAGTCCTTCCCCTCCCCAGAGCCGCGGCCTTCGTTGTTATGAAGCCCATCTTCTCTAAGTTCTTGACAATCTTCCATAGTTGCGTGTGCTTTTTGGCCTTGAGCCCCCACAGCTCACACTCGCTTCGATACTTTTCCTCTAAGGACCCCATCCTCAAATAAGCTACTCCCTTCTTTAGCTCCTTAGCTATCGAGAGTAGCACGATTTTCTCGTCGACTAACAAGCTCTTCAAGTCCTCAGCCCTAATAGCCGGGTGTATGAAGCTGCTGGCTTCTCTTACATCGTCTGGCGTCACCTTCCCCCTTCCCCTCATGTCAGCTATCTTGCCAGCCCTCCACAGTAGCTCTATGGCTAGCCTAGCATCGCCATACCCCCCGCGGTCAACGCCAACGTTGTCAGCTATGACCTCTAATGCCTCTGGAAGCACGGCTTCCTCCCTGAAGGCCAGCCTTATCCTTTCTTGGAGTATGGCCATTAGTTGATGGGAGGTATAAGGTTCAAACTCCACTATGTTCCTCGTCAGACTGCTCTTGATGACATCGTCTAACTCGTATACGAAGTCCTTGCTCCTCGAAATGAATATTAAGCCCAACTTGACCTTGCTCTCGTCATAGCCTTCCAGCATCCTCAACAGGTTATAAAGGGCCTCCTGCCCTGCTGCTTTTACGAAATAATGGACTTCGTCGAGTACCAAGATTGTTGGCACTTGCTTTTCCTCGAGTAGCGAAACTATGATCTTCAAGAGCTCTTGAGGGGACAACCCCCTGCTAGGCAGGGACGGCGCTAAAGACTCCATTATCCTTTGACCTATGAGGAAGAGAGTCCTCTCCCGATAGCAGTTAACATATATGAACTTGAAGTCCTTGCCCCTCTTCTTGAGCTCTTCCTCTAAGACTCTTCCGAAGAGCTTGGAGGTAGCGGTCTTGCCCGTCCCGACGCTCCCTATTAGAAGTGCTTTTTGATAAAATCCCCTTTCCCCTTCGACAACGTATTTGAAGAAGCTCATCAAAATCTTCAACTGTCTCTCTCTGTGGGGCAAGCTTGGAGGGACGTATTCAAAGGAGAGGGCTCCCTCGTCCCTAAACACTGACCTGCCCGTCTCAAAGCCAAAGCCCTCGACGCTCATGAGCGGCACCGCTCTGTTCCTACCACATCATTTACCAACGTCGATATAAGCTCACAAATTAATTGCGTGGAAAACGTCTTATTTATTTAGCCTTCGCCGACCAGCGACAACCCAGCGACATCCCAAACTACGTCGATTACGAGCCTCCTCTTGCCTCCCGTGAGCTCGAGCCTGTCCATTATTATGCTCGACAGCCCTTCTTCGTCGACTTCGAGGTAATCGCCCCGTATTCTGCTCATGACGTTGACCTCCTTCATCCCCTTCAGGACCCTCTTGGCTGAGGCTATTATGTCTCTGAGCCTTGCCGGAGAAGCGTCGTCGAACACTACGAACTTGTGGGCCCTAGTGAGCCTACCCGAGAGGAGCTCTATCAACTGGCGAACCGGCAAGCTCGACCATACTAACACGATGCCCTTATCATTGAACGCCCTAACGTAAGCGTTGACGTCGTGGGGGAATATCGTGTCAATGACTTCCCAAGCCGTCCAGCGCTCCTTGCCAGCCTCCGTGGTCAACATCAACCTCCACACGAGCAAGACCCGCAACTTTAAAGCGAAGCGTCGTAAAAATTATTTCGAGATGATGAAAGGGTAGGTTTGCGAGGAGGCCGATGAGCTTCAACCCCGATGCTGAGGGCTTTCTTGAACGACCACGAAGAGGCCTGTTATGTTACGTGTTGACCACTGGCAAGTGCAACCTGAGATGCGACTATTGCGGTGGGAGCTTCCCCAATCACCTAGTTCCATCCAATGTGAAATACACGATAAGAGACCTTCAAGACTTTTTAAGCGGTGTCGATGAGCTCGTCATAGCCTTCTATGGAGGAGAACCCCTTCTCAACCCCTCGTGGATAGTAAAGGTCATGGAGAAGATAGACGCAAAGCACTTCGTCATACAGACGAACGGCACCCTAATCGATAGGTTGCCTCGAGACTGCTGGTTGCAAATGGATGTTGTTTTGCTGTCGATAGACGGCGTAGAGGAGGTGACGGACAAGCATAGAGGTAGAGGCGTCTATGGGAAAGTCGTAGAAGCGGCAAGGAGGCTTAGAGAAATGGGCTACGAGGGGGACTTAATAGCAAGGATGACCTTGACTGAGTCAAACGACGTTTACAGAGACGTCGTGCACTTGCTCTCTCTGGGCATTTTTGACCACGTACACTGGCAGTTAAATGCCGTCTGGAACCCAAACATGAAGCGCTTTGTTCCTTGGTTGTTCAACTACTATGCACCCGAGCTTAGGCGTTTAATCGATCTATGGATTTCAAAGCTCCTCGAAGGAGAGGTCTTGGGGGTAGCGCCCTTCAAGGCGCTGTCTTACGCAATTATCAGGGGCCTGAACTTAGGGGCCCCTCCTTGTGGAGCAGGATGGGGAGCTCTAGCAGTAAATACTAACGGCGAGGTCTTGGCCTGTCCCATAGCCGTCGACGCGAGCTGGGCGAGGCTCGGCGACATCAAGACTTCCACCTTCGTCGACTTACTTGAGAAAGTGAGAATCGGCCTTCCATGCACGGGCTGTGACTATGGCGCCCTCTGCGGAGGTCGATGCCTTTACGCTTACCATGAGAGGTTATGGGGCGACGAAGGCTTCGAGGCTCTGTGCAGAATCACTAGAGTCCTCATAGACCAGCTCTACGAGAATAAATCGAAGATAGAAAGGGCCATCAAAAGGGGATCTATAAGCCTCGAGGCCCTAGACTACCCTCCCTTCCTCAACACCATCGAGGTAATACCTTAAGAGCGCTAAAACTTAGAGCATTAGTTCATTCGAAGCGCATTGACGTTTTCCATCGATGCGTAAACCTTGGAGAGAACTTTATTAAGCTCAGCACTCAAGATCCTCTTCATCGAGATCATCGAGGCCAGAGTCATCATCGCCCACTTAGAGGTTCCCGGCCTCCTCAGAAATTCTTTGCGCGCTTGTTGTACGGGCAAACTTTTTGACATATCGAGCACAAGATCATGGAGTTCTCCGTAGGCCTCTTCAGGAGCTTGGGCGCCATCTCCAGGACGTCGACATCGACATCTCTTGGAGGAGGGGCTAGGGAGTTCACGCACCTCCTCGCGTCTATCCTGTAGGGCTCCTTTATGGCGTGAAGTGGACAAGCCCTGACGCACGCATCGCACTCGCTGCAAAGATCTCCCTCAAAGGGAGGGTCGGGCTCGACGTCCGCGTCTGTGACCACACACGTGAGCCTGAGCCTAGAGCCGTACAGAGGGTTTATTATCATGGAATTCTTGCCATAACACCCGGCCCCCGCTTTAACGGCAACTCGCTTCAGTGGTAAGCCGTAGGGCTCGTGCTCGGCCCTGAAGCCCATGTCCCTCAAGTAGATGCACAGCTTGAGCGCTTTTTCGGCCATGATCTCCTCGTAGACGTAGTAGACGTCGAACCTGTCCCTCTTCGCCCTGAAGATGGCCACGTCGAAGACCTCGTCCCACGCCTCCAGCCCCAGCACCACAATAGTCTTGGCCCATGGCTTCACGTATTCCTTGAAGTCCTGCGCCGAAGCGAAGCCCGCAAAGTCGAAGCCCGCTTCTTCGAGAGCGCGTCTTCGGATGAGCTCCTTCAAAGACATGACGTGACTCTCCCTTAATAGCAGGGGTACGGACGAATTAAGGCGTTTGGCCCGCCGTCTCCACGGCTACAAGCAATTGTGGTCTTAGTCGCTCTCGACCGCTCGACAGCTTAGAAGGAGTTGGACTTCGATCTCGAGCTCGGCTGTAGGGTTGGTGCGGGGGGTGGGATTTGAACCCACGCAGGCCTACGCCACGGGAGTCGAGCGGCCTCAACAGACCGTGCCTCAGTCCCGCGCCTTTGACCTAGCTCGGCCACCCCCGCCCGCCTAGTGTTGATTTACAAGGTGCACTATATTTATTTCGTGCTGGGCGAAGCAAGCGGCCTCTCATTGAGGCGAGGCCTCGACGAAAGTGGCGTAGTGTCAGTCCTCGAATTGACTTTGAAGTAAGTTTTATCTTAAGGGCTGGCGAGAGAAGATGGCGCGAGGCCCCGGTTGCCTAGCGGTTATGGCGGCCGCCTCGTAAGCGGCAGGTCGCGGGTTCGAATCCCGCCCGGGGCTTTAAGCCAATCTCTGCGAGGGCTCCCTTCTAAGCTCGGTAACCCTTGCAGGTTAAAGGGAAGGGCTCGCTTAAGGTACCAAACCTATCTCGCTCGTAGCATGTTTTTAGCCCCTTGTTAAAAAAATGAATTCCATGGTTAAGTTGCGCAAGATCGATGAAATTAAGTAAGGTCAGAGAGGAGGTTTAAGGTCGAAGGGAAGGAAATCCTCATGATAAGGCTCAAGGAAGGCCTCTACGCCGCGAATAACAGGCGTCCCATACTAATTGTGGGCGGTCCTTCTACAGAGAATTTACGGAGAATTAAGGGAGGACAAGAAGGCGGTGTGTACCCGTCATGGTGCTGTCTTAGACTTACAACAAGAGGGTTGGCAAGGGGCTCTGCTCAAGCCTCGCTGAGAGGCCGTACTCGTTCAAGATCGTAAACAACGAACTCACGTCGAGCCCCCACAACCGCAGTGTCAAGCCCTTGACCTGAAGTGCTCCCATCCTTTCGCCTCGATCTTTCTCTCGCCTCCGTTGACTTCGAGCCTCAGCTTTTTGTCAGATGTGACAACGCCCATGATGTGAACCTTCTTAGCCAAACTTTTGGGCAGCTTGTTAACCTGGTCTCTTCTCAGCGTGAAAACGAGCGCGTACTCCTCTCCTCCGTAGAGCGCCAGTTCGTAGGGATCCAGGTCGTGTTTCTCGGCAAAGCGACGCACTTCGATCGGGATGGGTATGCTCCTTATCGTCATCCCCACGTTGTTCAAGGAACACAGGGTGTGTAGCGTCCAAGCAAGCCCGTCGCTGCTGTCCATGGAAGCCGTAACGATGCCAAGTCGAGATAGCCTCAGCCCCTCCTTTAAGTAGGCCTTTGGATAATAGACGGCCCTCAAGGCCCTCCTCTCCACCATCTTGTCCGGCGCCTCAAGACCCTTGAGGAGCATTAAGTAAGCGATGCTCGTCAACCCGAACTCTCCAGTGCACGCCACGACGTCCCCCTCGCTTGCCCCCCTTCTCTTCATCAACGTCTCTTCTTTGGCCAGCCCGATTATCGTGCCGCAGAGCGTGAGCTCCTTAGCCTCGCTAACGTCTCCTCCCCAAACGTAGAGGCCGTACTTTAAAGACGCATCTCTCCAGCCCCTCGCTATCTCTTCGACGTACTTGACGTCGACACCCTTGGGCACGCCCAGCATGAATAGCATCCCAAGCGGCCTCACGCCCTTCGAAGCGAAGTCGCTGACGTTCATGACCACGGACTTGAACCCGATGCTGTGAGGGCTCATTCCCGGTAGGACGTCGGTGCTCTCCGTGAGAGCATCAGTGTGCGCTACGAGAACCCAGCCTCTCCCAACTCTTTTGGCGACCACGTCATCGTTGGAGCCCATGACCTCGTCCTCGTCCCTCACGAGCACCCTCCAGATCCTATCGATGAGCTCCCACTCGCCGACGTCTTCGACCTTCACGGGGCCCCCTCTGCCTTTATTAGAACACGCGCCATCTTTTAAAAGGAGCTATGCCGCCCAAGGTGTGCATAATCGACGGCTACGACGACGAGCCCAGCGGCTTGGGGGTTCCTCCCTACCTCGACATATATGCTAGGTACACGGCGGGGGCCGTGTGGCTCGCAAAGCCATACGCCGAGATATTGTACTTGACGGTCGACCAGCTGAGAAGCGACGTCGACCGCTACTTAAAGGAGCTCTCGAAGTTCGACTGCGTAATCTTCATCGCTGGCGTGGCCGTCCCTGGAAGGTACCTAGGAGGGACACCGATCAAGCTGAGCGAGCTAAAGACTTGGTCTCGCCTCTTGATGGAGCCGGTGAAGGTCCTCATAGGGCCTGTCGTGTCCTTCGGCTTCGGCGTCGAAGGGGGCCGAACGGCTATCATACCCAAGGAGGTGAGGAGGGACTTCGACTACATGTTCCACGCGGCCTTCGAAAGGTACGTGTACGAGCTGGCCCTGAACGACTTCAAGCGCGACCTCGAACTACCCGTCTTCGAGAGAAGCCCGTCGTTTATAGCTGAGGTAGCCGTGCGCGGAGCTAACATAGTAACTCAGCACCCAAACTACGGCTTTAACCTGGTATGCGAGATAGAGACCTACTGGGGCTGTCCTCGCTACGTCGTCGGGGGTTGCTCCTTCTGCATAGAGCCCCTCTATGGAGAGCCGAAGTTCAGGGCGGTGGACGAGGTCGTCGAAGAGGTCGAAGCGCTATACTTAGCTGGCGTCAGGCACATAAGGCTGGGCAGACAACCAGACCTCTTCGCGTACCAGTCCAAAGAGGTCGGTGAAAGGGAGTTCCCGAAGCCGAACGTCGAGGCCATAAGGCGACTTTTCAAGGGCATAAGGGCCGTGGCGCCAGACTTGGAGACTCTTCACATAGACAACGTCAACCCCGGCACGGTATATCACTACAAGGAGGAGTCTCTCGAGATATGCAAGATAATCGTTGAGCACCACACACCTGGTGACGTCGCCGCCTTCGGCATAGAGTCAGCGGACCCGAAGGTCGTAAAGCTGAATAACTTGAAGGTTTACCCCGAAGAGGCACTAGAGGCTATACGCATAGTCAATAGCGTGGGGGCCCGGAGAGGCTACAACGGCTTGCCGCACCTCTTGCCTGGCGTCAACTTCGTCTACGGGCTAAAGGGGGAGACCGAGGAGACTTACCAAGCCAACCTAGACTTCATGAAAAGGGTCCTAGAAGAGGGCTTGATGGTGAGGAGGATAAACATAAGGCAGGTCATGGCCTTCCCCAATACTCCGATGTGGGAGGTCGGAGACTCGGTGATCAGGAAGAACAAAAGGCTCTTCAAGTTGTACAAGAAGAGGATGAGATTGGAGGTCGACTTGCCGATGCTCAAGAGGGTCGTCCCCGCGTGGACCAAGTTGAGAGGATGTTACGTCGAGAAGAGGGGTGGAGGCGGGACCTACGCTAGGCAAGCGGGCTCATACCCCATATTGGTGTACCTCCCCTATCCGCGCGCCGTTAGGGAGAAGATAGACGTGGTCGTCTTGAAGCACGGCTTCAGATCGGTCGTGGGGGTTGAGTCGCCGATAAATCTCAACAAGGCTCATCGCAAGTTGCTTCAGAGCGTCCCAGGGCTATCGAGGAGTGCGCTTCTTCAGATCTTGAAGAGAAGGCCCTTCCGTAGCATTGATGAGGCTAAGGAACTAATGCCAAGGGATTTGGTTGAGAAGTTGGGAATAGAGGTCTGAAGGCATTTACCTTAAGAAATCCTAAACAAATCACATGATTCATTTAAAAAACCCTTAAAGGGATTCATCCCTTCTCATAAATTTTCAAACGCCGACCTTTGCGGGTAGAGGAGTACTTAATGTTTGCCTCGAGGCCCTTCCGACCTTACAACATTGTTAAACAACATCAGTTGATGGGAGGAGACTTGCGAAATATTTAAAGGCTTTTGGGGCCCAAAAAGCGAATGTATATCACGTAAAGGGGGCTGAGATGGAAATTGAGGATGGGGGAGTCAAGGATGGAATTGGGAAGGCACGTAATACTCGAGCTCTACGGCTGCTCCCCCATGCTCCTCGACGATGAGGCCTTCATAAAGAGTGTGCTCACGGAGGCTGTGAGGAAGGCCAACGGCAACATATGCGGCGTCTTCTTCCATAAGTTTAACCCTCAAGGCGTAACCGGTGTAGTCTTAATATCAGAGTCTCACGTGACTATACACACGTGGCCCGAGTACGGCTATGCGGCCGTGGACGTATTCACGTGCGGCGAGCGCATGGATCCTTGGAAGGCTTGTGAGCACATCGTGGACAAATTCAAGCCTTCAAACGTCAACGTCCTTGAGATTAAGAGGGGGTTGCTAACCCAAGGCAACAAGAGCTAAGGTGGTAGGAGACGATTAACTGGAGATGGATCGCCGAGCACCAGACTGAGTCCACCGTAGTACTGCATAAGGTGAAGAGGGTATTGTATAGCGGGAGGTCCAAGTATCAAGAGATAGACGTAGTCGAGACTCAAGACTATGGTCTGTGTTTGATTTTGGATGGCAAGGTACAGTCCTCCCTTATCGACGAGTTCATATATCATGAGGCCCTCGTCCACCCCGCTATGGTTACTCACCCCTGTCCCGAGAAAGTCTTGGTAATAGGCGGGGGAGAGGGCGGGACTATCCGTGAGGTCTTGAGGCACAATACCGTTAAGAACGTTGTGATGGTCGATATAGACGAGGAGGTCATTCGGGTCTCCAAAACATTCATGCCCCAGCTCAGCGCGGGGGCTTTTGAGGATAAGAGGTTGAGGCTGGTTATAGGCGACGGACGGGCCTATTTGGAGAGGACAGGCGAGCAGTACGACGTGATATTGATCGACGTAACCGACCCGTTGCCAGGAGGTCCCTCTTACCTTCTGTACACCAAGCAATTCTATGAGCTTGTCAAGAAACGCCTCAAGCCCGATGGATTGATGGCGACTCAAGCGACATCGGTTTTCTACAGCAGAAAGTCCTACGCCCTCATATACAACACCCTAAAACAGGTCTTCCCCGTGGTCAGGGCGTACAGCGCTTGGGTCCCGTCCTACGCCTCGGCGTGGGGCTTCGTACTCGCCTCTCTGAAGTTCGATCCCCTTGACTTGAGTGACGAAGAGATCGGGAGGAGGCTGACCGAGAGGGGGGTGTCGACACTCAAGTTCTATTGCCCTGAGTACCACAAGCCGCTCTTCGCATTGCCCTTGTACCTGAGGAAAGCCTTAGAGGAGGAGAGGGAAGTAGCAACCGACGAGAGGCCGACGTTCATGCCTGCCTAAGCGTGATTCCACGTGAGCGAAGAGCGTAGAGAGCTCTATAGGGAGGGCGTTGTGGTGGACGTTCAGAGGACGGCGAGCGGATACGCAATAGGCTTGAAGGATGGCTTCGTGGTTGAGTACTTCTTTTCGGACAAGCCCATCGAAAAGGGCAAGAAGGTCAAGGTGTACTGCATATACGGCAAGAAGTACTCGAAGTCGCGCTTCGAGATGGTTATTGAGCCTTAACCCAAGCTCATCTGGCCTTGATCGAGCCCATCTAAGTAGGTGCAAATCGGCTCAAGCCCTTCGCGTTGGTTCCATCAAGTCAACAATAAACTAACTCGTCGACTGTTCATGCATACTAGAAAGTCACAGGGGGATGATCACGTCGTGTGACGGGCCCGGGGGGATTTGAACCCCCGACCGTCAGCTTAGAAGGCTTGCGGCAACCCCAGTGGTTGATGCCGCGCTATCCGGGCTGCGCCACGGGCCCATAGCGCTAAACTTAGTTGAACAGGCCTCCCTTTAAGCTTAAATTCCTTTCCTCAGCGGTACTTACTCCTTATCTCTTCAATCTTATCCCTTGCTCCCTTCAAATCCTCGACGAAGCCCTGCGCTATTTCCCTCCTTCCTCCAGCCCTTCCCTTCCCTCCTTGCGCCACCTCGAGCGCTAGGCGATTCGCCTCTAAGCCCGCGTTTATGGCCTGTGGGCCGCATGCTACGACGAGCAGAGCCCTGTCGTCTTGCTTGGACAATAGTATGAGTGCAACGTCCCCGACCTTCTTCAAAACCTTCTCTGCCAACGCCGTCATGCCGTCGTAGTCCACCTTGTCGAGCTCGACTTCTATCACCTTTTCTCCTCTACTCCTCCTCTCTAATATGGTGGGCAAGGCCATTTCGGCGATCCTACCCTTCAAAGCCTCCACCTCTTTCCTCAATTGCCTGAGTTCAGTCCTCACCTTGTTGGCGACAGCTGACACCTGCTCGACAGGGCACTCTAGGGCTTGAGCTACGTTGTGCAGACCTTCCTCGAGCTCCCTCACGTACTCAAGAGCTGCCTTCCCAGCCTTGTACTCGAATCTGATTATGCCGTCTTGGATCCTGTCAACTTTGGTTATCTTGATCAGCCCCACTTCCCCTGTGCTCGCCACGTGGGTCCCGCCACACGCTTGAACGTTCCATCCCTCGATATTCACTATCCTGACGTGCCTCCCAGGGACGACCCCTCCTTGGTATATCTCAAACCCATACTCTCTCTCGGCCCTCTCCCTCTCGACGAACGACACCTTGACGGGCAAGTTCTTGAGGACTAGGTCATTTGCCAAATCCTCTATCGCCTTTAGCTGCTGCGGGTCTGGGTATTTGTAGTGAGTTACATCGAGGTGCGCGCGGTCAGGCCACTTCTGAGCTCCGGCTTGCCATGCGTGTTCTCCTAAGACCCTCCGCACCGCCTCAAGCAAGACGTGCGTTGCCGTGTGGTGCCTCATGAGGCCAAGCCTCCTCTCAGCATCTACCTCACACTTTACTACAGCTCCTTCAGGCACCTCTCCTGCCACTACGTGCACTACCACGTCTCCTACCTTGATGACGTCGAGCACCTCTAACTTGGAACTTCCCAACACGAGGAAGCCTTTGTCAGCCTCCTGCCCCCCTCCTCGAGGGTAGAAGCACGTTTGATCCAACACAACGTAGCCCTTGTCACTCCTCAAGACCCTGCTCTCGCACGTAAACATGTACTGGTCCTCGTAGTAGAGGAGCTTGGTCGGCGGGAGGCCTGACACGTTGTATTGAATTTGTTCTTTAACTGGCCTAGCGGATTGATGTAACTTAGCCACGAGGCCGTAGAAGTTGTCAGGAACCTTGACCGCGACGCCGAGCCTCTCGGCCTCCTCTTTGACGATCTCCGGCGGCAACCCGTGAGAGTCATAGAGTTGCAAAAGTGCATCAATTGGAAGGGACTCGCCCTTTAACCCCTTAACGACCCTCGCTACTAAGTTCCTGCCGCGATTGATGGACGTTCTGTACTTCTCCTCCTCCAACTCTAAGATCTCCATTATGGTCTTTCTCATCCTGTTGAGCTTGGGGAAGTCACGACCCCAGATTTTAACTTGCTCGTCTACCAACTTCCTCAAGTAACCCTCTTCGAGGCGCAAGAGGTCACACAGCCGAAGTGCCCTCCTTATCACTAGACGGGCCAAGTAACCCTCTCCGACGTTTGAGGGCACGACACCATCGGCTAACATGAACGCCAAGCACTTTGTGTGATCCGTGAGCGCGAAGACCCTTTCGAGCGGGGCAACCTCTGCTTCGAGCTTCTCGAGCGGTATCTTCGTGACCTTGGAGAGCTCTCTTCTGAGTTCGTCGACGGTCCTCCCCCTCTCGACCCTCATCAGGGCCGATGCTTTAGCCACCTTGGCCAAGAGCTCATCGTCTGGAGGGGTTATCCTCGCGTCGCGGCACACGACATCTATCAATTCCCCGTATATCGCATGGAAAGCCGTCGGCTTGCCGCTCAAGAACCAAGCGAAGCGCTCCATTCCGTAGCCCGTGTCCACTATCCTCATGTTCATCGGGATGTACTCTTCTCCCCTGACCTTAAGGCACATGAAGACTAGCGTAGCGAGCTCCAAGCCGTCGACGCATACCTCGACGTCGGGGCCGGCGTTCCCTCCGCCGACCCAGAAGTCCTCTTTGTATGTTATCGTCCTCTCGTCGATCCCTATTTCCTCTGTCAAGAACTCGTGGCAAAGCTTGACCGTCTCCTCCTTCCAGTAGATCTCCTTATCTGGATAGTTAAAGGCGTGGTGACCTCCCATCTCAAATATCGTCAAGTGCCTGCCAGCGGTCAAGCCCACGTTGTCTATGTCCACCAGCCTAATGCAGGGCTGTGATATCACCAAGGGATTCGCGGGCGGCGGCACGACACCGTCGGTGACGAATGGCTGGAAGACGGCTATGCTCGCTATGGTCAAGTATATGTCCTCGCGCCACCTAGCAACGACCGGGTAGGGCTTTACGACCTCATGTCCCCTGCACTTGAAGAAATTCAGGAAGATCCTCCTGACCTCTGGCACGTCCACGCCGGGTTTGAGCTCTCTGCCTATGAACGTGTAATCTTGACAGGGGGCGTCGCCACAAGTCTCCCTGTCTCGATCGAGCGTCCAGTAGGCCGAGCCGCAGACCTTGCACTTCCTCCTCACGAAGCCGTTGTCGAGGAAAAACTTCAGCCTATACTCTTCTTCTGAGACTGTCATCCTTTCAGCCCTTAACGGTGCTACCGTGTGAAAATGTTGGAGGCTCTATAAAAATTGCTAAGCTAGCCAAAGAGCGAAGATAGCCCCTCGGCTATGGTCTCCTCAGACACCTCTTCCTTCTTCTCCTCCTTCTTTTCTTCCTTCTTCTCCTCGGCTGGTGCTGGAGGGGCCGCGGCGGGTTGCGGCGTTATGGCTGGAGCCACGGCTGGGAGTACGGCCCCCTTGATCGCTTCGTCTATGTTGACTTCTTTTAAAGCCGCGCAGAGGGCTTTGACCCTGATTTCGTCCACCTCTATGCCTGCTGCTTGTAATATCGACTTTATTGCGTCCTCAGTTATGCTCTTGCCAGCTTGGTGAAGCAGTAAAGCAGCGTAGACGTATTCCAACCCTACGTTACCCCCTTGTTATTGACTGAGTAGCTCTCACTCAAGCATTTATAAATTTTTATTTTGGTATTTTGGTCGTCAAAGCTTAAGCAAGCTCCTCAACGCGGTCGCTTGAGCATAGGCCTTTGCAATTATGTGGCCTACGACCTCGCGGGTCGGGTAGCACGCGTTTATTGCGAGGTTCCTAGCCTCCGCGACGGCCTTTGATATTATGTACGGCGCGCTCTCGGGCGTTACGAACACGGCGTTGATCGCTAATGAGAGGGCCCTCGTAAAGGCGTCGGCGATGTCCTTCTTGTACTTTTCTACGTCTATCTTCAAGTCAGAAGGCTTGAAGACTACTCCCTCGTAAAAGGCGATTTTGATCTTCAAGCCCGCCTCCATGGGCTCGATGCCGAGTTTCCCAAGTAGCTCAGCTATCTCGGCCGGTATGGCCTCGCCGGCCTTGACCACGACCGTGTCCTTGGTCACGTAAATGGACCCCTCTTCCACTTTGACCGGCACCTTGAATTTCTTGAATAAGCTCAAGGCGGGCCCGGACGGGATGCCGGTGTTGCCCGCCGGGATGACCACGTCCTTAACGGCCACGTCGCCAGGCCTTGCCTTTGCCGGGACTTTGTTCTTCTCGAGTAGGGCGTAGATCTCAAATGGGCTCAAGTTGGATGCCAGGACGGCCACTTGACCTGTTAGAAAGTCCTTCAATGGAGAGAAGTCCATGCCCTTTAGCTCCTTTAGCTCTTCTATGGCCTTTCTTATGATGCTGTTCTTAGCGACTTTTACTTGAACGCTCCCTCTTAGCGCCTTCCTTAGTCTCTGAAATTGTAGAGCACGCAGTCCGCTGATGTCAGCTAGTGCTATGGTCTTGTGCGAGCTAAAGACCTCTACCATCTCGTCTATGAGCTTCCTCTTTCTCTCTCTCGGCTTTACCTCCCTCAACGCTAGCGCGGGCATCTAGGCTAACCTCCACGAGCGCGAGCTGGGGAGACCTCAACGGGTGGCCCCATGGTTAACTTGACATAGACGCTCTTTATCCTAGCCGGGTGCCTTATCTTCTCCTTCAAGAAGTCGAGGACTGCCTTGGCGTTCTCCGCGACTTCCTCGTCCTTCATGTCCTCGACGCCTATCTTGCACTGCACAACGGGATTATTCCTTATCTTTAGCCTAACGGAGTTCCTCAACTTGCTTATCACCGAGACCAAATCGGTTCCCAAGGTCACGGGCGACGGCATTTTGCCCCTCGGCCCCAAGAACGGGCCCAAGGTCCTACCAATCACGGGCATCAAGTCCGCTTGGGCTAAGAAGAAGTCGTAGGCCTTTGCGATTTTCTTGGCGTACTTCTTATCGGCCTGACACTTTTGCACATCCGCCTTCCCCAATACAAGGTCTGCCTTAGCGTCTTTGGCCTTCAAGGCCAGGTCCCCTTCGGCTATAACGCACACCTTGGCCTCCTTGACAGTCAGAGGGTTTGGCAAAGTCAGTACCTCGTTTATCCTGCTGGAGGGGTCTTTGAGGTTGAGCCCCTCAAAGGACACTATGAGCTCAAAAGTCTGCCTGAAGTTCCTCTTCTTCGCTCTCTGCCTTGCCTCTTTAATGGCCTTGAGGAGATCGTTCAAAGATAAGCTCATCGCCACTCAGCCTCGTACTTGGCAAATATTTGATCATAGACCCCTGCGTCGATCTCCCTTTGGACCTCCTTCGGACTCTTGCCTTCGACGGTTATCCCCAGGCTGAGACAGGTGCCTAAGACTTCCTTGGTAGCCGCTTTTAGGTTTTTTGCCAAGAGATCGGGTCTCTTTATCAAGGCTATCTTCACCACTTGCTCGAGGCTCAAGTTGCCTATCTTCTGCTTAGCGGGCGAGGAAGAGCCCTTCTCCGCCTTCAGCTCCCTTAACAGTAGAGCGGCCGTGGTCGGTATACCGACCTTCACTTCGAACTCCTTAGTCTCAGGGTCGTAAATCACCTCTACCGGGACCCTCATCCCCGCGAACTCTCTCGTGAGTTCGTTAATTTTATTGGCGACCGCCATGACGTTCAAGCCCGTGGGGCCTAGGGCTGGCCCTAGGGGCGGGCCCGCAGTCGCCTTTCCCCCTTCTATCACGAGCCTGACCGACTTCTTCTGCGCCACACGCATCACCTTTTAGCTTTCTCGACGACCCTCACGTAATCCCCATGTATCGTTATCGGCAGGGGGTAGCTAGTCTCGTGAAGCTCTAAGGTCACTTCCTCTTTACTCTTGTCCACCCTAGTCACGGTCCCCTTGAGGCCCTTCAGAGGCCCCGCTATTATCTCGACCACGTCGCCAACGTCGACGCCTTCGATAGACGGCTTGGGCACTAAGAAGTTCTCAAGCTCGTCGAAGCTGACCTTTCTGGCCACGACACCCCTCACGTGCTTAATCCCGTAGAAGACCTTGTCGATGACCTCTGGCCTGTCGGTCTCGACCACTATGTAACCCCTCATCCCCTCGATTATCGCGATGGACTTTATCGGCGCGTTGAGCTGTCTTATCCTCTCCTCGGCTATCAGCGCTACGTTCCTTTCTTGGCCTATAGTTGTCCTGACGAGGTAAAAGCTCGCCTTCTCCTTCGACAAGCCTCTCACCACATCAGTGAACGAGGAGCACGAAGAAGAGGTAAAGTATTATGAAGCTATAAACTCCCAACACCACAAGCCCCAAGCTACAGACCTTCAACATTAAGGTGAACTCCTCCCTCTCCGGCTTGCGGGCTACCCTCAAGATCCTAATTATTTCCTGGATTGATCCCTCGAGCGGCCGTTTTGCCCTTTCAATCCACTTCCTCATAGGTGAACTAAACCCCTGACCTCAACGTTGTCCTCACTAGCTGAAAAACTCTCTATTATAGCTTTTCTCGTGGCATTGCGCTAAAGTTCTTCAAATCTTCCTGAAGGGGAGCCCCTCTTCATCACACACCCTTATGACCATTTGCCTTTCATCCGACTTGAGGCTCTTCCAATCTATTAACGCGACGCTCGGCCTAATCACGCTCCTCTCTATGGCCAGCCTGAGCTCTCGAGAGCTTACATACGGGAAGGCGTACTTGGGGACTATGTGAGAGATGGCCAGCCCCTCATTCAAGACTGCTCTGCTGAACTGTGGCGCATAGTGAGGACCTCCGAAGCCCACAGCCACGGGCCCCTCCTCGAGGACGTCAAGTGCCTCTGCTATGGCTTGAGCGACTACTTCGGCCGCCTTTTCGTTGCGCCACTCCCTTTGCGTACTGCCCAGCTCCACGAACATCGCTGGGGTGTGCTCGAGGTAGGGGCCGTGGTGCGTGACTTCTAGGCCGCATCGCCAGTCCGAGAAGCCTTCTTCTTCTCGGAGCTTGTCAAGCGCTCTTACGACCCTCGCTAAGTGGATGGGCATTGCGATGCATACACTCCTAGGCCTGCCGCCGTAGAAGGCCTCGTCGGTCCAGTTGCCCGGCGTGTGGGCGAGGAAGGCGGGGATCCCCGACTCCGCCGCGTGGCGCGAGGCGAATATGACTCCTCCGACACTCAGAAAGTCCTCGAGGTCCTCGGCGTAGATGGTCTCTCGAGCTATCGTGACGAGCAGGACCCCTTCTAGCTCGTAGACGTCCTCCCCTTGGACCCCCTCCCCTAACCTCCTAAAGCCCATCAACTTCAGGAGCTTGTCCTTGATGTTTAGGCCAGCAGGATCTGTCTTCGAGCACACTATGGCCAAGCGGCCCTCCAGCAAGGTCGACACCTAAACCACGCTACGCAGGATCGCTCGGGCCATGTGGAGCTTGTTCTCCGATTGTAGCCAAACTATCGAGTGCTTCGGGTCGTCGATGACCTCGTCCGTGACCTCCTCCCCCCGCTTCGCCGGAAGGCAGTGCATGAAGACGAAGTCCTCCGGCGCCTTGCTCACCAATTCTCTGTTCACCTGATACTTCGGGAGAAACTTCTTCAGCCTCTGCTCCCTCTCCGCTTCAAAGCCCATGCTGACGAAGACGTCCGTGTATATGACGTCGGCCTCCTTGACCGCCACGATCGGGTCCTCCACCACCTCCACTCTTGAGCCGCTGACGTCGCAGTTCTTCATGACGACTTCGAGCACCTCGCTCTTGGGCCTGAACTCGTGAGGACAGGCCACCACGACATCGAGCCCCAGCTTGCTACAGCAGATCAGCAGGCTGTGGCAGGTGTTGGTGCTCCCGTCGCCGATGAAAGCGACCTTCAGCCTCCCCTTCCCCTTCACCTCGAACATCGTGAAGACGTCGGTCAGGGCTTGAGTCGGGTGGTGCGAATCGCTTAGCCCGTTGATCACCGGGATCGTACAGTACTTGGCGAGCTCCTCGACCGTGCCGTGAGACCTGACCCTCGCCACCACGCAATCCACCATTTTGGAGAAGACCTTAGCCGTGTCGGAGAGGGCCTCGCCGCGCGCCAACTGCAACTCCGAAGCCGATGCGTAGAGCGGGTGGGCCCCCAAGCTAGCCGCCGCGATCTCGAAGGCCAACCTGGTCCTGGTAGAGGGCTTCTCGAAGAAGAGGAGGACGCCCTTGCCCTCTAGATCCCTCCTCCTTCTCTTCCCCTTCACCCACTCCCCCTTCAGCTTGAAGCACTCGTCAATGAGGGCCCATATGTCGCCTGGAGAGAGCTCTTGGAGCGTTAAGATGTCGCGCCCCTTCATGTTCATGACGGCCACCATCGAGGAGGATTTCGGAGAGTTTGTCCAGCTCAATGCTTAATAAGGGGCCCTGCTATATTGTTTTGCTGAAATCGAGGTGCCAGCTGTTGGTCGAGAGGTTTGAGGAGCTTAGGGATTTCCTCTACGGCTTACTGGAGGCGAGGGACAAGCTGAAGGACATGTTCGCCCCATCCCCCCTGCCCTCGGAGCTAAAGTCCCCCGTCAGGGGCACGGTAGTGGTCAAGAGGGGCTTCGCGAAGATGCAGAAGGGAGGGGTGTGCATGGACGTGACCAGCGTCGAGCAAGCGCAGATAGCCGAAGAAGCCGGGGCGGTCTCGGTGATGGTGCTCGACAAGTTACCCTACGACGTTAGGAAGGCAGGAGGGGTCGCTAGGATGGCTGACGTCAAGGTCATAGAGGAGGTCATGGACCACGTGACCATACCAGTCATGGCCAAGTGCAGAATAGGCCACTACGTGGAGGCCAAGGTGCTTGAGCACATAGGCGTCGACATGATAGATGAGAGCGAGGTTCTGACACCAGCCGACGAGAAGCACCACATAAACAAGTGGCTCTTCAAGACCCCCTTCGTAAACGGCGCTAGGAACTTGGGAGAGGCTCTGAGGAGGATATACGAGGGCGCGGCGATGATCAGGACGAAGGGGGAGGCTGGCACCGGCAACGTCTCAGAGGCAGTAAAGCACATGAAGCAGATAATGGGCGAGATAAGGGCCCTGAGGGCCATGAACGACGAGGAGTTGCTCGACGCGGCCAAGAACTACAACGTGCCCTACGAGCTGGTGAAGGAGACGGCCAGGCTCGGGAGGCTTCCCGTCGTCAACTTCGCCGCTGGCGGGATAGCAACGCCAGCTGACGCCGCGCTCATGATGCTCCTCGGAGCCGATGGGATCTTCGTGGGCTCGGGCATCTTCAAGTCCTCAGACCCGGAGGTCAGGGCCCAAGCGATAGTCTTGGCGACCTCTCATTGGGATGACCCAGAGATAGTTGTTGAGGCCTGCAGGATGGTGTCCGAGAAGAAGGCGATGATGGGCATAGACATTAAGACGCTAAAGCCAGAGGAGCTGCTCCAAGTCAGAGGCGAATGACGTGCTCAAACTAGGAGTGGTAGCGCTTCAGGGCGCTGTGTCTGAGCACGTCGAATCGCTCAAAGCCGCCTTCTCTAGACTGGGCCTCAACGGAGCGGTCGAGCTAGTCAAGAAGCCCGCTGAACTAGAGAGGGTCCAAGGCATCGTGATACCCGGAGGGGAGAGCACGGTAATAGGCAGAGTGGCCGAGAGGACAGGGCTCCTCAAGGCCTTGAAGGAGAGGATAGAGGGAGGCTTGCCAGTCTTCGGCACGTGCGCTGGTGCGATATTACTGGCCAAGGAGGTGTACGACGCGAAGGTTGGGAGAGTTCAACAACCCCTAATAGGGGTCATGGACATAAAGGTCGTGAGGAACTACTACGGCAGGCAGAAGGAGTCCTTCGAAGTCGATCTAGAGATCCCAGCGATAGGCGATAAACCTTTCCGTGGAGTCTTCATAAGAGCTCCCGCAATAGAGGCCGTGGGCAACAACGTGAAGGTCTTGGCTGTCTACGAGGGCCTGCCAGTCCTCGTTCAGCAAAACAAAATGTTAGCAGCGACATTCCATCCCGAGCTCACCAATGACACGAGAATCCATGAGTTTTTCATAAGGAGCTTGCTGAATTGACAAGCTTAGACCTTGGCCACATATTTAAATTGATGATTAACGTCTGTTGTAAGGAGGCCCCATCAGTTTGGGCTTATAATCTAAGGGCATAGTACGTTTAAGCGTTGAAGAAATTTTTCGATTTTCTTGACGTTTCACATAAGACTTAGCAACTTAAGACTTGACTAATTAATGACGATCGAACCGAAAATTTGACGTGTCTCCTCAGTTGCTAGATCAACACTAAGATGCAACGATTTCTTACAGGCCTGCCATCGAGGCCGATATCCTTTTCTTTCTGTGGCTCTGCAAGAGCGCCTCTAGAGGTGTTTGAAGGGTGAATGAACACTACGACATAGTGATAGTCGGTGGAGGCGCGGGCGGTCGCGGCTGCTTTTGCGGCTAAAAGGCTTTACAGAGAAAAGTCGATTCTCATGATAACTAGGGAAGGCAAGGCGCAATACCCTACGTGCCACACTTGATAGAGAGTTGCGATAAGGCTTTATTGCCATATGACTCTCTAGCTAAACTGGGAGTAGACATCGTTGCCGATGAGGTTGCGGAAATGATCAACGCGCTGTCGATAGCCCTTCAGAACAAGATGAGGATTGACGAGATTATCACGACGGAGTTCGCATCGCATCCGAAGCTTACAGCATCCCCGCTGGCAAATCCTGTAGTCGTAGTAGCTCTTGATGCTTTCACGAGGCTAACCACCGTACGTTACTTTACTTATCTACAGCATGGGCATGTTTGAACGCTGAAAGACTCGACGCCTCCCCAACCGTTGGGTTGGAGTCGAAGGTTCTTCGCGTTTAGTTTCTCTCTTTACAATTTTGACTCAATACTAGGCTCCTACGGGCCACTTCACACATGCCCTTCTGTTGTCATAGAGCTCTCTACACTGTACTATATCATACATAAGAGGGACATGCTTGAGCTCTCAGACTTCTCGCATCCTTTGACCAAAAGGTTTATATTTTTGTGATATTTCTCAAAATATGTGCTAAGTTGTGTCTAGGCAGTAAGCGAGAGGTGGATGGACAATGGCGTGGGGTTGGAGGAGAGGCGGAAGATGGCTTGGACCTTGGCCTGGAAGAGGGCCTTTCAGCTACTTGCCGCCGTGGCAGAGACCCGGATGGCTCTACCGCTTCGGCAGATGGTGGGGCTATCCCTACAATCCTTGGATCTACAATCCTTGGGCCTACGCGATGTTTCCATGGTGGATTTACTGGCCTTAACCCTTCAAATAGGGTGATTTAAAGTGGCGTGGCCTTGGTGGGGCTACTTACCGTACTACCCATACATGCCTGCTCTTCCATACGCTCCCTATACCTTTCTCCCCGCGTACCTGCCATATCTGCAGTACCCGCCTATACCCTATCCGTTACCTCCAGAGGACGAGTTGAAGATCTTAGAGGACTACAAAAAAGAGCTCGAGGAAGAGAGAGCTAGCATAGAGCAAGAGATAGGTCGAGTGGAAGCAAGGATGAGGGAGCTAAGGGCTATGCTTGGGATTGGCGGAAAACCCTGAGGTTGTGAGATTTTGACCCTGCCCACGAAGCGCTTTCAATGTGCCAATTGCGGGCAAATAATGGAGGTCCCTCAAGGAGTTCCAAAGCCACCCTGCTGTCCAAGGTGTGGAGCACCAGCGGCCATGATTCACAGGTTAGACAAGGGTCCGCCTGGGGGAAGGCCTGGAAGAGGCGGAGGTCCTCCTTGGCAACGTTCTTCCTCGTAGCCTTTTATTTCTTTACCTTTGGAGCGTGCTTAAGAGATGCAGTTAAGAGTCGCCATTCCAACGAAAGCTGACAAAGGTTTAGAGGATGTCGTCTCGGAAGTCTTTGGAAAGGCCAAGACCTTCACCATAGTGGATGTCGAGGACGGGCAGATCAGAAACGTGCAGGTGATCGACAACCCAGCAACGTCTTACGAGTATGGATCCGGTCCCATCGCGGTTAAAACACTCGTGGACCTTAAAGTGAATTACGTGTTAGCCGCAGAGCTCGGCCCGGGGGCTTCAGAGCTACTTAAACATCACGGCATAAAAAAGGTGCTGATCAAGCCCAACACAAAAGTCATAGATGCCGTAAGAGAGTGCCTAAAGAGAACTACTGATTAAAGTTTTTATAACGATTAGTAGATCTCTGCCAGCTCATCCGAAGAAATAGGTTACTCTTAAGGAAAAGTCCGTCAATTGTACAGCTTTATCATCATCACTTATTTATCCAAAGAGGATCAGACCAAGCGATCTATGTTCTATTGCCGTCCTAGGTAAATTTAAAGAGTGATGAAAGTGCCTTAGAACTTTGTGGGCGAAATTAAAAATGTGCTGAGGGACGTAATGAGATGCGTATGTTTCAAGAAGTAAAGGTTATATTAGGTTGTTAGAAAATTATTAGAAAAGCCTTATGAAGACCTTGACCTCTAGAGGCGAAGACTACCTGAGGACAGTGTATGAAATCGTGAAAGCTAAGGGCTATGCTCGTATAAAGGATATATCCAAAGCTCTAGGAGTTAAACCGCCTACTGTTGTAGAGATGATGAAGAGGCTTCAGGAACAAGGCCTTGTCGCCTATGAAAAGTATGGCGGCATCACTCTTACACCTCGCGGTGAAGAGATAGCTAAAGCCCTGAAGAGAAGGCATGAGGTTTTTAAGAGATTTCTAGAGTTGATCTTGGTTCCTGACGATATCGCAACTAGAGACGCCCACATACTGGAGCATCAGCTTGACCCGAAAACAGTATTACAGTTCACAAGATTTGTTGAATTCATTACTCTAGCTATGGAAACTGGCCGCCCAAAATTCGTTGAAAAGTGGATCGAAGAGTTTAAGAAATATTGTGAAAAGCATGATAGGCTTTAATGAAAAGCAGCTACTTGGGGCTTTAGGGTGCTATCGAACTTTTTTAGAACAAGCCTTAAAAATATCTAATGAGACATGAAAACTAGGCTAGCCTAATTAGGGTAGCCTAAGGAGGCAGAAATCGTGGAGAAGAGGCTAAGTGATCTAAAGCCCGGCGAGAAGGGCATCATTACGCGGGTTGAGGGGCCCGGGGCACTTAAAAGAAGGCTGTTGGACATGGGGTTGGTGAAGGGTACGGAGGTGACGATGATTAGGAGGGCTCCGCTCGGAGATCCAATAGAGTTCCTAGTGAAGGGCTACAGCCTAAGCTTGAGGGAAGTGGAGGCCAATAGCATCTACGTCTCTACGAATGGAGGGCCTCAAAGTGATGACAGGCATTCCACTCTCCATGCTTCCAGAAGGTCGTGAGGCAATCGTAGTAGAAGTTAGGGGAGGTTGGGGCTTAGTTAGAAGGCTGGCCGAACTAGGTTTTACGAGTGGAACAAAGGTAAAGGTCTTGAACTCAGCTCCCTCCGGTCCGCTGTTGGTAATGGTTAGAGGGTCAAGAGTAGCGCTTGGCAGGGGCCTGGCGATGAAGATAATCGTTAAGCCAGAGAAGGGGGATTAGCATGGAGAAGATAAGAGTTGCGCTAATAGGAAATCCGAACGTCGGCAAGAGCCAAATCTTCAACAACTTAACGGGCGGGAGGGCCCACGTTGGGAACTGGCCTGGAAAGACCGTGGAGAAGAAGGAGGGGTTCTGTGAGCACAAAGGCGTGGAGATGCAGATCATCGACCTGCCCGGAACGTACAGCCTGACGGCTCATTCGATAGACGAGTTAATAGCCAGGAACTTCCTAGTGGAGGAGAAGCCCGACGTCGTAGTAGACATAGTTGACGCCTCCAATCTTGAGAGAAATCTCTACTTAACGCTCCAGCTCTTGGAGCTCGAAGCAAACGTAGTGATCGCGCTAAACAAATGGGATGTAGCAAAGAGCTTGGGCTACGAAATAGACGCGAAAGAGCTCTCCAGAATACTAGGAGTCCCTGTTGTCCCAACGATTGCCACCAAAAAGACGGGAATGGAAGAGCTTAAAGACGTTGTGGTAGAGGTAGCAAAGGCTAAGGATAAAGGTAAAAGGCTCGCGATCAGCTACGGGAAGCCCTACGATGAAATAATCTCAAAAATGACCTTCATACTGCAAAAAGATGAGAAACTCTCAGCTAAGTACCCTGTCCGATGGTTGGCAATAAAGCTCCTAGAAATGGACGAAGAAGTTCTAAAACTGGTCAGCAAAAGCCCTATCTTCGATGAATTGAAGGCTCAACTCTTAGAGGCAAAGAAGAATTTGGGGGAAGACATAGAGACCGCGTTGGCTGAGAGGCGGTATTCGATTATAAGCGAGGTTATATTGCCTCAAGTCTTTAGAGGTGCTAAACCATTAACGCTTACAGATCTGTTAGACAAGGCATTTTTGAGCAAGCACCTTGGTATTCCGATATTCTTGGCCATGTGGTGGGTCGTCTTCCGGTTTACCTTTGATGTTTCATCTCCGTTTTCAGAAGCGATAAGCATGTGCTTCTCAAAGCTTGGAGAAATCGCAAATACATACATTAGTGATCCACGCTTGGCCTCGTTTATTGCCGATGGCCTCTTTAAGGGTTTAGGCACAGTTTTATCCTTCTTGCCTCCGATATTCTTCCTATTTCTCGGACTTGCGTTGCTTGAAGACAGCGGCTACATGGCTAGAGCATCTTTCGTGATGGACAGGGTAATGCACAAGTTGGGGTTGCACGGGAGGTCCTTCATCCCCATGCTTATAGGGTTTGGGTGCAACGTCCCAGCAGTCATGGCTACGAGGACTATTGGAGACGAGAAAGACCGCATATTAACAATCCTCGTGAACCCTCTGATGTCTTGTAGTGCAAGGTTGCCGGTGTATATCGTCGTCGGCACTGCCGTACTCGGGGCCCATGCAGCAGTAGGCGTCTTCTCCATGTACATACTCGGAATCGTGCTTGCCATTCTGATGGCACTACTCTTCAGAAAGACGCTCTTTAAGGGCAAGCCCTCTCCGCTGATTTTGGAATTGCCATTGTATGCCAGGCCAACATTGAAATCTACATTAATTCATGCATGGGAGAGAGGTAGGCTCTTCCTGAAGAAGGCTGGCACAATAATATTCCTTGTGGTGATAGTTGTCTGGTTCCTGTCCAATTATCCGTATGAAGCCGTGCACCAAGGAGGAGAGGTTATGATAGAAAACTCGTACATCGCTATGCTGGGGAAGTCCGTCGAAACGATCTTCCGTCCCCTAGGCTTTAACTGGATGGCCGCGGCAGCTTTATTCTTTGGCTTTGTAGCGAAGGAATGCGTTGTCGGGGCAATCGCAACTATGCTTGGTCTGAGCGAAGAAGCTGGAGAGGAGGGGGTGAGCGAGGCACTTCGATCAGCTGGAATCTTCACGCCAGTAACCGGACTGGCCTTCATGGCCTTCACGCTCATATACATACCATGCCTTGCTACTATAGGCGCAATTTACAGAGAGACGAACTCGTGGAAATGGACAATTTTCGCGGTAGTATATGGACTGATCTTAGCATACATCGTTGCCCTAATCATAGTTACTCTTGGAAGGCTACTCGGGTTCACATGAGGGGTTGAGTATGAAACAAGAGGTTAAGAAGACGATCGTTGCCTATGCCGTGGTGCTTGGAGCTCTCTACATAGCTTTCGGCGTAATGGAGCTTGGACTATGGATATGTGGGTATGAAGGCCTTGGAGGAGTGGTGCCGCCAGATCATTTCGGGGCCTTCGCCGCACTTGTCGCCGGAGCAACATATCTAAGCACAATATCTTTACTAAAGGGAGTGCGTGAGTCATGGGGATACGTGCTTGCTGGGCTACTTCTCTCGGCAATACTTGGGATCGTATATCTGCTAATTGCTTGTGCCGATGGGCTTGGAACTTTGTTGTCTACCTTAGAAGGGGGAGAGTGGACGTGGGAATGGCTGACAAGTGGAACTGCAGGTACTGGCCTACTGAGACCAGAGATATGGCTCTTCTTCGCTTCATTGCCCTTGGCGTATTTAACCCTAAGAACCTTAAGGCTCTTCAATATACTTGGAGAGTGAAGCCTAGTCGCAGATTTCTTCTGCCGTTTGTCCCTAGATGCTCATCTTTAATAATTCATGTTTATTCGTTGCACCTAGGGGCTTCCACCTCGCCCACAGGGCTCTAGTGACCACTATGGGGTCATGGGCGGCTGTCGAGCCGAACGGAACGCGGCTCCCATCTACTGCAAGCCAGCCTAGGCTTGGAGCATCGCTCCCATCACCTAGGCGGGCTCTGAGAAGTAGGTTGTAGCATGCAACGACGTCTCTATGCCATGGCTCTCTACACTTAGAGCACTTGCCAATTCTGCCACCATTACTGTAGATAATTACAGTGTTGTGGACTGGACACATCCTAGATGTATTCTTCGGGTTTACATGGATTACTGGGACTCCGTGTTCTTTAGCCTTCTCCTCAACAGCCTTCTGAACGCCTTTGAAGGATGCCTGATATATCCTGTGCCTGAGCTGTCCATCCTCAATGTGGTTAATCATTTCCTTACCGGGTTTCTTACCGAGCCCCTCCAAGACAACGGCATACCGCCTCTCCTTGGCAACCCTAACAATTACGTTTGCCAGCTTCCACCTCAAGTCACTCTTTCTCTTTTTCTCCTTCAGCTTTCTAAGAATCTTTCTCTTAACCCTACAGCTAGCGCCGTAGAGCTCGTCATACTTCTCCTGAACTCTCTTCCTACGGTAGTAATAACCCAAAACAGTACCTCTGAACTCTGTCTCAAAGAGGTACACCTTGCCATCTACTAGCACAGCCACGTGATTCTCATTAACATCAACAGCTATGAAGCCCCTAGGTTTGTATGCTTCAACACTCTTCTTAAAGGTCAAGTAAACGACTAATTGCTTGCTTCTCTTGTCAAGCTTCACCTTAGCCTCTGAAGCTAGCCCCCAGCCACCATTCACATACTTCCAAGACTGCTTATGAGGCTCCAACTCAACAGCAATCCAGCCTCTATGAGTTGCCATCTCAATGCTTGTTAAGCTCCTTACTCTCCACAAGTGGTCATCAAGCCATATAGAGACCTTCCTAACCTCCGGGTAATCCCTCTTTGCTAAACCCTTCTTCTTCAACTTCAAGAAGCTCTTAGCCCTAGTAGATGCGTCTTGGCATGCTGTGTAGGCGTAGTGCGATGGTAGCTGTGGGTACAGAGACCTGAGCTCTCTGTAATTCAAAGCCTTCAACTTAGTGAAGCTGGTTATCCCGTTCCCCACGGCGTATAGTACTAGTTGCTCAACCATGTTCCTATACATACCCTCAAGCTCTACAAAGATCCTGAAAACCTTTCTAGGCAACTGTGCAGACTTGATAACAACCGTCCTGGTAACTTCAACCACTCTTCTCGACCTCCTCCAGCAACTTCTTGAACCCCTCAACAAGCCTCTTCTTCTTGTGGCTCCTCGACCCGTAGAGCTTCCCAGCGAAGGAGGTCACGATCTCTACCAAGTCCTCTGCGACCTCTTGGTAGGCGTCCTTGGGCTCCTCACACACGCC
>Ga0080004_1148650_pt1 | contig 99066 bp, 111 predicted proteins | sample WasSprMetagenome_FD_69207 | JGI IMG/M metagenome (GOLD analysis project Ga0080004, IMG submission 69207) | Sulfidic aquatic microbial communities from Washburn Spring, Yellowstone National Park, USA - WS (SPADES assembly) (version 2) | ecosystem: Environmental > Aquatic > Thermal springs > Hot...
CCCCCCCCCCCCCCCCCCTCCCCCCACGGCCCTGGCCGCCAGGGAGGCCAGGGCCCCGCAGTCCCCCCCCCTTTCCACCGCCCTCTCCCCCGCCGCCAGCACCAGGCTGGCCACCTTTCCGGGACTCCCCAGGATCACCACCGTGAGGGGGTCCCTGGCCATCTCCTCGGCCAGCTTTATCATCTCCTCCGTCCCCATCCCCTCCATCTCCTCCTTTATCACCACGAAGTCCCCCACCCTGATGCCCCTCTCCCTCAGCGCCGGTGAGGCCAGGCTGGCCAGCCTCTTCCTCAGGGCCTCCACCTCCTTCTGCAGGAGCTTCCTCTCCTCCACCAGCTTCCTCACGGCCTGCTCCAGTCCCTCCTTCGGGATCCCCAGCAGGGAGGCCAGCCGCTCCCTCTCCTCCTCCCTCCTCCGGGCCTCCTCCACCGCCGCCTTTCCCGCCACGAACTCCAGCCTCTCCACCCCGTCCTGGATGCGCTCCGTGCGGAGGATCTTCAGCATCCCTATCTCCCCCGTGCTCCTGCAGTGGGTCCCGGCGCAGGCCTGGGTGTTCCAGCCCTCCACCTCCACCACCCTGAGCCTCTTCCCAGGCACCACCCCTCCCTGGTAGAGCACGAAGCCGTACCTCCTCTCCGCCTCGTTCCTGTCCATGAAGCGGGTGCGGATGGGGAGGTTGCTGAGGATCACCTCGTTGGCCCTCCTCTCTATCTCCGCCACCTCCTCGGGCTCCAGCCTCTTGAAGTGGGTTATGTCCAGCCTGGACCACTCGGGTCGCTTCTGGGCCCCGTGCTGCCAGACGTGGTCCCCCAGCACCCTCTTGGCGGCCTCCAGCAGCACGTGGGTGGCGGAGTGGTGGCGCATGAGGGAGCTCCTCCTCTCCCAGTCTATCCTCCCCCTCACCCGGTCCCCCACCTTGAAGGGGTTGGAGCTCAGGTGGTGAACCACGGCCTCGCCCCTCTTCTCCACCCTGACCACCTCCGCCCTCTTCCCATCTCCCTCCAGGATGCCCGAGTCCCCCTCCTGGCCCCCTCCCTCGGGGTAGAAGACGGTTCGGTCCAGCACCACCTCCTTCTCCCGGCTGAAGACCACCCTGGCCTCCATCTCCCTCCGGTAGGGATCCTCGTAGAAGAGGAGCCTGGTGCGGGGGAGCCTCTCCTCCCCCCCTCCCCCCGCCTCCTCCCTCGCCGGGGAGGAGTGCCTCTCGGCCACCCGGATGTAGAAGTCCTCGGGAACCTCCACCTCCACCCCCTTCTCCCTTCCCACCTCCCTCACGAGCTCCGGGGGAAGGCCGTGGCTGTCGTAGAACTCGAAGAGCTTCTCCAGCGGAAGGCTGCTCCCCGGAGGGAGGGAGGAGAGGGTCCTCTCCACCAGCCTCCTCCCCCTCTCCAGGGCCTCGGCGTACCTCCTCTCCTCCAGCTCCAGGACCCTCAGGATGTATTCCCTCTTTTCCTCGAGCTCCGGGTGGGAGAGGAACTCCAGCTCCAGGCTCATGAGCTCGGGTAGGGGCAGCTCCAGCCCTGCCTCCCTCCGTAGCCTGAGGGCCCTTCTTATCACCAGCCTGGCCAGGTAGCCCTCCCGGACGTTGCTGGGGGTGATGCCGTCCGCCAGCATGAAGGCCAGGCACCTCAGGTGGTCGACCAGGGCGTAGAGGGCCTCCAGGGGGGTCATCCAGCGGTCGAGCCGCTCCCTATCCAGCCCGGAGCGCTCCGCCACCTTCTCCCTCAGCAGCGCCAGGTCCCTGCCGCTCTCCACATCGATGAGGCCGGCTATCTTGGAGTGCAGCTCCAGCACCTCCTCCGGCGGCCTCTCCAGGTTCGCCCTCTCCTCCAGCTTCCTCAAGAGGGGACCGAAGATGGCCTCGTACACGGAGGTGCTCCCCTGGGAGATCCAGGAGATCCTCTCCAGCCCGTAACCGGTGTCCACGATCTGGAGGGGGAGCCTCCGGTACTCCTTTCCCCTGACCTCGTACCTCATGAAGACCAGGGTGGCCAGCTCCAGCCCCCCCACGTTCACCTCGAAATCTTCTCCCGCGTTCCCCCCGCCCTCCCAGAAGTCCTCCACGTAGTTCAGCTCCTCCTCCCCTATCCCCAGCTCCCTCGTGAAGAAGGTGTGGCAGAGCTCCACCGTCTCGTCGTTCCAGTAGATCCTTTTCCCCCTGGAGTTGAAGGCGTGGTGCCCCCCCATGTGGAAGAGGGTGAGGTGCCTCCCCGACCTCCCCACGTTGTCTATGTCGTTGAGGCGGATGCTGGGCTGGCTCACCACCAGGGGGTTGGCGGGGGGAGGGACCAGCCCGCTGGTCACCCAGGGCTGGAAGTCGGCTATGGAGGCTATGGTGAGCAGGATGTCCTCCCTCCACCTGGCCACCACCGGATACCTCCTTATGACCCGGTGGCCCCTCTTCTCGAAGAACCTGAGGAAGCTCCTCTCCGCCTCCTGGAGGGAGAGCCTCCTCCTGGTGAAGGGCCTTCCTATGAAGGAGTACTCGTCGCAGGGCGTGTCCCCGCAGGTCTTCCTCTCGGGGTTGAGGGTCCAGAACCACCTCCCGCACCTCCCGCACCTCCTCCTCTCGAAGCCCCTCTCCCTGAAGAGTTCCACCCGGTAGAGGTTCCCCGCCTTCCCCGCGGTCCGCATCCCAGAATCCTCCCTTCCTGGAGTTAAAACTACCTTCCCTTCAGGGCCCCCAGGAGGAGGGGGAGGCAGAGGGTGGCATCCCCCTCCACCGTGACGTGCTTGGCCCCCCTCCCGATCTTCCCCCAGGAGATGGCCTCGTGGGTTCTGGCCCCTGAGAGGCTCCCGTCGTACTCCTGGGCGGTGGTGAGGTAGACGGCGTAGTGCAGCCCTCCCCCGAACTGGGCCCACCAGAGGAGATGGTGCTTGCTTATCCCCCCTCCCACCACCAGGGCCCCCGTCCTTCGGGCGGACCAGATCCTCTCGCTCAGGAGGCTCTCGTCCTTCATGGGGTCGATCCTGAGGCGGTGGTCCTGGCAGAAGGACCAGAGCTGGTAGCCCACGGCCCCATCCGTTATCCCTGGAACGATGACGGGAACCCTCCTCCTGTAGCACCAGTAGAGGAAGGAGTCCTCCTTGCCGATCCACCTGCCCAGCTCCCAGCAGAGCTCGTAGGTGGAGAGCTCCCTCTTCCCGGAGCGGTAGATCTCCTCCAGGAACCTCTGCATCTTCTTCTCGATGAGGAGGCCGTAGGAGGAGTGGGGTACGAAGACGTTTCCGAGCCTGTTTATTCCCCTCCTCCTGAGCTCCCCGTCGTCAGCGTGGAAGCTTCCGTGGTAGTATTTCGCGTAGCTCCTGGCCAGGTCGTGATCCAGCGTCCCGCACGTGGTGAGGACCAGATCGAAGAACCCCTCCTTGACGAAGTCCCTTATCACCCCCCTGGTCCCGGTGGCCATCAGGCAGGCGGGGAAGGAAAACATCCTGAGGCATTCCTTGTCCGAGACCATCTCCCTCAGGATTTCCCATCCCCTGGCTAGGAGCCTGGCGTTGAAGCCCCCGCAGTGCCTCATCTGCTCCATCAGCTCCTTTATCCCCATCCCTGAGGAAACCCTGAGGTCCTTGACGGCTTGCCCTTTCATGCCCCCTCCCCTCCCCCGGGGATGGGGCTCAGCCGAAGAGGGCGGCCAGTCCGGCCATGGCCTCTTCTTCCTTCTTCTCCTCCTCTTCCTTCTTCTCTTCCTTCTTCTCCTCAGCCTTCGGAGGAGCGGCAGCTGCCTGCGGGGCAGGGGAAACGGCCACGGCGGAGGCCCCCTTCAGGACCTCCTCTATGTTCACGCCCTCCAGAGCGGAGAGGAGGGTTTTGATCCTGGCCTCGTCCGCCTCCACCCCCGCCGCCTTTAGGATGTTCTTCAGGCTTTCCCCATCGGGCTTCTTTCCCGCGGCGTGCAGCAGCATCACGGCATGCACGTACTCCATCTCTCCTACCTCCCGATTGAGTTCATCCCTCTACTCTTCCCCCTTTATGAAGCTTTCCCTTCCAGCCTGGAGGACAGCTGGAGGGCCTGGAGATGGGCCCTGGCCAGGAGCTCGGGGAGGGTCTCCTTGGTGGGGAAGCCGGGGGCCACGGCCCTGGCCAGGCTGAGGGCCTCGGACCGCGCCCTGAGGAGCAGCTCGGGGATGGTGAGGGGGGTGGGATATTCCAGGGCCAGGGCGAGGGTCAGGGCCTCCTGGTGGGCCCTGCGGAGATCCTCCGAGAGCCTTTCCTCGTCCAGCTCCAGCAGGTCCCCGGAGAAGATCAGGCCCTCCCCCCAGGCCGCCCTGAGCCTCAGGAGGAGGTCCACGGGCTCCACCCCCAGCTTCGAGAGCAGATCGGCCTTCTCCTTCGTTATCACCTCCCCCTTCCTGATCACCGTGAAGTCCTCGGAGATCACCACCTTCCCCGCCTGCACCCTGGCCTTTATCCCCGCCCTCTGCATCTCGCTTACCATGGGCCCGGGGGGGAAGTCCGTCTCTCCGGCCTTGAGGATCACGTCGGTGGAGGAGATCCTCCCGGGCCTGGCCGGGGCCTTCTTGCCCCACCCCTTCAGGAGGCGGTTGAGCTTCACGGGGGGGAGGTCGGTGAAGATGAGGGCGCTCTGCCCCTTCACGTACTGGGAGAGCCCCTCCAGGCCCTTCCTCTCCTTGGAGGCCTCGGAGAGGGCCAGCCTTATGAGGGTGTTCCTGGCCACCAGGATTTCCGCTTCCCCCCTGAGCTTTTCCCTGATGGAGTGAAAGAGATCGGAGGGAAAGCCCTCGAAGTCCAGGACGCCCACCACCTTGGAGGAGAGGAGCTTGCCCCTGAGCTCCTCGAGCACCTCGCTCTTCCAGGCGGGATAGGAGGTCCTCTTCACCCTTTCACCTCCACCTTCACCGGCTTGCCCATGGTGGTTTTCAGGTAGATGGCCTTGAGGCGCCCCTTGCCCTTCTGGAGGGCCAGCTCCAGGGCCTCCAGCACGCTCAGAGCGTTCTCCGCCACCTTGTCCTCGGGCATGTCCTCGCTTCCTATCCTCGCCCTGATGGCGGGCTGGTCCTTGGTCCTGAGGAAGAGGAGCTTCCTGTACCTCTCCAGCACCTGGGAGAGGTTGGCGTTGGGGGGGACGGGCTTGGGTATCTTGTCCCTGGGGCCCAGGATGCGCCCCAGCAGCCTTCCGGCCAGGGGCATGAGGTCGGGCTGGGCTAGGAAGAGGTCGTACTCCTCGGCCAGCTTCTTGGCCCTCTTGGGGTCCTTCCCCAGGGCCTCCAGCTCCTCCCTGGAGAGCACCAGGTCGGCCCCCGCCTCCTTGGCCCTCACGGCCATCTCCCCTTCGGCGAAGAAGGCCACCTTCCTCTCCCTCCCGTTCCCGTGGGGAAGGAGGGCCTCGAAAGAGATCCTCTCCTCCGTCTTCTTCAGGTCCAGGTTCTCCAGGGTGATCTGCAGCTCTATCCCCTGCTTGAACTTCCTCCCCCTCCCCGCTTCCACCGCCCGCCTGACGGCCTCCTTCAGGGCTTCCTTGGAGATCACTTCAGTTCCTCCTCATACCTTCCTTCCTCGATCTCCCTCTGCACCTCCACGGGATCCTTCCCCTCCACCGTCACCCCCATGCTCTTGCAGGTCCCCAGCACCTCCTTCACCTTCGCCCTCAGGTCCTTCCCCCCCTTCTGCTTGGCTATCCGGATGACCTGGGAGAGGGACAGGTTGCCCACCGTTTCCTTGCCAGGCGTTTTCGCCCCCTTCTCCAGCCCCAGCTCCTTCTTCACCAGAACGGAGACGGGGGGGGAGCCCACCTCGATCTGGAACTCCTTGGTCTTCCTGTCCACCGTGAGGATCACCGGAACCTTCATCCCGCTGAACTTGGCGGTCTCTTGGTTGATCTTCTGCACCACCTGGGCCACGTTGACTCCCAGGGGGCCCAGGGCCGGACCCAGGGGGGGGCCTGGGTTGGCCTTTCCTCCCTCCACCAGCAGCTTTATCCTGGCTTTCATCGAAACACCACCCTTTCACCGGCTAAAAAGGCTTCCCCTCTAGGGCTGCTTCTCCTCCGCCCCCTTCTTCTGTATGACCTTCACGGCCTCGGATTTGACGGTCACGGGGATGGGAACGGTGGCCTCGAAGAACTCCACCGTCACCTCCTCCTTCTCCTTGTCCACCTGCACTATGCGGGCCCTCTCCCCCTTGAAGGGCCCGGAGGAGATCTCCACCAGGTCCCCCACCTCCATCTTGACCACGGAGGGCTTGGGGGCCAGATACTGCTCCAGATCCGAGAGGGACAGCTCCCCGGAGACCATGCCCCTCGCGTGCTTGACCCCAGCCCTAGCCTTCTCCACCGCCTCCCTCCCGTAGGACTCCACGAAGAGGTACCCCGAGAGATTGGCGGGGGCCATCACGGCCAGGATGGGGAGGTTCTGCTTTTTGGCGTGGGCCATGAGCACATCCGCGGTGCTCTTCTCCTGCCCCACCGTGACCCTTATGGCGTAGATGGAAGACCGCTGAACCTCCTCCTTCTCCTCCAAGTTCAGGCACCCCCCAGGATGAGGTAGCCCAGCGACATCAGGAGGAATCCCACCACCCCGATGACCAGGATCCCCAGACCGGTCACCTTGGAGGCCTCCGTGAACTCCTCCTGCGTGGGCCTCCTGGCCACCATGAGAACACGCTTGATCTCGCCCAGTTTGAGGGTCATATGGTCTTCAGCCCCAGGTCTATTTCCTCCGGCTTAAGCTTGGGCAGGGAGGGCTTGGCCGCCGAGTGGGGGGAGTAGACCCCCGTGACCACCAGGAGGACCCTGAGGTTGTTCTTCATCTCCTCCGAGATCTGGGCCCCGCATATCACATAGGCGTCGGGATCCAGCACCTCGGAGACCTTCCCGAAGACCTTCCCCGCCTCCGCCAGCGTGAGGCTGGGTCCACCCACCACGTTGATCAGGGCCCGCTTGGCCCCGGAGATGTCGGCCTCCAGCAGGGGGCTGTGGATGGCCTCCTCCACGGCCTCCTCGGCCCTGTTCTCCGTGTCGGACTCCCCTATCCCTATGAGGGCGGTCCCGCTGTCCTTCAGCACCGTCTTCAGGTCCGCGAAGTCCAGGTTGATGAGGCCGGGCTTCGTGATGGTCTCCGTTATCCCCTTCACGGCGTTCATGATGATCTGGTCTGCCACCTTGAAGGCCGCCCCCATGGGCAGGTTGGGCGCCAGCTCCAGCAGCTTGTCGTTGGGGATCACGATCACCGCGTCCACGTTCTGCTTCAGCCTCTCCAGCCCCTCCCTGGCGTTGCGCATCCTCCTGTTCCCCTCCACCCTGAAGGGCAGGGTGACCACCGCCACGGTTAGGGCGTTGAGCTTCTTGGAGATCTCGGCCACCACCGGCGCCGCCCCCGTCCCCGTTCCACCCCCCAGCCCGCAGGTGATGAAGACCATGTCCGCCCCGTAGAGGTGGTCCTTTATCAGGTCCTCGTCCTCCCGGGCGGCCTGCTCTCCCTTGGCCGGATCGGCACCCGCACCCAGGCCCCCGGTGGTCTGCTTTCCTATCAGGAGCTTCCTGTCCGCCAGGGTGTAGAGGAGATCCTGGGCATCCGTGTTCACGGCTATGGTCTCCGCCCCGTAGATGCCCACCTCCATCATCCTGGAGAGCGTGTTTCCACCGCTTCCACCGCACCCCACCACCAGAATTTTCACCGTGGCCTTTTCCTGAATCTCCTTCAGTTCCTGGTCGGTGTATCCCTTCCCACCGGGTTTCTTTTCCCTTCCCACGTCGGAGATTCCAGGCTTGGTGGAGCTAACCGGAGATGAGGTCATCATCTCATCAGTGAAGAGGGGTCTTTTTTGGTTTTAAAGCTTTTGAGCAAGAGCCTGCTTGATGGTGAGCTTGGATATCCCCAGCCTGGAGGAGGTCTCTTCCACGGTTCTCCTCTGGGAGGAGTTCAGCCCCTCCTCGTCGGAGAGGATGAGCTCCGCACCCCCCTGCGTTTTTCGGACGGCCTCCTCTATGAGCTCCCCCGTGAGCTTCACGTATTTGGGAAGCAGGTGGCCCACCCAGCAGCGGGTTCTCAGCACCGCCTCCGTGTGCCTGGGGGCGTAGTGCGGTCCCCCCACCCCCACGGCCCTCCTGCCCCTCTCCATCGGGCTGAGGACGGCCTTGGCCACCGCTTCCCCCGCCTCCCCCCTGCTCCACTCCCCCTCATCGCTCCCTATTTCCACGAAGGTGACGGGAACCGGCAGGTCGACGGGTCCGTGGTGGGTGGCCTCCAGGCAAACCCTGTGGGGGAGATCTCCCTCCTCCTTCGCCAGCTGCAGCGCCCGCAGCAGGGTGCCCACCGTTTCCGGTTTGGCCAGGGCCAGCCTTCCCTCCTCGGGTTTCCCTGGCACGTGCACCGAGAGGGTGGGCAGGCCGGAGGTGCTGGCGTGCCGGGAGAGGACCAGGACCTCGCTGGCCGGAAGGGGAAGGGAGGTGAGGTTCAGCGGATTCTCCTCCACCGGCAGGAGTAACAGTTCCCCCAGCCGGTAGGCCCCTCCCCAGGGACGGAAGGGGTAGAGCCTGAGGAGGTGGCGGCAGATGTTGCGGGCGGCCGGATCTTCCCTGTGGGCCAGGAGGAGCCTGGGCAGGCTTCCCACCGGTTCAGGGGGACCCATGGATCAGCCACGTTTCAGGAGCTCCTTGATCTCCTCCACCACCGCCGGGTCCTCTATGGTGGAGTAATCCCCCAGCGGCTGATCCGAGAGCAGGGCCCTCAGGAGCCTCCTCATGATCTTGCCGCTGCGGGTCTTGGGAAGCCTGTTCACGAAGAAAAAGCCCCCGAAGACCACCAGGGGTCCCAGCAGGCTCCTCACCTTCTCCCTTATCTCCTCCCTGAGCTCCTCGGAGGGAGAGAAACCACCCTTCAGCACCACGAAGGCGCAAGCCACCTCCTTCCTCACGGGATCCGGCATTCCCACCACCGCAGCCTCCGCCACGGCTGGGTGGGAGAGGAGGGCGCTCTCCACCTCTATGGCCCCTATCCGGTGACCGGAGATCTTTATCACCTCGTCCGTCCTGGCGATGAACCAGAGGTACCCGTCCTCGTCCTTCTTGGCCGCGTCCCCGGTGTAGTAGTAGGGGGGTATCCTGTTCCAGTACTCCTCCACGTACCTCCCCTCCGCCCTCCAGAGGGTCTGGATCAGCCCCGGGAAGGGCTTTTTGACCACGAAGATCCCCTCCACCCCGGGGGGTACGGGGTTTCCCTTCTCGTCCACCACCTCCCCCTCCACCCCGGGGAGGGGCAGGGCGGCCGACCCGGGTTTGATGGGGAGGAGGGAGATGCCGTAGGGGTTCCCCACGATGGGTCCCCCCGTTTCGGTCTGCCACATGTGGTCCACCACGGGAGCCCTTCCCTTCAGGACCTTGTTCTGCAGCCAGTCCCAGGCGGGGGGGTTCAGGGGCTCCCCTGCCGAGGCCACGAACTTGATGCTGCTCAGGTCGTACTTGGAGGGTGGCTCCTCCCCGTACTTCATCAGGGTGCGGATGAGGGTGGGGGAGACCCACATCTTGGTCACCCGGTGCTTCTCCACCAGCTTCCAGAGGATCTCGGGGGAGGGATAGTCTGGGGTGCCCTCGTACATCAGGGTGGTGGCCCCCACGAGCAGGGGACCGAAGAGCACGTAGCTCGACCCCACGATCCACCCTATGTCCGAGAGGCAGAACCAGACATCCTTCTCCTCCAGGCCGTAGACCCACCTCCCCATGGCGTAGACGTAGACCTGGTAGCCCCCGTGGGTGTGCAGGGCCCCCTTGGGCTTGGCGGTGGTACCCGAGGTGTAGAGGATGAGGGCCGGGTCGTTGGCCTCCATGGGCACCACCTCGGTGTCCTCCCTACCGCCCATCCTCAGGGCCTCCTCCCAGTAGAGGTCCCTCCCCTCCTTGAGGGGCACCCCTTCCTTCCCCCTCCTGAGGACCACCACCTTCTCCACCCGGTTGGGGAACTCCAGGGCCCTGTCCACGATCTCCTTCAGGTGGATGGGGGAGCCTCTCCGATAACCCAGGTCCGCGGTGAGCACCACCTTGGGATCGGCGTCGGATATCCTCTCGGCCAGAGCGTGGTAACCGAAGCCGGCGAAGACGGGGGAGTAGATGGCCCCTATCCTGAGGCAGGCGAAGATCCCTATGGCGGCCTCCGGGACCATGGGCATGTAGAGGGTCACCCTGTCCCCCTTCCTCACCCCCATCGCCCGCAGGACGGAGGCGAACCTCCTCACCTCCTCCAGCAACTGCCGGTAGGTGAAGACGCGGCTCTCCCCGGTTTCGGCCGACTCCCAGATCAGCGCGGGCTTGTCACCCCTGCCCTTCTCCACCTGCCGGTCCAGGCAGTTGTAGGAGAGGTTGGTGGTCCCCCCCACGAACCACCTGAAGAAGGGGTACTTCTCCCTCTCGAAGACCTTCCGGTAGGGCTGGAACCAGTGGAGCTCCCGGGCCACCCCGTCCCAGAGCTTCTCCGGGTTCTTCCTACCCAGCTCCATCATCTTCTGCAGCTGTACGGGCAGGGTCAGGGGCATCCTTCCTTTTTCCTCTCCCCGCTTAAAAAGATGAGGCGGGTTCAGGGGGCGGGGGCCTTGACGATCCTGTACCCCGAGGCCTTCCTGAGCCTGTTCATCACGGCCACCCCGAGCCCGCGCAGGGGCACCCCCTCCGCCAGTATCACCTCCACCCCCTTGGCCTCCAGTTCCCTGAGGGCCCCGAAGAGCCTCCTGGCCACCTCCTCCAGGTTATCCCTGCTTCCCAGCGAGCTCGCCACCTCCGCCGGGCATCGCAGGAGGGTTTCTTGGGTGGCTAGGATTCCCACCCTCTTTCCCTGCTTCCTCAGTTCCCCCGCCAATTCCGCCATCTTCTCCGCCACCGCGGAAGGCTCCCCCTCCACCACCAGCAGCTCCGCGTTGGGAGCGTAGTGCCGGTGCTTCATGCCGGGGGATCTGGCCCTCTCCACCTCCACCTCCCTCTCCGCCACCGCGGAGGGATGAAGGGTGACCCTCCCCAGCACCTCCTCCAGGGCCTCCGGGGGCGTTCCTCCCGGGCGCAGGATCTGGGGTGGATCCACCGTCAGGTCCAGCACCGTGGACTCCACCCCCACCTGGGTGGGTCCCCCGTCCAGGATCAGGTCTATCCTCCCTTCCAGGTCCTGCAGCACGTGCTCCGCCCTGGTGGGGCTGGGTCTCCCCGCCAGGTTGGCGCTGGGTGCCGCCACGGGCGTTCGGCTTCTCCTTATGAGGGCCAGGGCCACCTCGTGCCTGGGCATCCTGAGGGCTATGGTCTCCAGGCCGCAGGTGGTGACGGAGGGTACGGAGGGAGATTTCTTGAGGACCAGGGTGAGGGGACCAGGCCAGAATCTCTTCACCAGCTCCTCGGCCTCCGGAGGCACCTCCTTCGCCAGGGCGTGAATCTCCTCCCTCTCCCCCACGTGAACGATGGGGGGATTGTCAAGCGGCCTCCTCTTGGCCTCGAAGAGGGAGAGGACGGCCCGGGGGTTGAGGGCGTCGGCCCCCAGGCCGTAGACGGTCTCGGTGGGGAAGGCCACCAGTCCCCCCTCCCTGAGCTTCCTGGCCGCCAGCTCCACTTTCTCGGGATCCGGATGCTCCGGATCCACCCTCAGCACCAGCGTCTTCATCTCCCTACCCACCCGCCTCCCGGATTAAAAGGTGGGCCCGCTGGGATTCGAACCCAGGATCTTCGCCTCGTCAAGGCGACGTCATAGCCGCTAGACCACGGGCCCCATCCTTCTCCTCCTCCGGTTATTTATCTACAGCGGAGGGGAGCGCCTCCCATTTTGCGGGTCAGCCCGGCTGCAGGGTTGGGAAAGGGTGGGGGATCGAAAAATGGTGGACCGGGCGGGATTTGAACCCGCGACCTCCCGCATGCCAAGCGGGCGATCATACCAGGCTGATCTACCGGCCCATCTTACCCTTCGGATTTCCCGATTTATGCTTACCGCCGGGAACCGTTTGAGGGCGGAGGAGGTCCACGCTCACCGCTGGGAGAAGAGCGCTCGAGGGCTCCAGAGGCCGGCTCGGCTCACCTGAGCCTCAGTCCCTGGACCTTCTTGTTCTTCCAGCTGTACCTGTAGATCCTCCGGGTCCTGCCGAAGCCGCAGGCCGCGCACACCCCCTTCTGGAGGTGGAAGGATCTCCTCCCGCACCTGCGGCACCTGGTGTGCACGGGCTTGTGCTTCTTTCCCATCGAGGGGGTTCCCTTCGTCAACTCCCTCACTCCGCCGGGGAGATGTAGACCACGTTGTCTCCCCTTATCATCATCGTTCCGAATCTCCTCGCCGGCTCACCGTTCTGGATCTCCTCGGCCTCCTCGAGCACCAGGTTCACGTGCACGTCGAAGCCCACCAGCTTTCCCCTGAACTCTCTTCCCCCTTTCAGGCTCACCAGGACGGAGGATCCCAGTGCGCGGTTCAGCAGGTCCATCGGTCTCTGCGCAGCCATTGGGTTCATCTATCTTTCCCCACCACGTTAAATCCCTTTCTGAGGGTCTCCGGATCCCCAGGGTTAATATAGTGCCTTGGCCAGCGGTGAGCGGGCGGTGGGAGGGTGAAGAGGTACCGCCTGAGGAAGTCCCAGATTAGGGAGCTGAGGGAGAGGGTGTGGAGGGAGCTGGGGAAGGAGGTGGAGGGGGAGGTGGAGGTGGTGGAGGAGGAGGGCAGGAAGCTCATCCTGGTGGACGGCTCGGTGCTACTGCTGGAGGAGGGGGGAAGGCTCCTGCCCTTCCTGGGGAGGGCGGGGGAATGGGGGCTGAAGAGGGTGGTGGTGGACATGGGGGCGGTCCCCCACGTGGCGGGGGGGGCGGACGTGATGTCTCCAGGGGTGGTGAGGGTGGAGGGGGAGGTGAGGCCCGGGGAGCTGGTGGCGGTGGTGGACGAAAGGCACGGGAAGGTCCTGGCGGTGGGGGAGGCCCTGGTGCCCGGTGGGGAGATGGTGGGAAAGAGGGGTAAGGCGGTGAGGAACCTGCACCACGTGGGGGACAGGAGCTGGAGGCTGGCTGAGGAAGCCTTAAAAAAAGGGTGAAAGCTCTTCGGGCTGCAGGTAGACGTCTTCTGGGTCTACGGGATAGGTGCGATGGCCGCCACGGCGGCCGGCAGGCAGCTGGCGGAACTGGAGAAGGGGAAGGCAGGGTTCGGAAGCCATACTTAGCCCTCCTGTTTCTCTACCTCTCCCTGATCTTCCGGAGGCCCTCTGGCTCACCTGGAACTTCCCCCACTGGAAAACCATGCAGCTGGTGGGCGGCCTGGAGGAGATCCCGGCCTGGGGAATTGTCCTGGCGGCGGCGGGGGACATAGCGGTGGCGGCGGGTGTGGGCTTCTACTTCGCAGGGATGGGGTGGCCCTGCTTTCGGCGGGTCTCGTCACCGCCCTCCTCCAGGGCTTCTCCACCCTGCCCTGGCCTCCCCTCGGCGTCCTCCTGGGTTTCCCAGTTTTCTTCCTCCTGGCCTATCCGCTGATCCTCAGAAAGGGCAGGCCCCTTCACCTAGCCTCCAGGAAGTACCTCCGGACGGATTGAGGCCGCGGGGGAGGGAGGGGTGGGAGGAAACTTAAATCCTTAAATAAAGGGAGGGAGAGGAGGTTTGGGCATCATGAAGGTCTTCAAGAGGATCTTCCAGAGACCCTCCGAAACCCCGGAGGGGATTCGGGTGGTGGAGAGCGAGGTCAAGGAGGAGAGGCTGGGGATAGAGCCCATCTACATAAAGAGCATGAACCTGGAATCCTCCGACGATCTGAAGAAGGTGGGGGACGAACTCCGGGCGGGTAACATCGTGATCCTCAACATAGCCTCCTTCATGAGCAGGGATGTGGAGGGACTGAAGCAGGCCATAGCCCAGCTGAAGGGGATGTGCTACGCCATAGGGGGGGACATAGGCAGGCTGGGGGACTCCTGGATAGTGGCCACCCCCAGGTACGTCACCATCCAGTTCAGGGAGCAGGGCACCGGTCCGGTCACCTGAGCCTTATGGCCTCCAGGTTGGGAGGCGCCCTCGTTTCCACCCGGAAGAGCTTGTGGAGGGTGCTGGCCAGGCTGAGGCAGCGGTTCTCTTCCCCGTGGCAGCAGACCACCCGGGAGGGCTTGGGGGAGAGCCTCCTGACGTAGTTCAGGAGCTGGTTCCTGTCCGAGTGACCGCTGAAGCCGTCTATGGTCTCCACCCTCATCTTCACCTCCACCACCTCCGCCCTGCCGTCCTTCCCCCTGAGGGGCACCTCCCTCCACCCCTTCTGTATCCTCCTCCCGAGCGAGCCCTCGCTCTGGTACCCCACGAACACCAGGGTGTTTCTGGGGTCGGGGGCCAGGTTCTTGAAGTACTCCAGGACGGGCCCCCCCGTCATCATGCCCGCGGTGGCCAGGATCACGCAGGGCTTGCCCTCCACGATCTCCTGTCTTTCCTCCGGCTTCTTCACCTGGATGAAGATCTCCGAGAGGAAGGGGTTGGTGTCCTGGAAGATGAGCCTCCTGAGGGAGGGTGAGAGGTACTCGGGGTACAGGGCGTGGATGGCGGTGGCCTCCCATATCATCCCGTCCAGGTAGACCTCCCCCTCGAACTCCCCCCTCCGGTGGGCCTCCTCCAGCAGCATCATGATCTCCTGGGATCTGCCCACGGCGAAGACGGGGACCAGCACCTTCCCTCCCCCCTCCATGGTCTCCCTGACCAGCTGCAGGAACCTCTCCTCGGCCTCCGGCCTGGGGAGCTGGATGCTGTCGGGACCCCCGTAGGTGCTCTCCATGATGAGGGTCTCCACCCTGGGGAAGGAGGTCACGGCGGGGAGGAAGAGCTTGGTGCGGTCGAACTTGATGTCCCCCGTGTAGACCACGTTGTGGAGGCCCTCCCCGAAGTGGAGGTGGACCACGGAGGAGCCCAGGATGTGCCCGGCGTTGTAGAGGGCTATCTTCAGGTCGGGGGAGATGTCGGTGATCTCCCCCCACTCCAGCGTGATGCAGTGCTGCACGAAGGCGCGCACCTCCTTCTGGGTGAAGGGCGCGTTCTTGTCCTCCCTCTCCCCCACCTCCAGGTAGTCCTGGAGGAGGAGGACGGCCAGGTCCCTGGTGGGGGGGGTGCAGTAAACGGGCCCCTCGTACCCGTAGCGGTAGAGGTAGGGGAGGAAGCCCACGTGGTCCAGGTGGGCGTGGGAGATGATCACCGCATCCAGCTCGGCCAGCCTCAGCTCCGGGGCCTCCAGGTGGGGGTAGGCCCTGTCCTCCGAGGCCACGTTCACCCCGCAGTCCAGCATCACCTTGCTCTCCGGGGTCTGCAGGAGGAGGCAGGATCGACCCACCTCCCTGGCCCCACCCAGCAGGCTCACCCTGAGCCAGTCCCCCCTCGCCCTGGGATACCTGTGGATCCTCCTCCCTATCGCCTGGAGGGTTTCCAGCTTCCTCCCGCTGTTCTGGAGGAGGGAGAGGCGTATTCCCTGGATGAGGTCGGACCTGATGGGCGGGGTCCTCACCACCCTGGGAGCCCACCCTATCTCCCTCATCAGCATCCTGAGCGTGGAGCCGTCCTTCCCTATCACCATGCCGGGCTTCTGGGCCTCCACCACCACCTCCCCGGTGGTCCTGTCGAAGAGGATGGCCGTTATCCCCGCCTCGGGGGGTATGAGCTCCCTGATCCTCTTCTCGGCCTCCCCCTCCTCCATCAGCAGCTGGGGATCGGGCCTGAGCATGAAGCGCTTGTGGAGCTTTCTGGCCAGCTCCTTCACGGCCTCCCCACCCTCGGCGAGCAGGTTGAGGTTCTTGCAGTAGAGTACGAGCTTGGGTCCCTCGAAGTCCACACCCGAAACGGACTCCGACAGCACGGGGTCCTGCTTGACCAGCTCCTTCACCTGCTGCAGCAGATCTTCCGTCGCCATGGGGTTCACGCTACAGGATCAGGAAAGCTTCAGGATTTCCTCGGGCGTGAGGCGCTGGATTCCCTCCTCCCTTATCACCAGCACCTCCACCTCGTTCCCGGTGGCCACGTCCCTCTTCATCGCGGTCCTCACGGCCCTGACGGCCACCGGGAGGATCTCCTTCACCTTCATCCCCTCCCTGTACCCGTTCTCCAGCACACCGTAGGCCACGGGGGATCCGGATCCCGTGGCCACCATCCTCTCCTCCGTCAGGGTCCCCTCCATGCCCGCGAAGTAGAGCCTGGGCCCGAGCTCGTCCACCCCTCCCACCAGCAGGTGGGCCAGGTAGGGGAGGAGGAGCTGGGAGTGGAGCAGGTTGGAGGCCATCTTGGCCACCGCACTCACAGGGATGGGCCTACCCTCCTGGACGGTGTAGAGCTGGGCCTCCGCCCTCAGCATCCTGACCAGAGCCTGCACGTCCCCTACCCCACCCGCCATGGTGACCGCCACCCTGTCGGTTATCTCGTAGAGCTTCCTGGCTCTCTTGCTGGCGATGAGGTATCCGGCCGTGGCTCTCGTGTCCGCGGCCAGCACCACGCCGTCCTTGCATACCACTCCCACGGTGGTGGTACCGGTGAATTTTTTCTGGTCTCTCTCCACCAGCTCAACTCCTATAAAACGGCCATCTTCCTTTTGTGATTTCATATTTAAATTTTGTCTTTTCGATGGGAGTCGTGCATGAACGGTTTTGAGGTTAGGAACGTTTTTGAGCACCTGGACAGGCTGGCCTACGAGATAGGGCCCAGGAGGGCGGGCAGCCGGGGGGACGAGAGGGCCCTGGATTACCTCTCCTCCAAGCTCAAGGAGTACGGTCTGAAGGTCCAGCGGCAGGACTTCAAATTCGTGGACAGGGAACGCAGGCTCTGGTCCACCCTCCTCCTGGGCCTCCTTTCCCTCCTCCTCTCCCTCCTCCTTCCCCCCCTCCCCTCCCTCCTCCCCTGGTCCCTCACCCTCCTCCTCACCTGGAGGCCCGATCTCCTCCCGGGCAGGAGAACCTGCAACCTGCTGGCGGAGCTGGAGGGGGAAGGGGAGAGGAGAGTGCTGCTTGCCCACAGGGACTCGGCCCCCTGCGTCTCCCGCCCCCGCCTGCTGGAGCTCTACCACCTGCTGCAGCTCCCCTCCCTCCTCCTGCCCACCCTCTTCCTCCTCCTCCGGCCCCTCCTCCCCTCCCTCTGGCCCTGGGGAGGGGTGCTGGCCCTCCTCCTCTTCGGCATCCCCCGCTCCCTGCCCCTCCTCTCCCTCTCCTCCCGTGCCTCCCCGGGAGCCAACGATAACGCCTCCGGAGTTTCCCTGCTCCTAGAGGTGGCGAGGGTATGCTCCCAGCTTAACCCCAGGCCCCCCCTGCTGCTGGTCTTCACGGGGGCGGAGGAGGAGGGGCTTTGGGGGGCCAGGGCGCTGGCCTCCAGTGGGTACCTGAGGAAGGAGGACAGGATCCTCAACGTGGATACGGTGGGGGTGGGGAGGACCTACGTGGTGGCGGGGGGAGGGATGTGGCGGAGGAGGAGAACCCCCTCCTGGCTCAACGAGGAGGTCAAGGAGTGCCTCAGGAGGGAGGGGCTGAAGCCTGGGGATTGGTGGACGGTCTTCTCCTTCCACGATCACCTCCCCCTCCTGCACAGGGGCTTCTCGGCCACCACCCTCACCGCGGATCCCGCCCTGAGGAGGGGCTCCCTTCTCTTCGGGCTCTTGGGGCTACGGGGGGCGGGGAGGAGGGGGTGGAGGTACCTTCACACGGAGGAGGACCTCCCGGAGAAAGTGGAGCTCCCCAACCTGGAGAAGCTGGGGGGGGCCCTCCTCCGCTTCGCGGGAGCCCGGTGAGCCCATGGAGGGTTCCCTCCTCCTTTCCCTGACGGCCACCCTCCTGCTGGCGGCGGGGATGGGGGCCAGCGACACCGCGGACGCCATGGGAACGGCGGTGGGGGCCAGGATCCTCCCCTACCGGAGGGCCGTCCTCCTCTTCGCCCTCTTCCTCCTGCTGGGGGCGGTGGCGGAGGGGGGAAAGCTGGTGGAGCCGGTGGGGAGGGAGATGGTCTCGGGACCCCTCTTTCAGGAGCATCCCCTGCCCCTCTCCCTGGTCCTCCTCTTCTCGGGCCTGGTGGTGCTCCTCAGCGCCTGGTACGGGATGCCCCTCTCCACCCACCAGGTGATCGTGGGGGGGATGCTGGGGGGTGGGCTGGCGGGGGGATTCCTGGCCGGAGCCGCGGAGGTGGGGATGAGGACGGGGAAGGTGCTCCAGGTCCTCCTGGCCTGGTGCTTCACCCCCCTCCTCTCCCTGCTCCTCTCCTTCCTCCTCTGTTCCCTCTTCCGCCGCCTCTTCCTGGCGGTGAAGAACCCCTCCCGCCTGAACCTCCTCTTCTCCCTGGGGGTGCTGGCGAGCGGCTGCTACATGGCCTACGTGATGGGGGCCAACGGGCTGGGGACGGTGATAGGGGGGTTCTTCGCCAGCAGGGGAGGGGAGCTCACCCCCCCCTTCCTGCGCACCATGGCGCTGGCGGGGGCCGTGCTGGTGGTGGCGGGGGCCTTCGCGCTCGGGGAGGGGGTGGTGAGAACGGTGGGCAGCGGCCTGGCCCCCCTCTCCCCCACCAGCGCCATAGCCTCCCAGCTGGGCGCCTCCCTGAGCGTGCACCTCCTCACCCAGTACGGTCTTCCCGTTTCCATGAGCCACGCCATCGTCAGCGGCGTGGTGGGGGCTGGCCTCGCCATGGACGCCTCCACGGTGAGGGGGGAGAGGGTGAGGAGGCTGGTTCTGATCTGGGTCCTCTGCCCCCTCCTCTCCTTCCTGCTGGGAGCCCTCCTCTACGCCCTCTACTTCCTCTGAGCTCAGGCCCTCAGGCCGTAGATGAGGATGAGGAGGAGGTGGCTGGCCTCCTCCGCCTGATCGGAGATGTCCCCTATCCCGTGGATGATCTGGTCCAGCTGCATGACCGTCACCGGGTCCAGCTCCCTCTCCCTCTCGTAGAGGTCCACGATCAGCCCCTGCTCTATGAGGTCCGATTCGTGCTCCCTCCTCCCCACCTCCTTCGCCTGGGTTTCCGCCAGGTCCATGTTGGAGGTGAGGGTCCTCACGGAGGAGTGCAGGGCCTCCACGCACTTGGTGGCCAGCTCCCCCATCTTGACCATCCCCTCCCGCAGGCCCTCCGTCCTCCTCCTCTCCCTCCTCATCACCACCCAGGTCCTCTCCCGGCTGAGGAGGGTCCTGCTCACCTCCTCCGTCACGTCGGCCACGTTGTCCACCTGCGCCCCCAGCCTGGCCAGATCCCCCCGGTAGGCGGGAAGGAAGGCCCCCCCGGCCAGGGCGCGGTTGAACTTCCCCAGCCTGTCGTCGGCCTGGCTCTCCAGCATGGTGACCTCCCTACCCAGGCCGCAGGCCTTCTCCCACTCGAAGGAGGAGAAGGCCTGGATCAGCTCCTCGAACTTCCTCACCGCCGCCAGAACCGCCTCCGAGTGCAGTTGCAGCAGCCTCAGCGTTTCCCTCTCCTTCCTCCTCCACATCCTACTCCCTCCCCACCCTCCTCAGCTCCGACCCGCAGGAGGGGCAGCGGAGGGTCTTCACCGGGTACTTCCTCCCGCAGGCCGGGCAGACCTTGGACCAGCGGAGCACCCTCCTTATCCCCGGCATCAGCAGGCCGCGATGGGGGATCCCCATCAGGGAGGCCAGGTTCTGGATGCCGTAGTCGTCCGTGATCACCTCCACCTCCCTCCCCTCCTTCCTCAGGGAGAGGGCCAGGGCCAGCAGCTCCTCGTCCGTCCTGGAGAGCCTGTCCCCCGTTTTCCTTACCAGCCTCTTCACCTCCTCCACCTCCTCCGGGGGGGACTCCACTATCCTCACCTTCTTCCCGAGCACCCCGGCCTCCAGCCTGGAGCGGGACAGCCCCTCCCTCAGCTCCTCCCAAACCGAGGGTACGGTAACCTGTTCGGCCTCCTCCTTCCCCGGGGAGAAGCCCCCTATCAGGGCGGAGGTGTCCAGGACGTACACCTTCCTCACCATATCCTCTCCCTCAGCCTCCCGTAAAAGTTCCCCCTCCACCTGAAGAAGGACACGGGCTTCTCCGATCGGAAGAAGAGGATTCTCTGCCCGGGCTCCACCTTCCTCAGGAACTGCCCGTCCACCACCACGGAGGCGAGGTTGTCCGCCCTCGTCACCTCCACCTCCACCTTCCTGGAGCTGGGGATCACCATGGGTGGCAGGTGGGGGAAGACACAGAGGGGGGAGAGCACCAGGGCCTCCATCCCTGGCTCCACCACGGGGCCGCCGGCGGAGAGGGAGTGGCCGGTGCTGCCGGTGGGGGTGGAGACCACCAGGCCGTCTCCCCTGGTCTCGTAGAGGGGCTCCCCCTCCACCAGCAGCCTGAAGGAGAGGGACTTCCCCGGGAGGAACCAGGTGAGGCAGGCGTCGTTTATGGCGTCCGGGAGCCTCTCCCCCCCCACGCTGGTGGCCAGCGCCATCCTCCTCTCCACCTCCAGCTCCCCCGCCACCATCTTCCTCAGGGCCTCCTCGGCCTCGGAGGGGGGGACCTGGGCCAGGAAGCCCCTCCTTCCCAGGCGGACGCCCAGCAGGGGGAGGTGGGGGGCCAGGAGGTGGGCCCCCAGCAGGGTCCCGTCCCCCCCCACCGTGAGGAGGGCCTCCGCCTCCATCTCCTCCACCCTCCTGCCCTCCTCCCCCAGTTTTTGCGCCAGCCTCTCCTCCAGCACCAGCGAGTCCCTGGGCACCGCCCTGAGCAGCTTCCTGACGACTTCCAGGGCGGAGGGGAGGTCCAGGCGGGCTACCACTCCCACCCTCATCCGTCACCACCCTCTACTCGGGGGGATTCTTTTTAATCCCACCGAGGGCGCCGGGGGCCCGCCGGGCCCACTCATCAAAAACCTCTTTAAAGGAGGCGGCTTAGAGTAGTAGGATTCCCATGAAAGAAGTGGTGGAGGTGGGCAAGCTCAGGGAGGGCAGGTTCATCATCATAGACGGGGAGCCCTGCAGGATCGTGGGGTACAGCACCTCCGCCCCCGGAAAGCACGGGCACGCGAAGGCCAAGATAGACGCCATCAGCTTCTTCGACGGGCAGAAGAGAACGGTGATAAAGCCCACGAGCGCCAAGGTGGAGGTTCCCATCGTCAAGAGGGGGAACGCCCAGGTCCTGGCGGTGGTCAAGAACAACGCCCAGCTCATGGACCTCACCACCTATGAGACCTTCGAGCTCCCCATTCCCATGGAGCTCAGGGGCGAGATAAAGGAGGGGGTGGAGGTCGAGTACATCGAGGCCCTGGGGAGACGCAAGATCGAGAGGGTGAAGTAGCTCCACGTCCCGCCGGTCTGATAGCTTGAGGTTTGAGGTGGAAAGGATAAGGGCCCAGGCCGAGGAGGATTTCGAGAGGGCCTGGAGGGAAAGCGCCGGGCTCCTGAGGGTGAAGAAGGGGGCGCACCGCCACGCCAGGAAGACCAGGACCCATCCCCTCATGGACCTGCTGGTGGAGGTGAGGAGGGTTCTGCTGGAGGAGGGGTTCACCGAGGTGGTGCTCCCCATGATCGTGGACTCCTCGGAGGTGGTGAAGCAGTACGGTCCCGAGGCCGCCGTGATCCTGGACAGGGTCTTCTTCCTGGCGGGGCTGGAGAGGCCGGATATAGGCATGAGCAGGAGGGAGAGGGAGGCCATCCTTCAGCTGGTCCCTGGCTTCAGCAAGTTCGAGGAGCTGCAGGCCATCCTCAGGAGGTACAAGAAGGGGGAGGTGAGCGCCGATGATCTGCTGGAGGTGATGGTGAGCGAGCTGGGGATCTCCGAGGAGCAGGCCTCGGGCATCGTGGGCAGGATCTTTCCCCAGTTTAAGGAGATGCGGCCCGTTCCTTCCACCCTCTCCCTCCGCTCCCACACCACCTCCCTGTGGTTCCCCGCCTTGGCCGAGTTCCTGAGGAGGGAGCCCCTCCCCATCCAGCTCTTCTCCATAGGCCCCAAGTTCAGGAGGGAGCAGAGGCTGGACAGGACCCACCTCTACGAGTCCTGGACCGCCTCCCTGGTGGAGATGGATGAGGACCTCTCCCTGGAGGACGGGAAGGAGCTCACCCTAAGGATCTTCGAGAGGCTGGGCTTCGGGGAGGTGGAGCTGAGGACGAAGAGGGCCACCTCCAAGTACTACGCGCCGGGGATGGAGTTCGAGGTCTTCCTAGCCTCCCGGGGGGAGGAGGTGGAGGTGGCGGACGGAGGGATGTACAGTCCCGTGGCCCTGAGCAGGTACGGGATTCCCTACCCCGTGTTCAACCTGGGCATAGGGCTGGAGAGGCTGCTGATGATAAGGACGGGGGAGGAGGACGTGAGGAGGCTGGTCTATCCCTACCTCTACACCCAGCCTTCCTTCTCCGACCGGGAGCTGGCGGGGATGGTGAGGGTGGGGGAGCAGCCCCTCACGGAGGAGGGGCGCAGGATAGCGGAGGCCATAGTGAGGACGGCCAGGGAGCACGCCGATGCCCCCAGCCCCTGCGAGTTCGAGGCCTACCGGGGGGAGGTGGGGGGGAGGAGGGTGGTGGTGAAGCTGGTGGAGCCGGAGGAGGGAACCAGGCTCATAGGTCCGGCGGGCTTCAACACCCTCTACGTCTTCGAGGGGAACCTGGTGGGGCTACCGCCCGCCGGGTGGAAGGATGACGAGTTCCTGCGCCGGGTGAGGGAGAAGGGGGTTTGCACGGGCATCACGTACCTCGGGGCGCTGGCGGCCCTGGCGGCCAAGAGGATAGAGGAGGCCGCCAGTGAGGGAAAGCCGGTGAAGATCAGGGTGAGGAACGTGAAGTCCCCCTCCGACATCAACGTGGTGGTGGAGGAGGTGGCCCAGCGGTACCTCACCTCCCAGAGGAAGAGGATCGACGTGAGGGGGCCGGTCTTCACCACCATCACGGCGGAGTTCGAGTGAGCTTTTATCCAAGGGAGAAAAGGTCGAAGAGTTGAAGAATTGATAGCCCTGGTGTATCTGCCCGAGAGCTTCTCATCCCCCCAGTCGGCGGGGGACCGGCTGCGGGATCTCCTCCTCTACTTCCGCACGGGAGAGATCCGGGCCGGCTCGGCCTGGCCCCCCTTGGGCCTGCTGTATCTGGCGTCCGTGCTGGAGGAGGCGGGGTACGAGGTTTCGGTGCTGGACGCCGCGGTTAGGGGATGGGATCTGGAACGGGTGGAGGGGTGGGTGAGGAGGAAGGATCCGGAGGTGCTTGGCCTCAGCACCTTCGCCGGCAACCTCGGGCACGCGGTGGAGCTGGCCTGCAGGCTGAAGGAGGCCTCCCCGGAGAGGAAGATCCTGCTGGGGGGTCCCCAGGCCACCTTCACGGCCGATGCCCTCCTGAGGAAGTACCCCTTCGTGGACCTGGTGGTTAGGGGGGAGGGGGAGGGAACCATATTGGAGGCCGTCAGGGTCCTGGAGGGGAGGGAGGAGCCGGGGAGGGTCAGGGGGATCTCCTACAGGGAGGGGGACCGGGTGGTTCACAGCCCCCCGCCAGCCCCGTCCCCGATCTGGACGCCCTGCCAAGGCCCGACAGGAGCCTGCTGGGGGCCGAGTACTCCAATGCCCTGGGCCCCTTGAGCTTCTCCTCCGGGAGGTTCACCACCGTCCTCACCTCCAGGGGTTGCCCCCACCGCTGCACCTTCTGCAGCTGCACGGCCTTCCGGGGAAACCTCTGCAAGTTCAGGTCCCCGGAGAACCTGGTGGGGGAGCTGGAGGAGCTGGCCGGGGAGGGATACGAGGAGGTGGGGTTCGTGGACGACAGCTTCACCCTGGTCAGGAAGAGGGTGGAGAGGATATGCGAGCTGATGAGGGAGAGGAGGCTGGACATCAGCTGGTGGTGTGGGACGAGGGTGGACGCCGTGAGCCTGGAGCTCTTCCGGGAGATGAAGAGGGCGGGGTGCGAGGCCGTCTTCTTCGGACTGGAGAGCGGGAGCCAGAGGATCTTGGATTACTACCAGAAGAGGATAACCCCGCAGCAGTCCGTGAGGGCCGTGGAGGCGGCCAGGAAGGCGGGGCTGAACACCACGGGGACCTTCATCGTGGGGGCACCGGTGGAGACCAGGGAGGAGGTCCTCCAGACCCTCAGGTTCGCGGAAAGGCTGAGGATGGATGCGGTGGGGATAGGTCCCCTCTGGGTCTATCCGGGCACCCAGCTCTGGAACGACCTGGTTTCCAGGAATCCCGAGCTGGGGGAGAGGTACTGGGAGTCGGGGTTCGTGCCGGTGGAGCTGGGGATGTGCCCCTACTCCGAGGAGTGGCTCCTTGAGGCCATAGGAAGGACCCTCAGGAAATTTTACCTGAACCCCCTCTACCTCTCCTGGCAGCTGTTCAAGACCCTGAGGGATCCCTACCGGAGGAGGGTGCTCTCCGAGAGGCTCTCCTCCCTCCTCTCCTGAGCTAGGCGAAGTACCTGCGGAGGCCCTCCATTCCCCTCCTCGCCGTCTCCCCAGGTTCCCCGGGATTCCAGAGCTCCGCTATGAGCATCCCCCCGTAACCCAGCTCCCTCAGGGCCCCGGAGAGGGCGCCGAAGTCTATCTCCCCCTCCCCCGGCACCAGATGGTCATCGTCCTTCCCCCTGTTGTCGTGCACGTGCACGTGCAGGAGGCTCTTCCCCATGGCCCTGACCTGGGAGCGGACGTCCAGCCTCCTCCCCTCCTCCCTCTCCCTCAGGTTGGCGTGCCCCACGTCGTAGGCTATGCCGGCGCCCACCTCCTCCACCACCTCCCTCAGCTCCTCGGGGGTGGAGAAGGGGCTGTGGGGGGAGCTTCCGTTCTCCACGGCCAGCCTCACCCCCAGCTCCCCGGCCCTTCCCGCCAGGGACCGCAGCAGGGAGAGGCATCTCTCCCTGGCCCGCTGGAGGAACTCGGGGGTGGGGACCCTGCACGTTCCCGTGTGCACCACCACGATTTCCCCTCCCAGCAGCCGGCAGGCCTCCATCCCCCTCTCCGCCAGCCTCCTGTTAAGCTCGAAGACCTCGGGGTGGTGGCTGACGGGATTGAGGTCCAGGAAGGGGGTGTGCACGGAGGGTTCCATCCCCCTCTCCCTCAGCTCCCTACCCAGCTCCCTGAGCCTCTCCCTGTCCTCCTCCCACCTGAGGGAGAAGTGGGGGACCTCGTAGATCACCTCCAGGCACTCGTAGCCCAGCTCCTGGAGGAGCGGGAGGGCCTCCTCCAGCTTCCCCCTCACGAAGAGCAGGCTGGACAGCCCCAGCTTCATCTGGATGGCATCGAGCCCTAGGCTTAAATAGCATCTTCAGGCGCCAGCCCGTTTCGAGGAAAACAGGAAGGGGCCCTGCTCCGGCGCCGAGCCCATGGTTGCGGGCCCTGGGAGGGCCTGAAACCTCAGAAGCGGCGGGGGGCTTCCCTGGGCCACCTCCTCAGCAGGAGGTAGGAGAGGGGGGCGCCCAGCACGAAGAGGAGGAAGGAGGCCCACATCACGGAGGCGGGGGAGAGGGAGTAGAGGTATCCGCCTGCGGCCGTGCCCAGGGAGGAGCCGAGGTAGAAGGAGAGGTCCATGAAGGCCTCCGCCCTCCCCCTCAGCCCCCTTGGGGTGAGGAGGGCCACGGAGCCCCTCTCCACCCCGTAGGTGAGGGAGCCGCACAGGTTGATGATCACCAGGGAGAGGAAGATGCAGGGGACGGAGCGGAAGAGGACCAGGAGGGGGGAGAGGCTCTCCACCAGCAGGAGGTGGCTGTAGAGGAAGGAGGGGGGGACGTTCCTGAGCTTCCGGCTGAGGGGAAGGGCCAGGGGATAGGAGAGGGAGGAGAGGGCGACGGCAAGCCCGAACTCCGTGAAGCTCATCAGCTCCAGGTCCCTCACCGCGTAGAGCACCAGGAAGAAGTTGAACATGGATAGGGCGCTGATGAGGAGGAGGATCCTCAGGAGGATCAGGCCCTTCAGCAGGCGGTGGAGGGAGAGGAAGTCCCTCAGCGGGCTCCAGGGGGCCCTCCCGGGTCTGGGGAGGGTCTCGGAGAGCACGACAGCCCTCACCAGCGCCATGGCCAGGGTCACCGCTCCCCCGGTGAGGAAGGCCGCCCTGAGACCGGGGATTCCCCAGACGTCCCTCATCACCCCTCCCAGCACGGGGGAGAGGGAGTAGGGGAGGTGCTCCGCCACCACGGCCAGGGTGAAGACCCCGAGCAGTCCCCCCCTCACCGAGTCCATGATCATGGCGTTGAAGGCCGGAAAGTAGAAGTAGGCGGCCCCCTCCAGGAGGGCGGCCAGCACGAGGCCCAGGGTGCCCCCGGCGGAGGAGTAGAGGAGGAGGGAGAGGCCCAGGAGGACGGTCCCCCAGACGACGGGCTTTTTCCTCCCCAGCCTGTCCGCCGCCAGCCCCCCGGCGACGAAGGAGAAGACGCACGTGAGGCTGCGGAGGGAGCTGATCATCCCCGCCAGCAGGGGGTTGCCCGTGAGGGAGTAGGCGTACTCGGAGAAGTAGGGGTAGGCCAGCCCCATGGAGAAGCTGATCAGGGCGGCGGAGAGGAGGAGGGCCCTGACGTTTTTCTTCAACCTTCCACCCCGCGCAGGCGGAGGAGGACGGGCAGGGAGAGGAGCTCGGCGGAGAGGGAGAAGGCCACCAGCAGCCCGGGGGAGGGATAGAGCAGGCCCATCAGGGCGTTTCCGGCGAAGCCGGAGAGGCCGTAGAGGGAGGAGAAGAGGCCGTAGGCCGTCCCCCTCTTACCCCCGGGGACCATCTCCCCCACGGCCGCCCTCATCACCGTCTCCTGCACGCCCATGGAAGCCCCCCAGAGCACGACCGCGAGCAGCCCTCCCCCCTTCCCCCCCGCCAGGAAGGCCAGGGGGGCGACGGGGAGGGAGAGGAGGGGGACGAGGAGGAGGGAGGAGAGGCCCCTCCGGTCGTAGGCCCTCCCCGCCCAGAGGGCCAGGAGGGCGTCCGTCCCCATGGCCAGGGCGTAGAGGAGGGGGATCTCGGCGTCGGAGAAGGAGGAGGTGAGGCGGTAGGCCAGGAGGGGGAAGGTCAGGAAGCCGGAGGTGGAGAGGACCACGAAGAGGAGGTAGGGCCTGAAGCCCCTTTTCACCCGGGCCTCCCCCCTCCCCCTCTCCAGCAGGGAGGGGCGGGGGTAGAGCCTCCAGCCCAGCAGGAGGAAGAGGAGCAGGAGCAGGGCGGGGAGGAGGAGGAAGGAGAAGGCCCCCCTGTAGCCCCGGAGGGAGATCAGGAGGGCCACCAGGAGGGGACCGGCCACCGCCCCCACCTGATCCAGGGCCTCGTGGATCCCGAAGCCCCACCCCCTCCCCACCCGCCAGGTGGCGTGGGAGAGCATGGCGTCCCGGGGAGGGGTCCTCACGGCCTTCCCCATCCTCTCCAGAAGGAGGAGGAGGACCGCCAGCTGCCAGGAGCCGACCAGGCAGAGGAGGGGGAGGGAGAGGAGGGCCAGGTAGCCCAGGAGGGTGAGGCCCCAGTAGCCCCCCCGCCGGTCGGAGAGGTAGCCGGAGAGGGGACGGAGGCCGTACCCCAGGAACTCCCCCAGACCGGAGGCCGCCCCCACCACGGCGGCGCTCGCCCCCAGGGAGGCCAGGAAGGGACCGGCCGCCCCCCTGACCCCCTCGTACACCACGTCCCCCAGGAGGCTCACCAGGCCCAGCAGGAGGATGAAGCGAAGGGCCTTCCTTCTCTCAGCGGACACCTTCCACCTCTTCCTCCCCCATATTTCTGGGTTCACCCGGGCCTCTCCCCGAAGGGATTGCCCACCCTAAGGATGTTCTCGGCCAGGGAGGAGTGGGGGGGAAGGATGAGCCCCCTAGAGCACGCCTCCCTCCTGAGCCTCTCGATGAGGCGGGGGAAGTCTATGGATCCCGGACAGATCTCCCTGCAGGCCCCGCATCCCGTGCAGGCGAAGAGCCCCGCCCTGATCGCCTCCTCCGGCCCCAGCACGAACCAGGTCCTCACCACCCCTATGGGTCCCGCCCCCACCCTGGAGGAGAAGGCGTGGGCCGTCTCCAGCAGGACGGGGCAGACCGAGAGGCAGGCCCCGCAGTTGCAGCAGTAGAGCAGCTCCCCCATCCCCCTCCTCACGGCCTCCCTCCTCCATCCGTCCAGCAGGACCACGTGCACCTCCTTCGCCCCGTGCATGCCGAACTGCTCTATCCCCATCACGTCCGCCGTCCTGGAGGGCCCCTTGATGAAGGAGTAGTAGGCCCCCGTCACGGTGAGGAAGGCCTCGCAGGTCTTCATCACCGTGGCCGCCTCCTCCAGCGTGGGCACTATCTTGTCTATCCCCGCCACCGCCAGGTGCCTCTCCGGCAGCCTGGTGATGAGGCTTATGTTCCCCTCGTTCTCCACCAGCCCTATCGCCCCCTCCTCCGCCGCTATGGCGTTGGCTCCCGTGAGGGCCACCCTGGCCCCCAGGATCCTCTCCCTCAGCCTGAGCCTGGAGGCCCTCACGATCTCCTCCACGTCGGGGGGAAGCTCCCTCCCCACCTCCCTGGAGAGGGCCCCGGCCACCTCCTCCAGGGTGAGGTGCACGGCTGGCCCCACCGGGTGGAGGGGTTCCCCCCCGCTCAGCTGGATGATCCTGTCCCCCAGGTCGGTCTCCACCACCTCCACCCCCCTCCCCTCCAGCCTCTCCAGCAGGTCCAGCTCCTTCAGGGTGTTGGACTTGGACTTCACCACCACCCCCTCCCCCTCCAGCTGGTCCAGCAGGTACCTCACCGCCTCCTCCCCCTTCCTGGCCTCGAAGACCTCGCACCCCACCGCCCTCAGGGAGTCCCTGGCCTGCTCCACCAGCTCCTCCAGCCTCTCCACGGCCCCCTCCTTGATCCTCCGGTATCTCTCCTTCATCCTCCCGAGCTTTTCCTGGTTCTCCCTGAGCCTGGAGAGGACCACCGAGGCGATCACCTTGAGGGTGTCGGCCCTCCCGCTCCTCATCCCCCTCTCGAACCTCTCCCTGGTCTCCTCGTACAGGCCCATCTCACCCCTCCATGAGGTCCCTGACCAGCAGGGAGAGGTCCCTCACCTCCACCCTCCCCTCCGCGGCCTCCCTCAGGTGGTGGTAGCAGAAGGGACAGGAGGTCACCAGGAGCTCGGCCCCGGCCTCCAGGGCATCCCCCACCCTGCTCCTGGAGGCGGCGCGGGAGACCTCGCGGAAGGCCGACCTCACCCCTCCCCCCGCCCCGCAGCACCTGGAGAGCTCCCTGGAGAGGTTCATCTCCACCAGCTCCAGGCCCGGGATGCTCCTCAGCACCTCCCTGGGCTCCTCGTAGATCCCCCACTCCCTCCCCAGGTGGCAGGGATCGTGGTAGGTGGCCCTGACCCTCCTCCCCCCCAGCCTCAGCCTCCCCTCCCTGACCAGCTCCCGGAGGAGCTGGGTGAGGTGGAGCACCTCCACCCCGTCCAGAGAATAATCCTTCCTGAAGGTGGAGTAGCATCCGGGGCAGACCGTGAGGAGCCTCCTCACCCCCAGCCTCCTGAACTCCTCCTCGTTCCTCCTCCTCACCTCCTCCGCCTCCCTCTCCTGCCCCGTCCTGAAGAGGACGGAGCCGCAGCAGAGCTCCCTCCCGAAGAGGCGGAGGGGGAGATGGAGCCTGCGCAGGATCTCCAGGGTGGCCTCCGCCATCTCCCTCTCCCTGAAGGTGCTCATGCACCCCCTGAAGAACCAGAGCTCCTCCATCTACCCGCACCTCTCCAGCAGGAACTCCGCGAGGTCCATGACCCTGAGGCCGTAGCCGAGGGCCTCGGCCGTCTCCCGGAGCTGCCTCAGGCAGAAGGGGCAGGAGGTCACCAGGATCTCGGCCCCGGTCTCCCTGGCCTCCTCCAGCCTCCTCCTGGCCACCAGCCTGGAGGCCTCGGGGTATCCCGTCCTGAAGCCCCCTCCCGACCCGCAGCACCAGGAGTTCTCCCTGTTCCTGGGCATCTCCACCAGCTCCACCCCTGGCAGGGAGGAGAGGATCCTGCGGGGCTCCTCGTACACCCCCATGTGCCTCCCCAGGTGGCAGGGATCGTGGTAGGTGACCCTGATCCTCCCCCCCCGGCCGGCCCTTATTCCCTCCCTCTCCAGGAGCTGCGTTAGGTGGAGCACCTCGAAGTCGGGCTCCACCCCGAGCCCCGGGTAGTCCCCCCTCCAGGCCCTGTAGCAGCCGGGACAGCTCACCACCACCGTCCTCGCCCCCCTCTTCCTGACCTCCTCCAGGTTGTGCCTGGCCATCTCCTCCACCCCGGTCCCGTCCACCTCTCCCTGCCCCGTCCTTAGGAGGAAGGAACCGCAGCACCACTCGTCCCCGCAGAGGGTGAAGTCTACGCCCATCCTCCTGAGGAGCTCCACCGTCCTCCTGGCGAGCTCCTTCTCCCTGTAGGAGGAGGTGCAGCCCACGAAGTAGACCACCGGGGCCCTCTCCGGAAGGCTCAGGCCAGCCGGGAGCCAGGAGAACCTGTCGCGGTGGGGCTCCAGGTAGGGGTTGTGCTCCCTGGCCACGTGGGAACCCCTCTCCCGGTACTTCTGGGGGAGGAACCCCTCCTCCCTGAGCCTCCCCCTGGCGGCCTCTATCACCCTGGAGGGCCCCGCCCCCACGGGACAGACGGAGTCGCAGTTCCCGCATAGGGTGCAGGAGAACATCCTCTCGGAGAGGGAGGGGGAGGGCCTGAGGTCCCCCCTGAGGAGGTGGGCGCACAGGGCCACCCTCCCCCTGGGGGTCCTGGACTCCACCCCCCAGCACTCCAGGGAGGGGCACTGGGTCCGGCAGAGGCCGCAGGCGGTGCTGGAGCTAAGGCAGGCGTTGATCTTGGTGGAGAGCTCCTCTAGCCTCATCCCTCCCTCCACCACCTCTCCATGAGGGCCACCCTCGGGATCCCCTCCAGGGCCATCTTCCCCGGGTTGAGGATGCCCTGGGGGTCCAGGAGCCTCTTGAGGGAGCGCATGAGCTCCAGGGCGGGGCCGTGCTCCTCCTCCAGGTAGGGGGCCTTCCAGAGGCCCACCCCGTGCTCGGCGGTGAGGGTCCCGCCCAGCGAGAGGGCCAGCCTGATGGCCTCCTCTTGGAAGGACCTGGCCCTCTCCACCTGCTCGGGGGACTCCGGAACGAAGGTGGAACCTATGTGCACGTTCCCGTCTCCCACGTGACCGAAGCATACCCCCATGATGCCTTTCTCCTCCATGAGAGCCTTCACCTTGCTCACGTACTCCAGCATCCGTGACAGGGGGAGACCCACGTCGACGGAGGACTGGAAGACCAGCCTGGGGGTCTCGGGGCTGGGGAGGAGCTTGGTGAGGGAGGCGCTGATCTTCTCCCTGGCCTCCCACAGCCTCCTCCCCAGGCCCTCGTCCTCCACCCCCACGAGCTGGGCCCCCCTCCCCCTGCAGACCTCCTCCATCTCCCCCATCTCCCTCCCCACCGCCTCCTCGTACCTGCCGTCCGAGCGCAGCATCAGGGCCCCCTTCCCCTCCGGAAGGGAGAAGCCGCTCATGTTCAGGGCGAGCAGGCAGAGCTCGTCCAGCAGCTCCAGGGAGGCCGGGGTGATCCCCCTCCCCAGGATCTCCATGGCGGACCTGAAGGCGTCCTCCAGGGAGGGGAAGACGGCCAGCGTGGTCCTGCGGAGGGGGGGATAGGGCTCCACCCTGAGGGTCACCTCCGTGATCACCCCCAGCGTCCCCTCCGACCCCACGAAGAGGTCCTTCAGGGAGTATCCCGAGGCGGACTTCGTGACCCTCCTCCCCAGCCTCACCACCTCCCCCCCCGCCAGCACCACCTCCAGCGAGAGGACGTAGTTCCTGGTGGCCCCGTACTTCACGGCCCCCGATCCGCTGGCGTTGGTGGAGACCATCCCCCCTACGGTGCAGGCCATGGCGCTCCCGGGCTCGGGGGGGAAGAAGTAGCCCCTGCGCTCCAGCTCCCGGTTGAGCTCCGCGTAGGTGGCCCCCGGCCCCGCCACCACCATCCTGTCCTCCACCTTCGGCTCTATCCGGTTCATCTTCTTCAGGTCCATCACGATCCCCCCCTCCACCGGGATGAGCTGTCCGGCCAGGCTGGTGCCCGCCCCACGGGGTATGACGGGGATCCGGTGAAGGGAGGCGAACCTCAGGATCCTGGAGACCTGGGCGGTGCTGGAGGGGGTGACCACCGCGTCGGGAAGGAACCTGAAGCGGGGGAAGTAGTGCTGCAGCCCCTTCAGGAAGTGGTCGGCGGAGTAGGGGAGGAGGTCCACCTCCTCCGTGAGCACGTTATCCTTCCCCACCATCTCCTCCAGCGCCCTTCCGAGCTCCCCCCTCCCCGGCCTCTCCGGGCTCATCTCCTCCCCTCTTCCATCCCCAGCTCCAGCGCCCTGAGGTTGGGGCTGCCCTCCCCGAAGACCTCCACCGCCACCCTCCTGAGGGTCTCGGGCCTGATGGGAAGCCAGCCCCGGGAGACCAGGGCCCCCACCATCACCACGTTCATCATGGCGGGGTTGCCCGCCCTCCTGGCCAGCTCCGTGGCCTCCACCACCACCATCTCCGAGGAGAGCTCCCCTATGGCCTTCAGGACCTCCGCCACGTTGGGGTACTTGGCCTGCCCGGAGAGCACCTCCAGCGGGTAAACCGGCCTCGGGTTGACCATCACCCTGGTCCCCCTGTTCCCGAAGGAGCCCAGGACCCTCAGGGTTTCCACGGGCTCGAACCCCAGCAGCACGTCCCCGCTCCCCTCCGGCATGAGGGGCGCATAGCTCCTCCTCCGGGACAGCCTCACGTGGCTCATCACCGTCCCCCCCCTCTGCGTGGCCCCGTAGGTCTCCCCCACGGACACGTACAGGCCCTCCTCCACCGCCGCCGAGCCCAGCAGGAAGGAGGCCAGGAGGTTTCCCTGTCCCCCCACCCCCACCACCAGGAGGTTCAGCGGGTCCTTCATCCCTCCTCCTCCACCACGATGGCCCCCGCCGGGCAGAGGGTGGCGCAGAGCCCGCAGCCCGTGCAGAGGACCTCGTCTATCCTGGCCTTGTCCTTGGAGAAGTCCCAGGTGTTGGCGGGGCAGCCCAGCACCCTGGAGCAGAAGGCCATGCACCCGCACTCCCTGCCGAGGCACTTCTCCTGGTCCACGTAGACCCTGGGCCTCTTCTTCCTCTTCTCGGCCTCCGTGAGGGGGCAGGGGTGCCTGAGCACCAGCACCCTGGGCCCTTTCCCCTGCAGGAGCTCGAAGACCGTCCTGGTGGCCTCGTCCACTTGGAAGGGATCGCACACCCTCACCTCCACCCCCACCCCCCTGCACACGTCCTCTATCCTCACGGGCGGGGAGGGCTCCCCCGAGGCCGTGAAGCCGGAGCCGGGATGGGGCTGGTGCCCGGTCATTCCGGTGGTGGAGTTGTCCAAGACCACGTAGAGGAGGTCGGAGGAGTTCCACCTCGCGTTCACCAGGGCGGGGAGGCAGGCGTGGTAGAAGGTGGAGTCCCCGGAGACCGCCACCACCGGACGGTCGAAGCCGAACCTCCCCAGCTTCCCGAACCCGCAGGCCGTCCCTATCCCCGCCCCCATGCAGTGGAGGGTCTGCTCCACCGAGAAGCCGGTGGGGAGGAGCCCCATGCTGTAGCACCCTATGTCCCCCGTGACCACGGCCTCCCTCCCGTCCCACCTCAGGGCCCTCTTCAGCACCCAGAAGGAGGCTCGGTGGGGGCAGCCGGGGCAGAAGGCCATGGAGCGGCTGGGCACGTGCTCCCCCACCAGCTCCTCCGCCCTCCTCCCGTACCCCTCCTCCCTGGGGGAGTACCCCACTCCCCTGAGGGAGGAGAGGGCCCTCAGCACCAGGTCGGGGTTGAGCTCGCCCACCGCGGGGAGGTGGCCGCTCCTCTTCCCGTAGAACCTTATCGGTCCCACCCCCTCCGAGGAGAGCTCGGCCGCCAGGGCCTTGACGTTCTGCTCCAGGAAGGGGTCTATCTCCTCCACGAAGAGGACCTCCCTCGCGTGCCCCAGGTGCCGGCGCAGCAGGCCCTCCGGCAGGGGCCAGGTGGTCCCCAGCTTGAGGATCCCCACCGAGTCCCCCAGCCCCAGGAGCTCCACGGCCTCCACCGCGTAGATCCAGGGTGGGCCGGAGGCCACGATCAGGAACTCCGCCCCCTCCGGCCCCTCGTAGCGGTTGAAGGGGGAGGCCTCGAACCTCTCCGCCGCCGTCCTCATCTTCTGGTGCAGGGCCTCGTGGAACATGCAGGCGAAGGAGGAGCTCCCCGAGGTCCAGGGGGGAGGGAAGGAGAGCTCCGGTTTTCTCCTCTCCCTGGAGATCGGCCCCAGCTCCACCACCCCCCTGGAGTGGGAGAGACGGGTCACGCTCCTCACCATGCAGAGGAGGCCCAGCTCCTCCGAGAGCTCGAAGGCCCAGCGGGTCATCTCCTTGGCCTCCTGGGGGGTGGAGGGCTCCAGCAGGGGAACGTCGGCCAGCCTGGCGTAGCTGCGGGTGTCCAGCTCGGTGGTGGTGGAGTGGGCGGAGGGATCGTCACCCGTCACCAGCACGAAGCCCCCCCTCGTGCCCGAGAGGTTCACCGTCATCAGGAAGTCCGAGCACACGTCCACCCCCAGGTTCTTCATGGCGGTGAGGGAGCGGAGCCCCGCGGCCGCCGCGGCCCCCGCCACCTCCAGGGCCACCATCTCGTTGGTGGACCACTCCACGTACAGGTCGAACTCCCTGGAGGCCTCTATCAGGGCCTCCACCACCTCGGAGGCGGGATTCCCGGGGTAGCCCGAGCATACCTGCACCCCCGCCTCCAGGGCCCCGCGGGCGATGGCCTCGTTCCCGCTGAGCAGCATCCTCCTGCCCGGCTGGTCCCTTCCTATCCTGCTCACCCCTCCACCCCCTTCAGGTACCGGATCCCCAGCCTCTCCCCCTCCTCCCTCGCCCTCCTCTTCTTGTTCAGGCTGGCCTCCCTGAGGTGCTCCAGCCTCTCCCTCTCCAGCGGGGCCTCCTCCACCTCCCCCTCCTCCACGGCCTCCCGGAAGAGCCTCCTCCCCTCCTCGCTCCTGAGGATCACGGTGTTCCACTCCTCCTCCCCCTCCACCATCCCCACCGAGAGATCGGCCAGCTCAGCCGTCATGTCGAAGCACACCCTGCAGGAGGGGGGGATGAACTCCCTCACCCTGTCCAGGGGGAGCTCCAGCCTTCCCCCCTCGGTCTCGATCACGAAGAGGTTGGCGGGGGGAGGGGGGACGTCGAGCCTCCTGACCCTCCTCCCCTCCAGCTTCTCCCGGAAGAAGCCCTCCGCCCTGTGGGAGAGGGCCCAGGTGCAGAAGAGGCCTATCACCGGCCCCACCCTGGAGACCTCCCACTCCCTCTCGTAGGCCTGGATCTTCCTGAGGGCCAGCACCTGGCAGGGGGTCCCCACGAACCCCACCCTCTCCCCCTCCCCCTCCCGGAGCAGCCTCACCACCTCCCCCACCGAGGGGGAGAGGAGGTACCTGGACCCCGCGCAGGAAAGCACCTCCTCCCCCGCTCTGGCCAGGAGGGGCTGGGGGAGGAGACCGTCCCGGGAGCCCGTCAGGACGAAGGAGTCCACCCTTCCCTCCCTCAGGGCGTGGAGCACGAGGGAGGTGACGGTTCCCCCGTACTGGGCCCTCTCCCTCACCTCCCCCCTCCTGGCTCTGGCCTTCACGACGGAGGAGTGGACCCCCAGGGCGGGATCGGCCCTGGTGTTCCCGAAGACCCTCTCCTCCAGCAGGGGGAGATCCACCTCCGTCCTGGGACAGAAGGAGTAGCACCTTCCCTCCTCCCTCCCGCAGGGCTCCAGCAGGACGGCCCTGCCCTGGACCAGGTTCAGGTAGGGGCATATGGAGGTGCAGGCCCCGCAACCCGCGCAGAACCCGTGGGAAAGGACCTGAGCCTGCAGGAGGTCCGGACCCCCCATCCCAGCCCCTCTCCCTGCTCGGATTTATAACCTGAGGCTATCCCTGGGGGATGTGCTCGGGGGGCCTCACCAGCTTGAACTTCATGGCCCCCTGCTCGCAGCCCACCACGCATACCCCGCAGCCGAAGCACCTCTCCGGCACCACCCTGGCCTTGTACTTCCTGCTCCCCTCCGGCCTCACCAGCTCTATGGCCTCGAAGGGGCACCTCTCCAGGCAGGTCTGGCACCCCGTGCACTTCTCCTGGTCCACGTAGGCCTCGAACCTGCTCTTGGCGGTGAGCTTCTCGGGGGAGACCCCTCCGTAGCGGTAGAAGTTGAAGAACTCGCAGCAGTCTGGGCAGCAGTTGCAGATGGTGTTGATGGTGAGCTTGGAGTGGTTGGGGCCCATGTGCACCAGCCCGTCCCTCTCCGCCTTCTCCAGCACCCTCAGGGCCTCCTCCCGGCTCAGGGGCCTTCCCGATCCCCTCTTCACCACGTACTCCGCCCCCCGGTGGAACTGGGTGCAGTGCCAGACCTCCCTCTCCTTCGTGTACCGGCAGGGCTCCCCCACCCCCTCCTGCACCAGCCGGCAGGAGCAGGGCACCACCCCCAGCTTCTCCTGGGCGTTGACGATCTCCACGATGTTCTCGCAGGGGAGGACCCCCTCCATCCCCTTGATGGCCCCGTAGGCGGGGATGACCCTCCAGATGGGCTCCGTGAAGAGGGAGCCCAGGATCTCCCCCATTCCCCGGTAAAACTCCTTCCTTCCAAACTCGTGCCAGAGCTGGAAGTACCTCCTGTCCCTCTCCGGGTCCAGGTGCTGGGTGGCCAGCGTGGCGTCGTGGAGCTGAACCAGGTCCCTGGCGAACCTGAAGTACTCCCTCCTGTCGAAGTCCTTGGGGAAGACCAGGCCCTTCCTCCACAGGTCCTCCAGCAGCTCCCTCACCCTCCCCTCCGGCATTCCCAGCTTCTGGGCCACCTCCTGCACGCTTCCCGGGAGGGCGGCGGCCACCCTGGCCTGCTCGGGGGTCATCAGGTACTCCAGGATCTGCCTGAGATAGGGGGACTCGGGAAAGCCCAGTCCCTCCATGAGGGGCCTGAAGGGATCCTCCATCTTTCGCCTTCCCGCTCCCGCTTAAAAAAGGTTAGGAGAGGAGGAACTTCAGCACCGTGTCCGTGACGGCCTCTATTTCCTCCTGAAGCTCGTGGGCACACTTCTCGAAGTAGACCAGCTTGGCCCCGGGGATGCGCTTCGCCATGATTTCGGCGTTCTCGGGTGGTATGTACCTGTCCCTCTTCCCCGCCAGGACGAGGGTGGGGGCCCTTATGGAGGGGAGCCTGTCGCAGGCATCGAAGCTCAGGATGGCGGAGACCTGCCTCACGATCCCCTCGGGGGGAGTGGGGGCGGTAAGGAGGAGATCGATGGCCACCTCCACCACCCCGGGGTTCTCCCTCATGAACTCCTCCGTGAAGATGAAGGGGAGGAGCTTGGAGGCCACCTCCCTGTCCCACCCCCCCTTCTGGCTGAGGAGCCCCATGATCTCCGTGACCATGGCCGCGGCCTCACCGGGGATGGGGACCGCCTTGGGTCCCCCGCAGAAGGTGGAGGCCAGCACCAGCTTCTCCACCTTCTGGGGATGGTTGATGGCCAGCTCCTGGGCGATCATCCCCCCCATGGATATTCCCAGCACGTGGGCCCTCCTTATCCCCAGGGCGTCCATGAGGCCCGCCGTGTCGTCCGCCATCATCCTGATGGTGTACTCCTCCTTGTCGGAGACGTCCGTTCTGCCCGCCCCACGGTTGTCGAAGGTGATGACCCTGAAGTGCTCGGAGAGCCTGGGGAGGAAGTAGAGGGGATCCCAGCAGTCCGCGTTCCCCATGAAGCCCATGATGAGAACGAGGGGAAAGCCCTCCCCCCGGGTGTCGTAGTACATGTGGATGTCGCCCACCTTCACCCTGGGCATCTCCCTCCTCCTCCGGCGGGATAAAAAGGGTTTCTAGAGCTCCAGCACCCTGGCGGCATTCTTACCTAGGATGTTCTCCACCTCCCCCTGGCTGAAGCTGATCCCCGCGGCCCTCACCTCCTCGGGGGGATTCCTGAGCTTTTCCACCCATCCAGCCTCGCTGAGGAGGGGCTTGGGGGTTATGGGCCAGTCGCTCCCGAACAGGATCCTCTCGCTGCCCAAAACGTCGCAGAGGGTGCGGAGGATGCGGTAGAAGTGGAGGGTGCAGTAGTTTCCCCAGGCGGCCGTGTCCAGGTAGACGTTGGGCTTCATCATGGCCACGGACATGGCCTCCTCCCACCATCCGAACCCCAGGTGGGCCAGGATGATCTTGAGGTCGGGGAAGTCCGCCGCCACGTCGTCCGCGTAAACGGGCCTGGCGAACCTGCTCAGGAGGGGGGCAGCTCGGTTCCCGTGTGGATCAGGACGGGAACCCCGTACTCCTCGCACTTCCTGTAGAGGGGATAGCAGATGGGATCGTTGGGGTAGAAGCCGGAGGTGGGGTGGAGCTTGAGGCCTGCCATCCCCCACTCCCCCAGCCCCCTCTCCAGCAGCTCCACCGCGTTCTTCCTGCGGGGATCCACCCCCACGAAGGGGAGGAAGCGGTCAGGGTGCTGCTTCCCTATCTCGGCGAAGCGTCTGTTCAGCTCCTCCACGGAGAGCTTGGGCTCCCCCAGCCTGAGCCCCCAGTCCAGGGGAAGGATCACGGCCTTCTCTATTCCGGCCTCGTCCATCTCCGCCAGCAGCTCCTCGGGAGGGGAGTGCCAGAAGACCGGCATGACGTTCCTCATCACCTCCTCCTCCGTCATTCCGGGGATCAGGTGCTTGATCACGGAGGAGAAACCCCTCCAGAAGGCCTCGGGCAGCCAGTCCCTCTCCCAGATATGGGTGTGGGAGTCCACGATCAAGAATCCCATTTCTCATGTTCCAGTCGGAATTTAAGCCCTTCCCAAAGGAATTACCAGTAGAGTTCCCAGCCCTCCACCACATCGTCGGAGTCGGTTGGGTAGTACCAGAGGGAGCTGTAGTTTAGCACGCACTCCCCCCAGTAGTGTCGACCCGTGGAAAGATTTACTCCCTCATCCGTTTGCGGCTCGAAGTAGCGAAGACCCTTGTCCGCGGTTCTGAAGGCCACGATTGCATGATCAGTTCCGCTCAGGTATACCGTCACCACCGCACACCTTAACCCCAGGTTCTCAGCTCTGTTGTTTAGGGTCACGGCGTAGTCCAGGCAGCTGAAGTTCTTTTCGTCGTAGGGGATAGAGTCCGTCCGGTCAATGGCTAAGAACTCCGCCACCTCCAAGAAGGTGGGGTCACGTAGTTCATACCTAACAGAGGAGCGCAGTAGCCCTACCTCCTCCTCCAACCGGGAGAGATATTCTTCATAAGATACCAAGTTCTCCTTCATGCTGTTCACCAGCAGCCTGATTTCATCTATCCTAAGTTGTAAGGACTCTTTTTCGATCTTTAGTTTGGACACCCCGGATTGAGCGGTTAGGATGAGAAAAGCACAAGATACCACGACAAGAGTGAGGATTGCCAGCAGAATCTTTCTCACCATGCCGTCACCACCTTCTTTATCAAGAGCTCTGGGGAGGAGTAATACGGCATACCCTCCACGCAGTCTGTGTAGGGTTTTCCGATCTCAGGAAAAACGCGGTAGCCCGTGTTTGGTTCGAAGTAAACCATGCCCCTATCCAAGGTGTTGAATCCTATGAGTTCGTATTGGCCCCTCTCCCCGCTTCTAAGGTTCTCCACCACGATTGCCACATAGGAACACCTAATGCCCCTTTTTTTAGCCTGATACAGAAGCTGACCCAAGGGAGAAAGGACAAAAATGTTTTCGAGGGGTTCGAAAGCCTGATCCATCACGAGTTCTTGGGCCTCACTGAAAAGAGGATCCCTGAGGTGATACTCGTCACCTGCCAGGTTTTCCCTTTCGGTCTCAAGTTTATGTGCAGCGAGCATGATATTTTCCAGTTTTTCGGAAAGTGAAGACCGTGTTTCCTCTAATCCTTGCAGTTCTTCCTCTAGGAGCTTTTTTTCTTCCCTTGTTTTGGATTCCAGCCCCCTCAGGTGCCCGTGATACAGGACTGACGTTGAGAGGATGAGGACCGAAAGAATCATCAGCGAGATACAAACCGGGTCAAAACTAGATTTTTTCATTCGGGTCACCCTGCGGTCGTGGCGTGCCCTAAGAAAGTTCTCAACGTTTCTAGTTTCCTTCACCGTACCCTTCGCTTTCGTTTTCCCTGGCCCTTATAGGTGTTGGGTAAAAAGTTTTCACCTTCTAGATTCCCCCTGATGCTGGCGATTCCTAGGATCCTCCATCTTGGACATGCCCTCTTAGCCTTTGGAGCCGGGGGCCGGATTCGAACCGGCGAATAGCGGGTCTGCAGCCCACCGCCTTAACCGCTTGGCTACCCCGGCTCAATCCCCTTTCCTTTTCCCGATAAATCCCTTTGGGAGCCTTTTTACCCCCTTCCTCCCCCTCTAGACGATGTACAGGGTGATCCTGGAGGTGAAGGAGGTGAGGGGCTTTTGCTCCGCGGGCTACAAGCCTGGGGACAGGCTGGTCATTCAGGAGCCCTCCGTCCTTTCAAAGGAAAGCGCCGACGTCTGCCTCTACGCCATCGGGGCTCTCCTCCCCTACCTGACCGCCCTCTACCGCGACACCCCTCGGGAGGACTGGATCAACCAGGTGCAGGAGCTGCAGTGCCCGGACGTCCACAACACGGTGGTCTTCAAGGTGATAAGGGAAAAGCTCTAGCTCCCCCTAGGACCTCCTCGAGGGGGGGATTCGCCGGGGCCGCCCTCAGGCTTGGGCCTCCGGCCGAGTCGGCTATTTATATCTCGCCCGTCGAGAGAAAACGAAGCCACATGCTGTCGAAGATCCCCATCGACCTGAAAAAGGTGAGCAGGGAGAACCTGGACAGGGAGATAGCCAGGGTGGGCATGATGGCGGAGCTGGATGCCATCAACCTATACGAGCAGATGGCGGCCATGACGGACAACCCTACCCTGCGGGAGGTCCTCCTGGACATAGCCAAGGAGGAGAAGACCCATCTGGGTGAGTTCCAAGCCCTCCTCCTGAAGGAGGACAGGGAGCAGGAGAAGGAGCTGGAAAAGGGCAGGAAGGAAGTGGAGGAGCTGGCGAAGAAGTAGGGCTTCACCGAAGGCGGCTGGGATTGGTTTTGGGGATAAAGGGGTGGTGGGCCCGCTGGGATTCGAACCCAGGATCTGCGGTGTGTGAGACCGCCGTCATAGCCGCTAGACCACGGGCCCGTAAAAATTCCTTTTTTTTATCCCTTAAAGCGTTTGCCGAAAGCTAAAATTCCCCCTTCACCAGCCTAATGAGATGGAGGAGTGGAGGAGGAGGTATCCGGAGAAGTTCGCCTCCGAGGAGGAGATCTTCAGGAGGATCCGAAGGGGGAGCAGGATCTTCGTGGGCACGGGGTGCGGCGAGCCCCAGCATCTTTTGAACTCCTTCGTGAAGTGGGTGGAGGCCAACCCCAAGGCCCTCTTCGGGGCGGAGATCTTCCAGGTCTGGTCGCTGGGGGTTTCCGCTTACACCGAGTTCAAGTTCAGGGACAACTTCAGGGCCAACTCCTTCTTCGTGGGTCCCAGCACCCGGCAGGCCGTGAACGAGGGGAAGGCGGATTACACCCCGGTCTTCCTCTCCAGGGTCCCCGAACTCTTCAGGGAGGGCCTCATCCCGCTGGACGTGGCTATGGTGCAGACCTCCCCCCCCGACTCCCACGAATACCTGAGTCTGGGCATAAGCGTGGACATCACCAAGGCCGCCGTGGAGAGCGCGGACCTGGTGGTGGTGCAGGTCAACCGCCACATGCCCAGGACCCACGGGGACGGCTTCCTTCATCTGGAGGAGGTGGACTTCGTGGTGCCCTGGGACGAGCCCCTCTTGGAATATGAGGAGAAGGTGCCAGACGAAGTGTCCCAGAGGATAGGCAGGTACGTTTCTCGCCTGGTGGAGGACGGGGACACCCTTCAGGTGGGATACGGGAGCATCCCCAACGCCATCCTATCCAACCTGGGGGACAAGAGGCACCTGGGGATCCACACCGAGTTCTTCACCGACGGAGTGGTGGAGCTGATGAAGCAGGGGGTGGTGGACAACTCCGAGAAGGCGCTGGACCGGGGGAAGGCGGTGGGGAGCTTTTGCATGGGCAGGAGGAGCACCTACGAGTTCCTGAACGACAACCCGGAGGTGGAGTTCAGGACCGTGGACTACACCAACGATCCCCTGGTGATAGCCAGACAGGATCACATGGTGGCCATCAACAGCGCCCTGGAGGTGGACCTGACGGGCCAGGCCACCGCCGAGTCCCTGGGAGGATTCTTCTACAGCGGGATAGGGGGGCAGGCCGACTTCATGAGGGGGGCCTCCCTGGCCAGGCACGGAAAGGCCATCCTGGCCCTCCAGTCCACGGCGGAGGAGGGAAGGGTTTCCAGGATCGTGCCCCACCTGAGGGAGGGAGCGGGGGTCACCCTCAACCGGGGAGACGTGCAGTACGTGGTCACGGAGCACGGGGTGGCCTACCTCCACGGGAAGAGCGTGAGGGAGAGGGCCATGGAGCTCATCCGCATAGCCCATCCCAGCTTCAGGCCCTGGCTGATCGAGGAGGCCAAGAGGCTGGGCCTGATCTTCAGGGATCAGGCCTTCGTGGGGGCAGAGTACCCGGAGGAGCTGGAAACCTACAGGAGGACCAAAACGGGCCTGGAGATCCTCCTCCGCCCGGTGAGGCTCACGGACGAGCCCCTCCTGAAGGATTTCTTCTACTCCCTCTCGGACGAGAGCCTCTACCGGAGGTTCCTCTCCCCCAGAAAGGACATGCCGCACGAGCGCCTGCAGAAGTTCGTGGCGGTGGACTACGTCAGGCAGATGATCCTTCTGGCCACGCTCAGGAAGGGGGAGAGGGAGGAGGTGATAGGGATGGCCCAGTACGTGGCGGATGAGGCCACCAACTTCGCGGAGGTGGCCTTCGCGGTGAGGGACCAGTACCAGAACCAGGGGGTGGGCTGGGAGCTGCTGAAGCAGCTGGCCTACGTGGCCAGGAGGAGGGGGCTCTTCGGCTTCACCGCCCAGGTGCTGGCCACCAACCGCCCCATGCTGCGCCTCTTCGAGAAGATGGGCCTTGCCATGGAGAAGAGGATCGCGGAGGGGGTGGTGGAGCTGAAGATGAGGTTCAGGAAGTAAGCGATCCCTTCTTCGGTTTCTTAGCCTGAAGGTGGGGATAAGGGAGGAGCTGGCGGAAATAGTGGGTCCTGAGGATCACAGCTTCTCCCCCACCCTGAGGCCCTCCCCTCCCAGCCTGACGGGTAGGGGCCTTCCCCCCTCCCTCCTTATCCCCCTCCTCACCTCCTCCACCCTCCCCGGGCAGAGGGCGAGCATGCATCCCCCTCCCCCACCCCCCGTGAGCTTGGCCCCGTAGGCCCCAGCCTCCCTGGCGGCCCGGATGAGCCTCTCCAAGGCGGGGGAGCTAACCCCTAGGGCGGCCAGGCAGGCCTGGTTGAGGTTCATGAGCTCCCCCACCCTCTTCCAGTCCTTCTCCCTCAGGCCCTTGAGCCCCTCGTCCGTCAGGAGGCCCATGAGCCCGAAGAGGGCCTCCACCTCCCTGGGCCGCTCCTCCCTCAGCCTCCTGACCTTCCTGACCATGGGGCCCGTGGCGCTGAAGACCCCGGTGTAGCCTATCACGAAGTCCGGGCTGGGTAAGCCGGAGAGCCTTCGTATCTCCCCCTTCTCCATCCTCAGGAAGCCCCCGTAGGTGGCCACCGAGACCCCCGCCTTGCTGGCCACGGACTGGATCTCCAGCTCGGTCCTGAAGGCCAGCTCCACCACCCTCCTGGGATCCACCCTCTCCCCCAGCAGGCGGAGGGCGGCCGCCACCGTGGCCGCGCTGGTGGCGGAGGAGCTGGAGAGCCCCGCCCCCGCGGGGAGGTCGGAGGAGATCTCCATCCTCAGGCCACAGGCGTCCCCCACCTCCGAGAAGGTCAGCTCCAGGGCCTTTTTCACGTACGAGAACTCCCTTCCCCGGAGCTCCAGCCTGGGCCTCTCCCCCCCCACCACCCTTCCCCAGGCCCTTCCCCAGCCCCTGGAGCTTATCTCCACCCTTTCGTCCTCCCTCCCCTCTACCGCCACCCTCACCCTACCGCTGACGGAGGCGTTGAGGGAGGGGTAGCCGTAGACCACCGAATGCTCCCCGAAGAGGAAAACCGCACCAGGGGCGCTGGCCTCCACCCTCACGGGATCACCCTCTCCGGGGGGCGTAGGGGGGCCTGCCCGAGAGCATGAGGGCCCCCAGGATCATCACGTAGAGGGAGGCCGCGGAGGAGGAGAGGGTCTCGGGGATGGCCCATCCCCTCCAGGGGTAGAGCCAGGGGAGGATGGTGAGGGGGGAGAGGAGGAGGGTGAGCAGGGCCCCCCTCCTCAGGCCCTTCTCCCAGAGAAGGGCGGAAAAGGCCAGGGCGAAGAGGGGGAAGAGGAGGAAGAAGAGCACGGAGAAGAGGAGGTGCACCTCCTCCCAGTTCTCGGGGAAGAGGCCTATCCCGAAGAGGCAGAGGGAGTCGGCGGCCAGCAGGAGGGAGGAAAAAAGGCCGGAACGCTCCCCCCGCAGGAGGAGGAGGGAGGCCAGGGAGAAGAGGAGGAGCAGGAGGCCGGCCGCCATGAGCCCGAAGTTGAAGAGGGAGGAGGTCTCCCCCACCCCCAGGTCGCTCAGGGCGTTCTCCTGCCAGCTGAAGGAGGGGGAGAGGTGGATGGAGAGGAGGATGCAGGTGAAGGCCAGAGGGGGGGCCAGCAGGGCACACCATCCCAGTCTGGACCAGGGGTGCATCTCCGTAGTCTGGAAAGGGAGTTTATAACCCCCCTCTCCCTCCTTTAGAGGTGAAGATAGGAGAGGTCTGCAACCGAAAGCTGTTCAAAATGGATGGGGAGAAGAGCGTCCTAGAGGCCTGCAGGGTGATGGGGAAGAAGAGGATAGGGAGCGTGCTGGTGACCCTGAGGGGGAAGCCCTACGGGATCTTCACCGAGAGGGACCTCCTCTCCAGGGTGCTGGCGGAGGGGGTGGACCCCAAGAGGGCCAAGCTCAAGGACCACTGCTCGGCACCCCTCATAACCGTGGACGAAAGCTACACGGTGAAGGAGTGCGCTAGGATCATGTCCGACATGGGGGTGAGGAGGCTTCTGGTCACCTCCGGGGGGAAGCTGGTGGGGATCTTCACCTCCTCCGACCTCACCAGGGTCCTCTCCAGGGCCCCCCTGGACTTCTGAGGTGGAAGATGCCCAAGTGTTCCTGCTGCGGTAGGGAGCTGAAGGAGAAGGACAAGGGGAGGACCTGGAGGGAGTGCCGGTACTGCGGTCTCCCCGTTTGCTTCAACTGCACCCACTACGTGGGCACCACGGTGCGGGACCTTTTCGGGGAGCACGTAGAGGTGGTCTGCGTCTGCGGCACCTGCAGGATCAGGAAGTGAGGGGCAGGTGGGGATGCGCTGGGAGCTCTGGGAGCCCTGGTACCTGAGGATAGCGGGGAGGCTGGGGCTGGACAGGGGGGAGGACGAGAGGGCGGCGAGGCTCCTTTCCGAGGCCTTTCCCCCTCCCAGGCTGGAGGAGCTGGCGGAGCGGGTGAGGGGAAGGGAGTGCGTGGTCCTGGGGGCGGGACCCTCCTTGGAGGAGGACCTCCTCAGGCTCAGGAGGTCGGGCAGGCTGGATAGCACCCTTCTCTCCGCCGATGGGGCCACCTCGGCGGTGATGGGGTTCCGCACCCCGGAGGTGGTGGTAACCGATCTGGACGGGAAGGTGGAGGATCAGGAGGAGGCCTGGCGGAGGGGGGCCTGGCTGGTCGTTCACGTTCACGGGGACAACTGGAGGGTGGTGAGGGAGTTCCTGGAGAGGAGGAGGGGATACGAACGCCTGCTGGGGACCACCCAGGTGAAGCCGGTGGGGAGGCTCCTCAACTTCGGGGGCTTCACGGACGGGGACCGGGCCGCCTTCCTGGCCTGGGAGCTGGGGGCCTCCAGGATCTACCTGGCCGGGATGGACCTCGGGGAGGAGGTGGGCAGGTACTCGGGCAAGAAGGGGGGTGAGAGGAAGAGGGAGAAGCTGAGGATCTGCGGGGAGCTCCTGAGCTGGCTGGCCGGGGAGCTGGGGGCCCCCCTCTTCAACCTGACCTCGGGTGGGGTGGAGATACCGGGGGTACCCCGGATGAGGATCTGAGCCTCAGAGCGGGACCACCCTCTTCCCGTAAACGGAATTCAGCACCAGGCCGGCGGAGGTGTAGAGGGCGCTGAGCCCGCAGAGCACCCCCTCCGCCCCAGCCACCTTCAGGACGAGGTCCTCGCCCGTGGCGAAGGCGGCGGACAGGAGGAAGAAGAGGATGGTCAGCGTCACGAAGACCACCTGCAGGGCCCTTCCCCCCACCTTCAGGGACCCGATCGTCATGTAGAGGGTGAAGAGGCCCCAGATGGCCATCCAGGCCGCCAGCTCGTTGGGATCGGCCGCCACCAGGCCCTCCCACTCGAACAGCTTGAAGAGGGAAAGCCCTATCCAGAAGAGGCCGTAGGAGGTGAAGGCCGTGGCCCCGAAGAGGTTCCCCCTCTTGAAATCCACCAGCCCGGCGATGACCTGGGCCAAGCCTCCGAAGAAGAAGCCGTAGGCGAAGGTCAGGGTAGCGGTGATGAGATCTAGGTTGTGGAGGTTCAGGAGCACGGTGGTGGCCCCGAAGGCCGCCAGGCCCAGGGCAGCAGGATCCGCCAGCGCCACTTCCCTCTCGCTCATGGGCTTCCTCTTTTTTGGCATCAACCCTTTTAAAAGCCTTTTCCCCAAGGGTGGAAAACTCTCACCGGTTCCGGGCTGCGGGGGTCCTGGTTCCTTCCGAGAGGGTTTTAGGGCTCTAACCAGAACTCTCAGGGCTGGGCTCCGGCTGGGGTTCCTTCTTCTCCCTCTTGGAGAGGATCTCCTGGTAGAGGCTGCGCAGCTCCTCCTCCTTCCTCTTTTCCTCCTCCGGGCTGGGCTTCGGGAGCTCCAGGCTCTCCCCGCTCTCCGCTAGGAGCTTCTTGTACTTGGCCAGCTTGGCCTCCCGGGCCAGCTGCCTGGCCTTCAGGGCCTTCTGTCCCGTCTTCTTCGTCATGGGGATTCCTCCTTCTCGGCTTCCTTCAGCCAGAACTCGGCCTCCTTCCGCAGCTCCCTCAGGTACTGGCTGAACCCCTCGTAGCTCAGGTAGTACAGGGTCCTGCCCCCCTCCTTCCTGGTGGCGATCATGCCGGTCTCCCGGAGAGGTTTGAGGAGGATGTAAAAATGTTTTCGGTGGGCGGGGGAGAGGGGGTCCAGGTTCAGCTCCCTCATCAGCTCCTCCAGCCCCACCGGCCCCTCCCTCAGCTTCCTCAGCACCTTCCTCCCCTCCGGTTTAAGGGAGGAGCTCTTGGGATGGTTGCCGTACGCCAGGGCCAGCAGTCTCTCCGCCCCCGTCTCCATCCTCTTACCCTTGATGCGTTATTCTTCCTCCATTATGGGTAACTCAACCCTTTAATCCTTTTTCATGGGTATCTGCAGGAGCCTTCAAGGGTTAGGCTTCCTCCCCACCCCCTTTCCACCCCTTTCCCCAGATTACCCTTTAAAGGGTAACTGGCCCAGTCCATCCCGGTGCCACGGCTTCTCCTCCCCTTTCCCGCGGGACCTTTCTTTGGGGCGATTACTTTTCAAGGGTAATCCTTTATCCCGGCCCCACCACGATGCCTTTCACCTCCCTCTCTACTTTCTCCGCCTCTTCCAAGAACTTCTTGGCCCTTCTGCCCACCTCATCCTCCCGCTGGGCGAGCCCTTTCACCCTCTCCCTCAGGCCTTCCAGCCTCTTCATCACCTCCTCCCGGTTCACCTCCTCCCTCAGCTTGCTCTTCACCTCCTTGGCGTAGAGATCTTCCAGCCCCACATAGGCCTCCATTACCTCCACCATCCCCTTCAACCTTTCCAGGGTGGAAGCGAGCTCCTCCCCCCTCTCGGTCAGCTTCACCCTCCGGATCCTTCCTTCCTCCCGCGAGGTAACCAGCCCAGCCTCCTCCAACTTAGCCAGCACGTGAAGGGCGTGCGCAAACGTGGTACCCACCCTCTTGGCAACCGCTGAAGGATAGGTCTCCCCCTCTCTCAAGGCTAATATTATTTCCGCCGGCTTCTCTTGCACCAGAAATCTCCACATCTTCCTCTATCTTTATTTGTATATCATAAAATAAATATCTTTCGGTGAAAGTAGCCTCCCTTATTTTATACTAAAATGGATACTTTTAATTAAATGTATAGTTTAATGAATATTTTGAAATGAAAGAAGAAGAGATAGAAAGTGGGCTTGAGGAAAAGGCTAAGCTAGATGATGGGGTTAGGCGTTGAGGGAACGGCAGAGGGCAGCCTTGATGAAGGCGTTGAAGATGGGGGCTGGGCGGAGGGGGCGGGATTTGAATTCTGGATGGAACTGGGTGGCCATGAAGAAGGGATGATCGGAGAGCTCCAAGATCTCCATTCTCTTTCCGTCGGGGCTCTTCCCTGAGAAGAGGAGGTTCTTTCCGGTTAGGAGGGGAAGGTACTCAGGGTTAACTTCATAACGGTGGCGGTGTCTTTCCCAGATCCTCTCGCTGCGGTAGATCTGGAAGGCTTTGGTTCCCTTCTCTATCACGACTTCCTGGGCCCCAAGCCTCATGGTGCCCCCCATCTCCCTGAGACCCCTCTGCTCCGGAAGCAGGTCTATGACGGGATGGGGGGTGAGGGGATCCACCTCCGTGCTGTTGGCCCCCTCCAGTCCCAGCACATTCCTGGAGAACTCCACCACCGCCAGCTGGAAGCCGAAGCAGAGGCCCAAGAGGGGCACCAGGTTCTCCCTGGCCCACCGGATGGCCAGGATCTTGCCCTCCGCCCCGCGGGGTCCGAAGCCCCCTGGAATCACCACCCCCTGGCACTGGGAGAGTTCCTGGAAGGCTTCCACCGTCCTCTCCAGACGCTCGGCGCTTATCCACCGAACTTCCAGTTTCACATCGTTCTGGGCGGCGGCGTGTCTGAGGGCCTCGTAGATGCTGAGGTAGGTGTCGGTGAATCTTATGTACTTCCCCACTATCCCCACCCTCACAGGCTTGCTGGCGTTTTCCATCTTTGAGACCATCTCCACCCAGCTGGTGAGATCGATATCCCCGGATCTGAGCCCCAGCTTCTGCAGCACGATGGAGCTCAGGTTTTCGTGCTCCAGCACCAGGGGAAGCTCGTATATGTTCTTCACGTCCACCGCGCTGATGACCTCGTTCTCCCACACGTTGCAGAAGAGGGAGATCTTGCGTCTGGCCTCGCTGGTGAGGGGGGTAGCCGAGCGGCAGACGATGATGTCGGGTGAGATCCCCAGCTGCCTGAGCTCCTTCACGCTGTGCTGGGTGGGCTTGGTCTTCTGCTCTCCCATCGGCCCGGAGGAGGGAACCAGCGTGACGTGGATGAAGAGGGTGTTGGTCGGACCCTCCTCCAGCCTCATCTGCCTCGCCGCCTCCAGGAAAGGCATGCTCTCCATGTCCCCCACCGTCCCCCCTATTTCCACCAGGCAAACGTCGGCCCCGCTCTTCAGCGCCACCTGTCTTAGCCTCCTCTTTATCTCGTCCACTACGTGAGGGATGATCTGCACCGTGCGTCCCAGGTACTCCCCCCTCCTCTCCTTGGAGATCACCTCGTAGTACACCTGCCCCGTGGTGATGTTGTGCTCCTTGGTCAAATTGACGTCCAGAAACCGCTCGTAGTGTCCCATGTCGAGGTCTATCTCTCCACCGTCCTCGGTGACGAAGATCTCCCCGTGCTCGAAGGGATTCATGGTTCCGGCGTCCACGTTCAGGTAGGGATCTATCTTGATGGCCGTGACCTTCAACCCCCTGGCCTGGAGCAGCTTTCCCAGGGAGGCGGTGGTGAGTCCCTTGCCCAGCCCGCTCATCACCCCCCCGGTGACCATGATGTACTTCATCCTTCCAGCCTTCCCACCAAGTTATCTATGCTCTCGATTCCCTCCCTTTTTAAATAATTCGAGAGCCCCCTGCAGATCTCCGAGAAGACCCCCAGCCCCCTCGTGGCCACCGCCGAGCCCACCTGCACCGCCTTGGCGCCGGCCAGGATGAACTCAGCGGCGGTTTTCCAGTCCTCCACCCCCCCGCACCCTATCACGGGCACGGAGAGCACCCGGTGCAGTTCGTACACGCAGCGCAGGGCCACGGGGTGAAGGGCCGGTCCGGAAAGCCCGCCCATCCCGTGGGAGAGGATGAACCTTCTGGTGTAGACATCCACGGCCATGGCCGGCAGGGTGTTGATGGCCACCACTCCGTCCGCCCCCCCCTCCTCGGCCGAGAGGGAGGAGGCCAGCAGCCTGTCCGAGTATCCCATCTTCGCGTAGAGGGGGATGCTCAGGATTCCCTTGGTTTCCCCAACGATCCGGCGCACCAGCTTGGGATTTTTTCCTATCTCCAGGCCATGCCCCCTTACATGGGGGCATGAAAGGTTGAGTTCCACGGCGTCGGCCCCAGCCTCCTCGGCCATGGAGGCCAGCCTGACGAACTCTCCCGTTTCCCCTCCCGCCACGCTCACGATGACCGGGCCTCCCCCCTTCTTGGCCAGGGGGAGTTCTCGCTTCAGGTACTCCTCCGCCCCCTGGTTGGCCAGACCCACCGCATTCACCAGCCCCCCCCTTACCCCCACCACCACGGGGGTGGGATAGCCTTCCCTCCTCTCCAGGGTGAGGCTCTTGGTCACCACCCCTCCCGCTCCCTCCTCCAGGGCCCTTCGGAGCAGGGATCCCTGGCAGAGAATGCCCGAGGCGAGGAGGGTGGGGTTCTTCAGGCGTAGCTTACCGAGCCTCACCGTAAGACTTGACATTCACCCCCCTTCCACCTTCCACCCTCCCCTCTAAAAATACCGGCCTGCCCCTCACGATGGTGCAGGAAGCCGCCCCCGTCACCCTCATACCCTCGAAGGGGCTGTATTTGGCCTTGCTCTCGAATTCGGAGGGATCTATCCTGAAGCTCTTCTCCAGGTCCACCACCGTCAGGTTCCCGATGCATCCCCTCTCTATCCTTCCCGCCGGAAGACCCAGCAGGAGGGCGGGGTTGAGGCTGCAGGCCCTCACCACATCCGCGAGCCCGAGCCTGCCTTTTCTGACCAGGGTGAGGAGGAGGGGTAGCTCGGTTTCCAAGCCGGGGAAGCCACCGGGTCCGTCGGGCTCCCTCTTCTCCTCCAGCGAATGGGGGGCGTGGTCAGAGGTGACGGCCTCTATCTCTCCCTCCCTTATTCCCCTCAGGAGGGCCGTTCGATCCCCCGGACCGCGCAGGGGGGGAAAGACCCTCGCCAGCGGTTTCCTTTCGTGCCTGGAGGTGAGGAGGAGGTAGTGGGGGCAGGTGTCGGCCGAGAGCACCAGCTTTCTCTTCCACCTCACCAGCTCCTCCAGCCCGGCCGAGGAGGAGAGGTGGGTGATGTGGAGCCTGAATCCCCCTCTCAGGGACCACTCCGCCATCCTCCTTATCCCCGCCGCTTCGGCCTGGGGCGGCCTCCTCCCGTTACGGAAGAGGGAGGGATCCTCGGCGTGGACCACCACCAGCAGCCTTTCCCTGGCCGCGAAGCAGAGGGCTTCCCCGAGGGTCTCCTTTCCCATCTCCTCGGGCAGGTAAACCTTGATGCCAAGGCACCTCTTCCCTATCTCCTTCCTCAGCTCCTCCCCCCTCTCGGGCACTCCGAAGTACAGCCCGAAGTCCACCACCGCCCTCCTCCTCCCCAGCGCCTCCCTCCTCCGGAGCACGGAGAGGGTGTTCACCCGGGGCAGGGTGTTGGGCATGTCCGCCACCACCGTGTAACCCCCCTTGGCAGCCGCCCTGGTCCCCGTCCTGAAGTCCTCCTTGTAGGAGAGGCGGAAGTCCCTCAGGTGCACGTGCATGTCGATGAGGCCTGGCAGGACCACCTTTCCCTTTCCCCTGAAGTCCAGCACCTCCCCCTCGGGGGGGAGCTCGCTCCCCACCTCCTCTATCCACCCCCCCGCGATCCTGACACAGCCTTCCCTCAGCCCCTGAGGGGTGAAGAGCTTGCCCCTTACCGTGAGGTCCAAGGCAACCCTACTCTCTGGGCGTGCGGGGAAAAAAAGAAAAGGGTTTTTTGAGTTACTCCTCTCGGACGGAGTGCAGGATGGATCCCACCAGGATGGCCAGGGCGATGGCGGTCATCCCCAGCAGGATGGCGGCGCCCGTTTCCCCGACCTTGTCGGTGATGTCCCCTGTCCTGAAGGCCAGCTCGCCCAGGGCCGCCAGCAGCACGGCGAAGACGAAAACCGCCACGATTCCGTACATCAGTTTTATGAAGGCCTCCCAGAGAAAGGTCGTCTCTTTCGCGGGCATTTTCTTCAAGAGGAGGGTGGGTTTTCTTTATTAAAATGTTTGTGTTGAGGGCCGGGGGCGGTTCAGCGGTTCTCCCCCCGGAGGGGGACCTTCCTGCCCGAGGCATCCCTGACGAATTTTCCGAAGTCGGTGCGTAACAGCAGCTCCCCGTCAAAGACGGGGCCCTCCGTGCAGACCCTCAGGCCCAGGGGATCCAGCACGCAGGAGCCGCAGATCCCGAAACCGCACTTCATGTACCTCTCCAGGGAGACCTGGACCCTCCTGCCCAGGGCCACCGCCCTCCTCACCACCTTCACCAGCATCTCCTCGGGGCCGCAGGCCAGCACGGTTTCCCGGCCCCCCGAGAGCGCCCGGTCCAGGAAATCCGTCACCAGACCCCTCTCCCCCTCCGTGCCGTCCTCCGTCACCACCTCCACCCTCGCCCCCATCCTCCTGGCCTCCCCGACGAAGAGGAGTTCCGAGCTGGTCCTGGCCCCCACCAGCACCCTCACCCCCCTCCCCCTCTCCCTGAGCCTGCGGCAGGCGAAGATGAGGGGCGCCATGCCCGTTCCCCCTCCCACCAGCAGGTGGGGCCCCCTCCCCAGCTCGAATCCCCTGCCGAAGGGGCCCCTGACCCCCAGGTGGCCCCCCTCCTCCACCCCCTGCAGCCTTCGGGTGGTCTCCCCCACCCCGGCCACGGAGATCCTGAGGATCCCCCTCCTCCATCCCGAAACGCTCATGGGCACCTCCTCCCCACCCGGCAGCCAGACCATCACGAACTGGCCGGGAGAGGGCTCGGGAAGGGGAGAGCGCAGGTAGAGGGAGGTCACCCTGGGGGTCTCACGCACCTTCCTCTCCACCCTGGCGGGATACATCCCCAGCTCCTCAAACCTCAAGCTCTACCCCGCGTACTGCTTTATCACATCCTCCTGAAGAACCCTCGTCCCGCAGTACTCGCAGAGCAGGAGAAGGGGGGAACGGGAGAGAACCCTGAAGGTGGGGGTCACGGGCTCCCGGGGCTTGTTGGTGATGCAGCTGGGGTTGGTGCACCTCACCATCCCCTGAAGGCGATCGGGCAGCTTCACCGTGGTCTTCTTCACCACCTCGAAGTCCTGGATCACGTTGATGGTGGCCTCCGGGGCCACCAGGGCTATCCTGTTAACCTCCGCCGCCGAGAGCTCCTTCCCCTCCACCTTCACAATGTCCTTCTTCCCGTGCTTCCTGCTGTCCACATTCATCACCACGGCCACCGTGTACCCCTCCCCCCCCTTTATCCCCAGCAGCCTTATCACGTTGAGGGCCTGACCCACCGGGATGTGGTCTATCACCGTTCCCCTCTCTATCTTCCTCACCACCAGCTCCTTGGACTTCTCCTTCACCCTTCATCCCCCCTTCAGGATCAGGGACAGGAGGGCCATCCTAACGGGCACGGCGTAGGCCGCCTGCTGGAAGTACCGGGCGTGCTCGTTCTCGTCCACCCCCAGCTCTATCTCATCCACCTTGGGCAGCGGGTGGAGGATGATGGCCCCCTCCTTCATCCTTTCCGCCAGCTCGACGGTGAGCTTGTAGCTTCCCTTCACCTTCTCGAACTCGGAGGGATCCGGAAACCTCTCCTTCTGGATCCTGGTGACGTACATGACCTCCACCTCCCCCACCACCCTTCCCAGGTCCTCCGTGAGCTCGTGCTCCACCCCCGAGGACCTGAGGAACTCCAGCACCTCCTCCCGGGGCCTCAGGGAGGGAGGGGAGACCAGGAAGAGCTTCTCCACCCCGAACTTGCAGAGGCCGTAGAGGAAGGAGGTGGCCGCCCTCCCGTACCTCAGGTCCCCCACCAGGGCCACCCTCAGCCCTTCTATCCTACCCATCTCCTTCCTGATGGTGTAGAGGTCCACCATGGCCTGGGTGGGGTGGTGCTGCTTTCCGTCCCCCCCGTTGATCACCGGCACCTCCGCCACCTCCGCCGCCAATTTGGCGGCCCCCTCCAGCGGGTGCCTTATCACTATGGCGTCCGCGTAGGCGTCGAGCATCCTGATGGTGTCCGCCAGGTTCTCCCCCTTGGCCAGGGAGGTGGCCTCCTCCCCCCCGAACCCTATCACGCTTCCCCCCAGCTTTAGCATGGCCGTCTCGAAGCTGAGTCTGGTGCGGGTGCTGGGCTCGAAGAAGGCCGTGGCCAGGATTTTCCCCCTCAGCCCGTTTCCCTGCCTGATGGTGGAGGCCTTCCTGAAGAGGTGCTCCAGCTCGGAGGCGGAGAAGTCCAGGATGGAGAGAACATCCCTTCCCCTAAACATGCTTCCTCCCCTCCAGGTACCTCATGATCTCCCCATACTCCTCCTCGCTAAGGCTTCCCATGTTATAAAGCTCCTGAAGGAGTTCCCGAGCGGTCATCACGGATAGGAGCCTTATCCCCTCCCTCCCCAGCAGCTCCCTGGCCCCCTCCTCCCTGTCCACCAGCACGGTCGCCTCCTCCACCCTTCCCCCCTCCTCCCTCACCACCCCGGCCGCCCACCTCAGGCTCCCCCCGGTGGTGGCCACATCGTCCACCAGCAGCACCCTCTCCCCCTTCCCCAGCTCCCCCTCCAGCAGGCGGCCCGTTCCGTGGTCCTTGGTCTCCCTCCTCAGGTAGAGGAAGGGCTTCCCCAGCTTGTGGGCCACCAGCACTCCCAGGGGTATGCCGGCGGTGGGGACGCCCAGCACCCTCTCGAAGCTCGCCCCCTCCCTTCTGAGGAGCTCCAGGTAGGCCTCCACCACCCCCTCGAAGACCCGCGGAAAGGAGGGAAGGCGGCGAAGGTCCAGGTAGTAGGGGCTCAGGCCCCCGGAGCTCAGCCTGTGGGTGCCCACCCTCACGCACCCGCAGCTCATCAGCGCCTTTGCCAGCTCCCTCCTGTCCATCCTCCCATCTCCCTCCTCATCTCCTCCGCCCTCTCCCTGGGGGAGGGGGAGGAGAGGAGGGCCCTTCCCACTATCTCGAAATCGGCACCCGCCCTCAGGGCGGAGCCCGGGGGTGGCCCCTGGGCTCCCACGCCCGGGGAGAGGATGAGGGCCTCCGGGTACCTCCTCCTGGCCTCCCTGAGGAGCTCCGGGAAGGTGGCGGGAAGGATGAAGCCGTCCACACCCGCGGAGCGGGAGGCCTCCATCATCTCCAGGCACCTGGGGTTGAGGTACTCCTCCGCCCCCCTGTGGCTCATGGCGCAGACCGCCAGCACCCCCCTTCCCCTTTCCCTGGCCAGCCCCACCACCTCCTCCAGCCCCTCCCTGATCCCCACGAAGGCGTGGGCGATGACCGCGTCGAACCCCAGCTCGAAGATCTCCCCGGCCACCAGCCTGTTCACGTATCCTATGTCCGCCATCTTCAGGTCGCAGATGAAGGGTCCCTCCAGCCCCTCCATCAGCCTCCTCAGTCCCTCTCCCCCGTAGACCAGTAGGGAGGGGAGACCAAGCTTTATTCCGGCCACCCTGTCCGAGAGCTGGGAGAGGAGGTCCCTGGCCCTTTCCAGGCTGCGGAGTTCTCCCGTGGGATCGAAGGCCAGCACGATCCTCGAGTCCGCCCTCCTCGCCTTTTCCACCAGCCTGGAGGTGAAGCTTCCCAAAAGCCCTTCCATCTTTCTCCCCCCCTCAAAAAAAGCCTTTCCTAGTCCAGGGGAGGGCGCCGGTGGGACCAGGGACGTAGGCTCTCGAAGGAGAGGCAGGCCCGCAGGATCAGCCTCTCGGAGAAGCGCCTCCCCACCACCTGCATCCCCACGGGGAGGCCCTCCACCCACCCGCAGGGCACGGAGGCGGCGGGGTGTCCCGTGAGGTTGAAGGGATAGGTGAGGATCCAGCCAAGAAGCGGGTTCACCTCCTTCCCGTTGATCTCCGTGGGCCCCAGCTGGTCCACCGGGAAGGGAAGGGTGGCCAGCGTGGGGGTGAGGAGGAGATCGAACTCCCTGAAGAGCTCCTGCATCCCCAGCCAGACCCTGCCCCTCACCATCTCAGCCCTCTTGTACTCCACCGCCGAGATTCCCTTCCCCAGCTCCGAGAGGGCCTGCACCTCCGGGGTGAGCTTCTCCTTCTCCTCGGGAGGCAGGTCGCCCAGGTAGGAGGAGAAGGCCACCACCCAGAGGGTCTGGAAGGCCCCCTCTATCTCTTCCTTGGAGGGAAGGGGAGGGGTGGCCTCCTTCACCTCGGCTCCCAGTTCGGCGAAGGACCAGGCCGCCTCCCCCACCGCCTTCTCCACCCTCCCGTCCACCTCGAAGTACCCCAGGTTGGGGCTATAGGCCACCCTGAGACCCTTAACCCCCTCCTCCACCCTCGCGTAGTCCTCCTCCGGAGGGGGGAGGCTGAAGGGATCCACCTCGTGGAAACCCACCATGACGGAGAGGAGCAGGGCGGCGTCCCTGACGGTTCTGGCGATGGGACCGTGGGTCATGAAGGGGGAGACGTGCCCGAAGGGGCCCAGGCCCACCTCCACCATCAGGTCCATGGGGACGAGGCCTGAGGTGGGCTTCAGGCCGAAGACGCCGCAGGCGCTGGAGGGGATTCTGATGGAGCCCCCTCCGTCGCTCCCCTCCGCGAAGGGGGCCATCCCGGAGGCCACGGCCGCGGCGGAGCCCCCGCTGGAGCCCCCGGCCGTCCTGTCCAGCTTCCAGGGATTTCTGGTGGCCCCGAAGAGGAGGTTCACGGTGTTCCCCATCCAGCCGAACTCCGGAGTGTTGGTCTTGCCCAGGGGGATGGCCCCGGCCCTCCTCAGGCGCTCCACCACCGCGGCGTCCTTGGAGGGGATGAAGCCCTCGAAGAGCCTGGAGCCGAAGGTGGTCCTGACCCCACGCATGGGGGTCAGATCCTTGATGGCTATGGGCACCCCGTGGAGGGGTCCCAGCTTCCCCCCCTCCTTCACCGCCCTTTCCGCTTCCCTCGCCCGCTTCCTGGCCTCCTCCTCCAGGACCAGGCAGTAGGCGTTTACCCTCGGGTTCACCCTCTCTATCCTCTCCAGGAAGGCCTCCACCACCTCCACCGGGGAAAGCCCCCCCTCCCTTATGCGCAGGGCCAGCTCGGTGGCCGGAAGGAAGGGATCCATCTCACTCCCTCCTCCTCACCTCCACGCACACCCCCGCCCCCACGGTCTGCCCGGCGTGCCTCATGGCGAATCGGGAGAGGTGGGGTATCTCCCCCACCCTCTCTATGACCAGGGGCTTCAGGGGTTCCACCTCCACCACCCCCACCTCCCCCTTCTTGAGGCCCTGGGGGTTCTCCTCCAGGGTCTCCCCTGTCCGGGGGTCCACCCTCTTCAGCACCGAAACTATCCTGCCCGGAACGCTGGCGGTGTGGCAGTGGATGGTGGGGGTGAAGCCCGGCCTGAGCTGGTAGGGGACGTTCAGCACCACCACCTTGGCGGTGAAGCTCTGGGCCACGGTGGGGGGGTTTTCCGGATGTCCCGCCACCTCCCCCCTCCTTATCTCCTCCTTCGAGACCCCCCTCACGTTGAAGCCTATGTTGTCCCCCGGAAGGGCCTTCTCCACCGGCTGGTGATGCATCTCTATGGATCTCACCTCTCCCCTCTTCCCCGAGGGCTCGAAGAGCACGGTGTCCCCCACCCTAAGGACCCCCGTCTCCACCTTGCCTATGGGAACCGTCCCCACCCCCGTGACGGAGAAGACGTTCTGGAGGGGGATGCGCAGGGGTTTGTCCACGGGCTTCTCCCCCTCCTTCAGGGCATCCAGGGCCTCCAGGAGGGTGGGTCCCTTGTACCAGGGCATCTTGGGGCTGGGTCTCACCAGGTTCTCACCGTGCCAGGCGGAAACGGGAATGCAGGGGAAGTCGGAGGGGTATCCCAGGGTCCTCAGGAGGGAGGAAACCTCCTGCTTGAGCCTGAGGTAGGTCTTCTCGTCGAAGCCCACCAGATCCATCTTGTTGATGGCCACCACCAGCTGGTTGACCCCCAGGGTGAAGGCCAGGGCCGCGTGCTCCCTGGTCTGGGGCATGATGCCGTCGTCGGCCGCCACCACCAGCACCGCCGCCTCCGCCTGGCTGGCCCCCGTGATCATGTTCTTCACGAAGTCGCGGTGTCCCGGGGCGTCTATGATGGTGAGGACGCTGTTGGGGGTCTCTATCTTCTGGTAGGAGAGCTCTATGGTCACCCCCCTCTCCCTCTCCTCCTTCAGCCTGTCCATCAGCCAGGCGAACTTGAAGCTCCCCGCCTCTTGGGGGAGGTCCTTCTCCGAGACCAGCCCCAGCTCGAAGAGGGTCCTCCCCACCAGCGTGGACTTGCCGTGGTCCACGTGCCCCATGAAGAGCAGGTTCACGTGCTTCTTGTCCACGGGAACCCCTCTGGTCTCAGGAGGAGGGGGGAACTCCCCCCCCGCTCTGGGAGGTGAGCAGGAAGAGGCGGAGGTAGCTCTCGGTGTTGGATTTCAGCTCCTTCAGGTCCTTCACCATCCTGTCGATGGCCCTCCTGAGGGGGAGGAGGTAGGTTTCGCCCACCCCCCTCTTGGCCAGGGAGATCCCCTCCAGATCCCTCAGGATGGCTTCCGCCGCGATGGCGGCCCTTTCCAGGGAGGACACCAGCTGCCTGAGGGTCTCCGGTGAGGAGCTTCCGGAGAGGGAGGCCTCCGCCCCCCTGAGCACGCTCAGGAGTTCTCTGGACCGGGGCACGAGCTCGAATTTGGCCAGATCCTGGAGCTCTGGCTTGGTCAGGGCTATGGAGAGCCTGGAGCACAGGAGTTCCGAGTTGGAGACGATGGAGCCCAGGTCCGACCTGAGCACCATGGTGGCCAGGGGTAGCTCCGAGGGGCCGAGCTTTTGGAGATCCTTGGCCGGCTCCCCCGCGTCCACCCAGAGGCTGAAGTCCTCCACGGGGACCTCCAGGGGGCGGTGGGTGGGGGCGGTGAGGTAAAGGACGAACACGGAGAGGGCCACCAGGCAGGCGGCGGCGGAGATGAAGAGCATCCAGGGGGTGGTTCCACCCACCTCCAGCCCTCCCGCGACCAGAGCGGCTATGGAGCTCAACAGGGCGAGAACGGGCAGGGGATGAATCCTCATCAGGGGAAATGGTTTTATCGAACAAAAAGCCTTTCGGAGAGGACAATGGACGAGATCTTCCCTAATCACCCCCGGGCCGAGTCCCTGCGGATCAGGAAGAAGCTGACGGAGGGAATGAGGGCGGGGATGGTGGTGCCAGAGGGGCTTACGGCCCACGGGAGGGGGGAGGCCTTCGACTACCTGCTGGGGGAGAGGACCACCGAGCTGGCCAGGGAGGCCGCCGAGGCCGCCTCCGCCGCTCTCCTCCTGGCCTCCCACCCGGTCATCTCCGTGAACGGGAACACCGCCGCCCTGGTTCCAAAGGAGGTGGCGGAGCTGGCGGAGGTGACGGGGGCGGGGGTGGAGGTGAACCTCTTTCACCGCTCCCGCGAGCGGGAGCTCCTCATAGCCGAGCACCTGAAGAAACACGGCTGCAGGGAAGTGCTGGGGCTGGAGGAGGAGAACGCCGTGAGGATAGCGGAGATCCAGAGCGAGAGGAGGAGGGTGGACAGGAGGGGGATCTTCTCCGCCGATGTGGTCCTGGTCCCCCTGGAGGACGGGGACAGGACGGAGGCCCTCCAGAGGATGGGCAAGCTGGTGATAGCGGTGGACCTCAATCCCCTATCCAGGACCGCCAGGGCCGCCCGCATCACCATCGTGGACAACGTGGTCCGCGCCCTTCCCCTGCTGGTGGAGGGGTGCCGGAGGATGAGGGGGATGCCCAGGGAGGTGCTGAGGGGGAAGGTGGAGACCTTCGACAACGAGAGGAACCTGAGGGAAAGCCTGAGGCTCATGTGCGGGCGCCTGAGGGAACTCTTCGACTCCGGGGAGCACCTATTTAAGTGAAGGGTGGAAGTGGAGGTAGTGGAGGCCAAGGTAACCACCACCACCCTGGCGGAGATGAAGGCCAGGGGGGAGAAGATATGCATGCTCACCGCCTACGACTACCCCACCGCCCGCCTGGTGGACGAGGCGGGGATAGAGGTGATCCTGGTGGGGGACTCGGTGGGCAACGTCCTGCTGGGATATCCCAGCACCCTTCCCGTTACCATGGAGGAGATGCTGCACCACACCAGGGCCGTGGCCAGGGCCGTGAAGAGGGCCCTGGTGGTGGGGGACATGCCCTTCCTTTCCTACCAGCCCAGCGATTCGGAGGCCGTCCTCAACGCCGGCAGGTTCCTGAAGGCGGGGGCGGAGGCCGTGAAGGTGGAGGGCGGCACCCCGGTGCTGGGGAGGATCAGGGCCATGCTGGATGCGGGCATTCCGGTGATGGGTCACCTGGGCCTGACCCCCCAGTGGATCCATCAGTTCGGGGGCTACAGGGTGAGAGCCAAAACGGCCGAGGCCGCCAGGCTCCTCCTGCAGGAGGCCAAGGAGCTGGAGAGGGCGGGGGTCTTCAGCCTGGTGCTGGAGGGGATCCCCTGGCAGGTGGCCAAGCTCATCACCGAGAGCGTCAGGGTGCCCACCATAGGGATAGGGGCCGGACCGTACTGTGACGGGCAGGTGCTGGTCCTGCATGACCTGCTGGGCCTCACCGAGCGCGTGCCCAAGTTCGTGAAGAGGTACGCCGGCCTGGGGGAGGAGATAAGGAGGGCCCTCTCGGAGTTCAGGAGGGAGGTGAAGGAGGGGAAGTTCCCCACCCTGCAGTTCAGCTACGAGATGCCCCCGGAAGAGCTGGAGAAGCTGAAAAAGGGGTAGAAAAACGGAGGGTTTTTAAGTTTATAAGGGGGTTATTTTTGGTCAAAAAGAAAAAAGGAGGTGAGGGAATGGGAGATGCCAAGACCAAGCTTCCCAAGGCCACCATCATCAGGCTCTTCAAGGACGCCGGTGCCGAGCGCGTTTCCGCTGATGTGGCTGATGCCGTCAACAAGATCCTCCTGGAAGTGGCTAAGGGGGCCATAAAGGCGGCCAAGGCCGAGGGAAAGAAAACGATCTCCGCCGACAACCTCAGAATGGTGGTTGTGGTCACCTGAGGACGGAAGCGGACGGACCTCTTTCCTTCCTTTTTTAGTTATCCCCTTTTCAGGGAGAGGGTAAGCTCCCCCCTGGTCCTCTCCACGAGCCCCCTGACCACATCCTGTTTTCTCTTCATGCCGGGCAGAACCGCCTCCGGGTAATCGAACTCCGTCAGGAACTCGTATATCCTCTCCATCTGGCGGAAGAACTGCTCGGCGGGCTTCAGCTCCCCCCTCCTCAGGTGGTCCAGAACGGCCCTCCTCAGCTCCCCCGAGGCGTCGGCCAGGGCCATCAGGTAGCAGTCGTAGGGCACGCCCGCCTCCTCGGGCTCCGGGAGCCTCCCCTCCCTCAGGAGGGCCCTCACTAGGAAGGCCTCGCAGTACTCCTGCTGGGCCGCCTTCACCGTGCCCCAGGCCAGAAGGCCCGGATCCTCCCTCGCCAGGGAGAGCATCTCCTTTAGCCTCTCCCTGGCCTTCTCCAGGAGTTCCCCCGCCGCCCCTTCCTCCCCCCTGTGCAGGGCGAAGATGGATCTGGCCGAGAGCCTCACCACCTCCCTGGAAAGGTTCTGGAGCTTCTCCCTCCGCTCCAGCTCCCTGTCGAAGTGCTCCCTGAGCCTCTCCAGCCTCCCCTTCTCCGGGTCGTGGGAATCGGGCATCAGGAGAACTCCTTGGTGGGGCGCAGGAGGTTGGTCCTGTGGTGCCTCAGCTTCAGTACCATCCCCTTCTTCTCCAGGTTGTTGACCAGGGCGCTCAGCTTCGCCTTGGAGAGATCCATCCTCCTGCGCAGGTCGTCCTGCCTTATCTCCTTGCACCTCAGGATCTCCTCGAAGACCCTCCTCTCGTCCTCGCTGAGCCCCATCAGGGCCACCTTCATGGTCCTCTCCCTGGCGTACTTCCTGAAGAGGAAGGCCAGAACGGCGGCCACGGAACCCGCCACCGCCACCATGATCCCCACCGCCAGCAGGAGGGAGGAGAGCTCCAGGTGCCCGGTGGGGGAGAGGAGGATGAGGACGGTGGCCAGGGTGAGCTGGAGGAGGAGGGTGAGCAGGATGAGCCCAAGCATCTCCCTCAGGGTCATTCAAGAGAAAAGGAAAGAGATAGGTTAAAAAAATTTCGAGGAAACCGGAAAGGGAATTCTGAACGATGAAAAGCTTGAAAAGAGCTTTTCAATCAAAAAAGAGGTTATTTTCGGCTTCTTTTTAGGCAGAAGAGAACCGTTTTGGGAGAGTTTTCAAATAGCCCTTCCCACATAGAAAGGAACGGAGGTGAAAAAATGAAAATGGGAGAAAAGGGAATAGCGCCCCTCGTGGCGGCCGTGGTACTGCTGGCGGGCATAGGGTCGGCCACGGCGGTCCCCGTGGCGGCCTCGGTGGCCAACGTGGATCCCGACCACCCCCTCTACTCCCTGAAGAAGGTGGGGGAGAGGATCCGCGGACTGAGCACGGCGGAGCAGATGAGGCTCAGGTGGCAGGAGTACCAGAGGATGGTGGAGAAGGGCAAGGGGCTTCAGTACCAGGGAGTCCTGAAGGAGTTCGTGGAAAAGCTGAACTCGGTGGCCCCCTACGACGCGCCCGCGAAGCAGGAGATCGTGAGGTGGATGCAGGAGCAGCTGCCGGGGATAGGGGAGGTACAGCTGAAGCTCGCCCTGCAGGCGGCGGGGGACAACCAGCAGCTGAGGGCCGAAGTGCAGGAGCAGTTGGCCGCGTGGAGGGAAAACAGGGACCCGGAGCTCCTCAGAGCCTGGATGAACCACTTCAGGGAGAGGGCAAGGGAAAAGGTGAAGGAGAAATACGAGGAGATGGATGAGCTCTTCGAGAACATCTGCACCAAGATCTGCATACAGGAGAACCTAGAGCAGGCGGCGGCGGAGAACAGGCTCTCCCAGCGCTTCGCGGAGCTGCAGGAAGCCTTTGAGAACCTGAGGCTGGAGGTGGAGGCCATGCTGGCCACCGCCCCGGAGAACCTGCCAGGGAGGGTGGCGGCGGACAGGCTCTACCAGCTGGCCCTGAAGGAGGAGAACCTGGCCCTCCACGCCAAGGAGCTGGGACTGCTGGGAAGGGCGGTGGGGCTGATGACCTCCGCGGTGATGCACCTGAGGAACGCCGAGTGCATCCTGGAGCACGCCCAGGAGTGGGAGCCGGAGCACGCGCAGCTCTGGCAGGAGTGGAGGGAGGAGTGGGAGGAGGAGTGGGAGGAGATCAAGCCCCAGATCCAGAGCCTCTGGGAGAACGCGGCCCAGAACTGGCAGCAGTACAGGGAGAGGATAAGGGAGAGGTGGGAAGAAGAATAGCCTCTCCCCTTTTTTATTTTTTCATCAGGACCACGGAGCTGACCGGAACCTCATCCACGATCCTGTACCCCGTCAGCCCCTGCAGCCTCTCCGCGAAGTCCCTTATCTCCCGGTGGGAGGGCATGAAGGGGGGACCCAGCCTCTGCCTGGAGTACCCCACCGGGAAGTAGCCCTTGGGCTCCAGGAAGTCAGGCTCCGCCTTCTCCACCAGCTTGGCGTAACCCTCGGGGTCCTTCAGGTTGAGACCCTTCACCAGGGTCAGCCTCAGCACCCTCCTGCAGGAGAAGGAGGAGAGGAGCTCCAGGCTGCGGTTCAGCCTCTCCCACCCGTCCGGGATCCTGGGGCGGCAGACCCTCTCGTAGGTTTCCCTGTCGGGGGCGGGGAGGGTCAGGTAGAGCTGGGTGGGCTCCACCTCCAGCCCCTCCAGCCTTTCGGGCAGGGTGCCGTTGCTCACCAGGAAGGTGGTGAAGCCCCTTCGGTGCAGCTCCTCTATGAGGGACCCCAGGAGGGGGTAGAGGGTGGGCTCACCCGCCAGGCTTATGGCGGCCTGGTTGGGGTGCTGGGCCTCCCTCCACCTCTGGGGGTTGACCTCCGGGTTGCCCTTGAAGCCGCTCAGGAGCTCCCTCTGGGCCCGGATGCCCCCCTCCACGATCTCCGAGGGGTCGTCGGGGGGGAGCCCCTCCTCCAGCGGGAGGGTGGCCTCCACCTTCCTCCAGCAGAAGGTGCAGAGGTGGGTGCAGTGGAAGAGGGAGGGGGTGAGCTGGAGGCAGCGCCAGGAGGAGATCCCGTAGAACCTGGCCTTGTAGCACTCCCCCCTGCCCAGCAGGCTCCTCCTGGTCCAGAGGCAGACCTTCACCGCGCTGTTCCTCCCCACCAGCCTGTACCCCTGCCTCTCGTACAGCTCCCTGAACCCCTGAAGCCTTTCCTGCAAGGGCCCCTGCATCACTTCATGTAGCACTTCAGGTCTTTTCCCAGTTTGCCCACCGCGTCCGCCCTGCACTGCCTGCAGTGCACCATCTGGGGAACGTACCTGGAGCAGAGGCGCTGGAGCCTGGCCTTCTCCTCCGGGGAGGGCGGGGAGAGGTGGGAGAACCTGAACTGGGGGATGAGGGGGATGAGGTTCTGCCTGTACACCCCCATCCTCCCCACCCTCTTGGCCACCTCCACCACGTGCCTGTCGTTGACGGTGGGGATGATCACCGTGTTCACCTTCACCACCATCCCCCTCCTCACGGCCTCCTCCGTCCCCCTGAGCTGGTTCCTTATCAGGAGCTCCGCCCCCTCCCTCCCCCGGTAGGTCCTCCCCCGGTAGAGGACGGAGGAGTAGATCTTCTCCCCCACCTTCGGGTCCACCGCGTTGATGGTCACCGTCAGGGTCCCTATCCCCACCTCCTCCAGCTCCTCCATCCTGTCGGGGAGGAGCAGGCCGTTGGTGCTGAGGCAGCGGTGCAGGCGTGGGAACCTCTTCCTCACCAGCCTGAAGGTCTCGAAGGTCTCCTCGTTGAAGAGGGGCTCCCCCGGTCCCGCCACCGCCACCACCTTTATCCAGGGGTGCCTCTTCACCACCTCCTCCAGCCTCCTGAGGGCCTGCCCGGGGGAGAGCACCCTGCTGGTCACCCCGGGCCTGGACTCGTTCACGCAGTCGAACCTCCTGACGCAGTAGTTGCACTGGAGGTTGCACCTGGGGGCCACCGGGAGATGGACCCTGCCGAAGAGATGGAGCGCCCTCGCATCGAAGCAGGGGTGCTCCCTCACCCTGCGCAGCTGGGAGGCATCCCAGGGGATTCTTTCCACTTCCCCCCTTTTCCTCCCCCCTATTTAGCCCTGCTTCCCCGGTCAAGCCTTTTGGGGAGGGAGGAGAAGGGAGGGGGATGGGGAGCCTGAGGGAGGAGCTGGAGGGAATCCTGAGCCGGGAGGAGCTGGCCAAGCTGAGAGCCTTCGATCTGGTGGGGGACATAGGGATCCTGAGGCTCCCCCCGGAACTCCTCCCGAAGAAGCGGGAGATAGGGGAGGCCCTGCTCAGGGTTCACCGCCACCTCCGCACGGTGCTCCTGCAGGTCTCACCGGTCAGCGGGGAGTTCAGGACCAGGAGGCTGGAGGTGGTGGCGGGTAAGCCCAGAACGGAGACCCTCCACAGGGAGAGCGGATGCGTGTTCAGGGTGGACCTGGAAAAGGTGTACTTCTCCCCCCGGCTGGCCCACGAGAGGATGAGGATAGCCAGGCAGGTGAGGGAGGGGGAGGAGGTCACCAACCTGTTCGCCGGGGTGGGGTGCTACTCCATCGTGATGGCCAGGCACTCCGGGGCGAGGAGGATATACTCGATAGACAAGAACCCCGAAGCCTTCAGGATGATGTGCGAGAACATCAGGATCAACAGGGTGGGGGACAGGGTTTTCCCCTTCCTGGGCGACGCCAGGGAGGTGGTGGCCTCCCAGCTCCGGGGAAAGGCGGACAGGGTGCTCATGCCCCTTCCCGAGGCCGCCAGGCAGTTCGTGGGCACGGCCCTGGAGGCCCTGAAGGAGGAGGGCGGGGTGGTGCACTTCTACGACGTGGGGGAGGATCCCGACCCCTTCTCCCCCTCCCTCAGGTTCCTGGAGAGGGAGGTGGGGGGGAGGGGCTGGAGCCTGAGGGTGATGGAAAAACGCCTGGTGAGGTCCTACGGCCCGGGGATCTACCATGTGGTGCTGGACCTCCTCCTGAGCCCCGGGAGGTAGAAAAGGCCCTTTTTCGGGGAAAAAGAAGCTTAATAAGGGGCAAAGACGATGAAAAGGAGTGGTGAGGATGGAGATTCCTCTGGCTACGGCTGACAGGCTGATGAGGAAGGCCGGGGCGAAGAGGGTGAGCGAGGATGCGGCCAAGGCCCTGGCCGAGGTGCTGGAGGAGTACGCCCTCTCCGTGGCCTCGGAGGCGGTGAAGCTGGCCGAGCACGCGGGGAGGAGGACCGTTAGGGACGAGGACGTCCGCCTGGCCAGCAGGCGCTCCTAATCCTCCCATCTCCTGGCGAGCTTCCTCTCGAGCAGCTCCTCCCCCAGGTCCACCCAGCCTTTCCCCCTCCTCAGGTAAACGCGGGCCAGGATCCTGCCGTAGGGATCCCTGGCCCTCCCCGGCTTCAGCCTGCCGTAGATCCTCTCCCCCGGGGGGCAGAGGGAATCCACCAGGGCCCTGGCCAGGACCCCCCTGGCCTCGGAGAGCTCGAAGGCGTCCACGCCGGCCAGCCTCAGCTTCTCCACCCTCCCCGGCGCGGGCCAGCCCCGGCTCTCCAGGATCCTCACCTCCAGCGTGTCGCCGTCTATCACCTTCACCACCTCCGCCGAGAAGTGGAAGGGGGTTCCCCCCCTTCCCCTCAGCGCGAGGGGGAGGAGCAGGAGCGGGAGCAAACCCAGCACCAGGAGCCTCCTCATCGGGGAACTGGGCAGGTGGGGGGGAATAAAGGGGGTACGGTTCTTTCCTCAGCCCGATCCCTTGAGCTCCTTGAGGGCTTTCCAGATCCGGTAGACTTCCTTCTCGGAGCCGTCCACCCTCTTCAGCGCCACCGTGCCCGTGTCCGGGTGGGCTATGTAGGCCGGAATCCCGGTGAGGGTGGTGTCGTGGAGGAAGAGCCAGTTCACCATCTCCAGCTCCATGCCCTTCGTCAGCTCCAGGAACCTCAGCAGGAACCTGGCCTGCTCGTTTTCGCCGGAGGTCCCGGAGGAGCTCCAGCCTATCTCCGTGAAGGCCAGGGGCTTCCGGGTGTACCGGCTCAGCCTGAGGTAGTAATCCTGCGGGAGGTCCTCGGGGGAGGCGAAGACCTGGTAGGGGTAGGTGGTGAGCCCTATCAGGTCCACCCTGTTTTCGAGGAGGGTTAGGAGATCCCACTGGTTTTCCTGAAGGAGGTGGTTGTAGGAGAGAACCACCAGAACCTTGGTCTTAGGGGAGACCAGCTTCACGGCGGAGTAGGCCTCGCTCACCAGGGAGAGGTAGGGCTCGAGGTCGGAGGGGTGAAGGAGAAAGTAATCGTTCACCTCGTTTCCCAGGGAGAGATACTCGGGAGTGAACTCCTCGGCGAGGCTCCTTGCCTCCTCGATCCAGGCCTCCCTGAACCCCGGATCCGACAGGCTGGGTGTTATGCCCTCCGGGGCATCTATCACGTACTTCAGCCCCCCCCGGCCCCTGCTTTACGGTGGCGAAGTTGAGGGTCACCAGCGGTTTCAGTCCGTAGACCCTCAGAGCCGTTATGACCCTGTTCTGTTTGAGGAGGTCGGCTTCCCCTATCCCCTGCTTCTCCACCCAGACCATGCCTATCTCCGCTATCCTTCCCGCCTCCCCGTAGGCCCTGGTTAGATCCTCAAAGGTGCTGTTGGGTGAATGGGCCGGGTTGGGGACTATGCCCAGGAAGAAGTTCCTCTCCTGGAGGGGGAGGATCTCGATCCGTTCCGCCCCTATGGAAAGCCGCCAGCGTCAAAAGTGAAACCAGGAGGAGCAGGGCGAGGAGGGCCTTGCGTGGCACGGCTTCTGCCCCTCACCTCTATAAGGCTTCCGGAAAGGGAACTGGAAAATTTTTTATGCTTCGGTGCAAAAAAGGGCGATGCGCAAAACTCCCTACTTCAAGGAGAAGCTTGAGACGATCGAGGTGAGGAAGAAGAGCCTCTCCCAGCTGCTGCAGGAGATGGCCAGAACGGGCTTCCAAGGGAGAAAGCTGGGCGAGGCAGCCCTCCTCTGGGAGGAGATGCTGGGTGAGGAGGACCTCACCATCTTCTTCGGGTATGCCGGCTCCATGAGCACCACGGGTATGTGGAAGATCGTGTGCTGGCTGATAGAAAAGAGGTTCATAGATGTGCTGGTCTCCACGGGGGCCAACATCTCCGAGGACATCCTGGAGGCCATGGGAGGAACCTACTGGAGGGGAACGGACTTCGTGGACGACGCGGATCTCCTAAAACACATGATAGACCGCTTCTACGACGTCTACGCAGACGAGCTGGAGTACCGAAAGATGGAGGGACTGATCGCCGAGTTCATGGGGACCCTGGAGGAGGACCGCCCCTACTCCTCCAGGGAGTTCCTGTGGGAGTTCGGGAAATGGCTGCACCGAAAGGGGATAAAGTGCATCGTCTCCACCGCCTACAAGCATAAGGTACCCATCTTCTGCCCGGCCATCGTGGACAGCGGCTACGGGATAGCGCTGCTGGAGGCCAAGAAGAGGATATGCCTGGACCAGGGCAGGGACTTCAGGGAGATGCTGGAGATAGGCAAGAGGCAGGAGAACAGGGGGGTGATCTACATAGGCGGGGGGGTTCCCAAAGACTTCGTGCAGTTGCTGGCCGTGGCCGTGGACCTCTGGAGGGGGGGAGAGAAACCCTCCCCCCACAAGTACGCCCTGCAGATCACCACGGACCAGCCCGTCTGGGGGGGTCTGAGCGGCTGCACCCTCAAGGAGGCCATAAGCTGGGGAAAGGTTTCCCCCCACGGCAAAAACATCACCTGCTACTGCGATGCCACCATCGCCCTGCCCCTCCTCTCCCACTACCTGAACGAGAGGGTTAAGGAGAGGAGGAAGTACCCGGACTTCTCCTGGCTCCTGAAATAAGGTTTTTTATCCCGGAGGGGGCTAAAGAAAAAGAATGCCGGAGAAGGAGCTCAAGCTCACCGTGGCCGAGAACTCCCACCAGCCCGACGTGGGCAGGGGCCTGGCCAGGATTCCGGATCACGCCGCCGAGAGGCTGGGGGTGAGCCCCGGGGATGTGGTGGAGATCCAGGGGACCAAGGTGACGGGGGTGATCGCCATGAAGGGTTTCTCTGAGGACAGGGGACTGGACATCATAAGGATAGACGGGATCATCAGGCACAACGCGGGCACCTCCATAGGGGAGAAGGTGCTGGTGAGGAAGGCCGAGGTGAAGGAGGCCAAGAAGGTCACGCTGGCCCCGGCCAGCCAGGGGGTGAGGATCTCGGTTCCGGGTGAGGTGATGAGGCGCAACCTGCTGGGTAGGCCCCTCACCCGTGGGGACCTCATCACCACGGCCTCCCTCAGGAGGGGCTTCGGGGAGCCCCTCATAGAGCAGATCTTCGGCTCCTTCCTGGAGGAGACCCCCCTGGGGCTGGGAGAGATGAGGTTCATCGTGGTCTCCACCGTTCCTCCCGGAATCGTGCTGGTGGTGGACTCCACGGAGATAGAGGTGCTGCCGGAGGCCGTGGCCGTGAAGGAGGCGAAGGTCCCGGCGGTGACCTACGAGGACATAGGGGGGCTGAAGGAGGAGCTGAAGAGGGTGAGGGAGATGATAGAGCTCCCCCTGAAGCACCCCGAGCTCTTCGACAGGCTTGGGGTGGAGCCCCCCAAGGGGGTGCTGCTCTACGGTCCCCCAGGCACGGGCAAGACCCTGATAGCCAAGGCGGTGGCCAACGAGTCCGGGGCCAACTTCATCGCCATCAACGGGCCGGAGGTGATGAGCAAGTGGTACGGGGAATCGGAGGCCCGCCTGAGGAAGACCTTCGAGGACGCGGAGAAGAATGCCCCCTCCATCGTTTTCATAGATGAGCTGGATGCCATAGCCCCCAAGAGGGAGGAGGTCACGGGGGAGGTGGAGAGGAGGGTGGTGGCCACCCTGTGCACGGCCCTGGACGGCCTTAAGTCCAGGGGAAAGGTGATCGTGATAGGGGCCACCAACCGCCCCAACGCCCTGGACCCGGCGATAAGGCGGCCGGGGAGGTTCGACAGGGAGATAGAGATAGGGGTGCCCGACAGGGAGGGGAGGAAGGAAATCCTGCAGATCCACACCAGGGGAATGCCGCTGGCCAAGGACGTGGACCTGGACCACCTAGCGGACATCACCCACGGCTTCGTGGGGGCGGATCTGGAGGCCCTCTGCAAGGAGGCGGCCATGAGCGCCCTCAGGAGGATCCTGCCCAAGATAAACCTGGAGGAGAAGACCATACCCCCCGAGATCCTGGAGGAGCTCCAAGTGACCAGGGAGGACTTCGAGAACGCCCTGAAGGTGGTGCAGCCCTCCGCCATGAGGGAGGTGATGCTGGAGATACCGGACGTGCGCTGGTCCGACATAGGGGGATTGGAGGAGGCGAAGATGGAGCTGAGGGAGGCCGTGGAGTGGCCCCTGAAGTACCCCGACGCCTTCAGGCGCATGGGCATAGAGCCCCCCAAGGGCATCCTCCTCTTCGGCCCCCCAGGCACGGGCAAGACCCTGCTGGCCAGGGCGGTGGCCACGGAGAGCGAGGCCAACTTCATCTCCGTGAAGGGACCCGAACTGCTCTCCAAATGGGTGGGGGAATCTGAAAAGGGGATCAGGGAGGTCTTCAGGAGGGCCAAGATGGCGGCCCCCTCCATCATCTTCTTCGACGAGCTGGATGCCCTGGTGCCCAGGAGGGGCTCGGGCTTCGGGGACGCCCACGTGACGGAAAGGGTGATAAGCCAGCTCCTCACGGAGCTGGACGGGCTGGAGAAGCTGGAGAACGTGGTGGTGATAGGGGCCACCAACCGCCCCGACCTCATCGATCCCGCCCTCCTCCGCCCGGGGAGGTTCGACAGGCTGGTGTACGTGCCTCCTCCCGACGAGAAGGCCAGGCTGGAGATCCTGAAGATCCACACCAGGAAGATGCCCCTGGCCAAGGATGTGGATCTGGAGCAGCTGGCCAAGGAGACCGAGCACTACTCGGGCTCCGATCTGGCCGCCCTCTGCAGGGAGGCCGCCATGCTGGCCCTGAGGGAGAACCTTCAGGCCAAGGAGGTGACCATGAGGCACTTCCGGGAGACCATGAAGAAGGTGAAGCCCTCCCTCACCCCGGAGGCCGAGGAGGCCTACCGCTCCTTCCTCACCCGCGCCAGGAGCGAGACCAAAAAGGAGACCACACCCAGAATCTTCTACTGAGGGATGAGGGCCTTCGTAGCCGTGGAGATAAGCGAGGAGATGCGGGACAGGCTGGTCAGGTTCCAGCAGACCCTCCGGGAGGGGGGAGCCTCCCTGAAGCTGGTGGAGCCGGAGAACCTCCACCTGACCCTGAAGTTCCTGGGGGAGGTGGAGGAGGGGAGGCTGGGGGAGGTGGAGGAGGCCCTGAGGAGGGGGACGAGGGGCTTCTCCCCCTTCACCCTGGAGGTGAGGGGAACGGGGGTCTTCCCCAGTCCCCAGTACGTCAGGGTGGTGTGGGCGGGGGTGGGGGAGGGATGGGAGGTCCTCTCCTCCCTGCAGAGGAGCCTTGACCGGGAGCTGGCCAAGCTGGGCTTTCCCAGGGACACCGAGTTCGTTCCCCACCTCACCCTGGCCAGGGTGAAGAACGTGAGGGAAAAGGGGGCCCTCCTGCGGGCAGTGGAGAGGGGGAAGAGGGAGGAGTTCGGGAGGGTGGAGGTGAGGGAGATCCATCTGAAGAAGAGCACGCTCACGCCTAAGGGCCCCATCTACGAGGACCTCAGGGTTCTTCCTCTCGGTTAGCTCCGCCCCCCCGACAAAAATATTTTTAACATATTTTTGCTAAGTTAAATTGAGAGAAATGGGGGGGGAAAATCCCCAATGGGTTATGCGGTGCTAATTTTAGGCGACGAGCCCGTGAATGTTGAACAGATAAAAAAAGAATTGAGCAAAGCGGGTTTGGGGCTGTCTTTCAGGTGCGCGGGCACCAGGGAAAACTTCAGGGAAGAGCTGAAGAGTCCCACCGACCTGATAATCATCGATTACGACTCCCTCCAGTTCGATGCTTTGTTCGCCCTCTCCATAGCGATGCGGGAGGCCCCGATGACCCCGGTCATCTTCGTCTCGGACCAGCTAGACGAGAGGTTGGCAACGGAGCTGCTCAAGCTGGGCGTGGAGGATTGCCTGTCCAAAACCCAGCTGGACAGGCTTCCGGCCGTGGCCCTTAGGGCCTTGGAAAGAATTGAAAAAACTGTTTGTTTCGTTGACGGGAAGGGTGAAAAGAAAGAAGAATCTGGAGAAAGGATCGGCAGAACCCTGAAGGGGGGTCCCAAGAAGAAGCCAAGGGATCTGGTGGACATCTACGCCGACATCCTGAGGGCAGCGAACGGGGGCATCTCCAAGACCCGCCTGGTCTCCAGGGCCAACCTGAACTTCCCCAGGCTGAAGAAGTATCTGGACATCCTGGTGGAGGAGGGACTCTTGGAGGTGAAAGACGGGCCCTCCCCCACCTACTTCACCTCCGAGAAGGGTCTGAAGTTCCTCGAGAGGTACGAGGAGCTTAAGTCCTTCACTCCCCAGGCGGGGCGTGACCTTTCAACCCTTCCCACCCGTCCTCCCCGAAAGTCTCTCAGCCCTGCGTGAAATATACTTGGGGGCTTTCCTCACCGGCGCGAGCATTTCCTCGTATTCACTCACTATGGGGGGTTTGGATCTGTACTGCTCGATGCGTTTCTTGAGCAGCTCGAGAGTGGAGGTCTGAAACCTCCTCATCTCGGTGAGGTCCCTGAACACCATCACCGTCAGCGGGTCCTCCCCCTCTGCCCTTCTCGCACTAACGCCGACGGGAACCTCCGTCCCGTCCTTGGCCACGAGGGTCGCCTGAAAGCTCGCCACCTCCATATCCCCCGCCAGGACCTTCCGCAACTTGAACACTATTTCTATCCTCTCCCCCTTTTTGAGGAAGGAAAGCGCGGGCTCGCCCAACACTTCTTCCTCAGAATAGCCGGTCATCTCTAGGACCGCCCTGTTCACCATCAGGATCCGGCCCAGGGAATCCACGATGGCCACACCCTCCGACACCAGCTCCATGATCGCCGAGGGCAGGGAAAACTTCAGCTCGTACATCTCTCCCCCCCTCTGGTCCACCCGCACAGGGGACAAAGGTACAGACTCCCCTCTTCCTCAGAGGCAGGGTAGTACACGACCGTGCTCCCGCATATCCTACACCTCATACCAGTCAACCTCGCCCTGTTTTTCCTCGCGCTTCCCCACACAATCATGATATCTCCACCTGCCCTCCCATGCCCTTTGCGAACTCACAACCACCCCCCCGTACCCGGAGTACGCACCCGCTATGATCCCCTTTCCCCGCCCGGTTTCCCCCTCCTTACTGAGCGTACGGTGGAGGTTCTCCGTGTTCGCAAAAGGGATACCAGAAAGTTCTCACATAGTTAATCATGAAGGGGCTGGCAGGCTTCGGGCCGATCGTTCTCTTCCTGGCCCTCTTCTGCGGGCTATCGGTGCTGATTTTCGGCCTCAGTCTGAGGGACCCCTCCCTTCCGGAGACCCTGGCCCTAAGCCCCGATCACCCGACGGGCATCCTCACCTCCCTCTTCGCGCACCATGGGCTGTCCCACCTCGCCTCCAACCTGCTCTCCTTGCTGGTCCTCTCCCTCTTCTTCGTGGTCCTCCACCTCCCCCGGGATCAGCTGGAGAGGAGGAGCCTGAGCAGGCTCTTTGTGGGGGTGGGTCTCGCCTCCGGCCTCTCCGCGGGATCCTTTCAGTTCCTGCTCTGGAGGTGGACGGGGGAGGAAACCTGTGCGGTGGGATCCTCGGGGATGGTTTACGGGATCTCCGGGCTGCTCCTGACGTCCGCCCTCCTCAGCCTCCCCAGGTACCTGCACCAGTTCCGCTCCTCCCTCCTGGACCCCTACGGATCCGCCCCCTCCATCTTCGTGGCCCTACCCCTCTCGCTCTACCTCGCGGCTCTCTTCACCTTCCTCCCCCTCCTCGAAGCGAAGCTCTTCTTCAACATCACCGAGGGGGTGGTCTGGACCGCTCATAAAGTCGGGTTCCTGGCGGGGCTCCTCCTTCCCCTCTTCCCCCTCCTGCGCCTGCGCCGCTCCGGCGGTGGGCTCCCCCGGGGTTGAACCGACCCGCGAAGAGGGGTCAGGGGCTTCGCCGTGAGGAGGAAACTGGTGGGCCCGCTGGGATTTGAACCCAGGACCTCCCGGTTATCAGCCGAGCGCTCTAACCATGCTAAGCTACGGGCCCAACCCTCCTTTTTCTCTCACCTTAAATTCTTCACCCTCCGGAAGAGGCGGTTCACCTCCCTCCCGGTGGGAAGGGCCTCCTGGGCGCCCATCCTGGTGGTGGCCAGGGCCCCCGCGCAGTTGGCCCAGAGGACCGCCTCCTCCAGGGGCCTCCCCGAGGCCAGGGCCACGGCCAGCGCCCCGCAGAACGCGTCCCCCGCCCCCGTGGTGTCCCTGACCCTAACCCTCACCCCGGGGATCCTCTCCCCTCCCCTCTCCGTCCTGAGGTAGGCCCCCCCTTCCCCCAGGGTGATCACCACCCCCTCCGGTCCCTTCCTCAGGAGTTTTTCCGCCATCTCCTCCACCCTCCCTTCCCCCACCGCCCGCGAGGCCTCGCTCCTGTTGGCCACCACCAGGCCGACCCTCCTCCAAACCCGGTCGGGGAGGGGCCTGAAGGGGGCCAGGTTCAGCAGGCTCCGCTTGCCCTCCCTCGCCGCCAGCTCCAGCGCCCTCCCCACCGCGGTCAGGGGGATCTCCAGCTGGGTCAGGAGGAGATCGGCCTCCCGCAGGACCTCCCTGGCCCCATCCACCTCCCTCCTCCCGCACCCCAGATCCGCCCCGGGGTAGACCCCTATGAGGTTCTCCCCCCTCCCATCCACCAGGATGAGGGCCCTCCCGGAGGGCCTCTCGTCCTCCCGCACGCAGGAGGTATCCACCCCCTCCCTCCTCAGGTTCTCCACCATCCTCCTCCCGTACTCGTCCCTTCCCACCTTCCCCACCATCCAGACCCTGGCCCCCAGCCTAGCGGCCGCCACCGCCTGGTTGGCCCCCTTCCCACCCATCCCCACCCTCAGCTCCCTCCCCAGCACCGTCTCCCCGGGCTCGGGAAGCCTCTCCACCCGCAGCATCAGGTCCACGTGGAGGCTCCCCACCACCACTATCTTGGGAGTCAACCCCTCAACCTCTCCAGGAAGAGGCGGAGGAAGCCCTCCCCGTCCACCCCCTCACAGACCCTGACCTCGTGACCCACCCACTCCTCCCCCGGAAGCACCCACCTCCTCCTGTCCACCACGGTCTGGCCCCGGGTCAGCTCCCCCCTCGTCTCCACCCTCACCCTGCACCTCCTCACCCTGAAGAGGGAGGGCTCCAGGAGGGCGGCCACCGCCATGGGATCGTGCAGGGGCACCCTCCCGAACCTCTCCAGGAGCGGCCTCAGGAGCCCGCAGGCCAGCTCCGCCTCCCTCGTCCCTACCCTCTTCAGCTCGGCGTACTCCCTCTCGGAGAACATGGCGGAGGGGTCCATGGTGACGTCCAGTCCCACCGCCAGGAGGGGGAGGCCCGATCCGAAAACCCGCTCCGCCGCCTCCGGGTCCACGTAAACGTTGTACTCGGCCACGGGGGTGACGTTTCCGGAGCCGTGGGGGGAGAGACCGTAGGCGCCACCCATCAGCACCACCTCCTCCACCCCCTCCAGCCCGGGCGGCCTGAGGGCCAGGGCCAGGTTGGTGAGGGGGCCCGTGCAGACGAGCGTGACCCTCTCCCCCTTCCCCGCCTCCCTCCTCATCACCTCCACGGCGGGTTCGGGGAGGGGGGGGAGGCTGGGCTCGGGAAGGGGGAGACCACCCAGTCCGTCCTCACCGTGCAGGGCTTTGGCCGTGAGGAGCTTCCTGAAGAGAGGACGGGGGGAGCCCATGGCCACGGGGGGTGATTTCCTGCCCAGGAACTCCAGCACCCTGAGGGCGTTCTTGGTGGTCCTCTCCACCTCCACGTTTCCCGCCACCGTGGTGATGGCCCTCACCTCCAGCTCGGGGGAGCGCAGGGCCAGCAGGAGGGCCAGGGCATCGTCTATCCCGGGATCCATATCCAGGATCACCTTTCTGGCCATCCCATCGCCCGGGAAGCTACTTCTTACCGCAGTACCTCAGGAACTCCTCCCAGATCTCCTTCCTCCTCCCTTCCTCCATCCCCTCGTAATCCTCCACCGAGAGGTTGTACCTCTCCCTGAGGAACTTTGAGAACCTGAGCGTCTGAAGGGTCTGGTAGATGAGGTAGCTGCGGTAGTTTTCGGGTATGCCGGCCATCACTTCCCCCCCGCGCCGCCCCCGGTCCGAGTGGAACCCCCCTCCCTCGGCCGGGAGAGGAAACCCCTGAGCAGGGAAAAGGGGTACGCCCCCCTCCAGAGGGCGACGGCCCCCAGCCCGGCCCACAGGAGGAGGCTGGAGAGGAGGAAGGGGGAGGTCCGGAGAAGCCCCAGCCTGCCCAGCACGACCCCCAGGTACGCGTTCAGGAGGACCCCAAGCCCCAGGCTCACCGCCAGCCTGGAGGGAAGGCCCAGCTGGTTCCTTTCTGGGTAGGCCACCAGGCTCAGCAGGAAACCGGGCAGGAGAAGGAGGATGGTCCCCAGCAGCCCGTACAGGATGGCCTTTATCACATCCCTCCTTTCTCCGAGCCCCTCTTAAGGCTTGGGATGAGAAAGGGGGAGGATGAGGAAGGACCTGGTGGTGGTGGGGGGAGGGCCCTCCGGCTGCTTCCTGGCGGAGAAGGTGGCCAGGAGGGGCTTCGAGGTCTTGGTGGTGGAGGAACACGAGAGGGTGGGGAAGCCCGTTTCATGCGCGGGGGTGGTGGGGATGGAGGGGATGAGGGAGCTGGAGGTGGGGGCGGAGAGGTTCGCCCTGAACAGGCTGAGGAGGGGCCTGATCTTCTCCCCCTCGGGGGAGGTGCTGGAGCTGGACAGGGGAAGGGTGGAGGCCCTGGTGCTGGACCGGGGAGCCTTCGACCGGCACCTGGCGGAGAGGGCCGAAGAGGCGGGGGCACAGGTGGAGCTGGGCACGAGGTGCCTGGAGGTTAGGGAGGAGGGCACACCGGTGGTGGGGCTCTCGGGGAGGAGGAGGGGTGAGGTCAGGGGGAGGGTGCTGGCGGGGGCGGATGGCCCCACCTCCGTCGTGGCCAGGAAGAGCGGGATGATGGGGAGGAGGAGGTTCATAAGGTGCGTGCAGGTGGAGATGAGGGCGGAAACGGAGCCCGACACCGCGGAGGTCTACCTGAGCGGTCGAGCCGTGGGGCTCTTCGGGTGGGTGGTCCCCGCGGGGGAGGTGGCCAGGATAGGGATGGGGAGCCTCAAGGGGGATCCGGGGGAGGGGCTCCGCCATCTCCTCAGGCTCCTCTCCCCCCGCCTGAAGGGGGGGCCGGGAAGGCTGTCCTTCGGCCTCATCCCCTACGATCCCCCCAGGAGCCTCCTCAGGGGCTCCACCCTCCTGGTGGGGGATGCCGCCTGCCAGGTGAAGCCCCTCACGGGGGGAGGGCTGTACCTGGGGCTCTCCTGCTCCCTCCTGGCCTCCCGGGCCATCTCCGTCTTCCTGGAGGGGAGGCACCCCTCCCTGCTGAGGCTCTATCCCAGGGAGGTGGAGAGGAGGTTCGGGAGGGAGCTGAGGTGGGGGAGGAGGATGAGGGAGCTCCTCTCCTCCCTCTCCGACAGGGAGCTGGATGCCCTGGTGAGGACCATGGCGGAGGAAAGGCTGAGGGGGGAGATCCTGCGCAGGGCGGATTTCGATTACCACTCCAGCCTGGTTGGGGTCCTGCTCGGGAACCTCCCCCACCTGGTCACCTCGCTGGGGCCCAGGGCCCTGACCAGGATGGCCCTCAAGGGGATGATCGGGCTCGACCTGAAAGGAGTTTGAAGAGGACGGCCTTCTGGGCGTGGAGCCTGTTCTCGGCCTGATCGAAGACCACCGAGTGGGGCCCGTCCATGACCTCGTCCGTCACCTCCTCCCCCCGGTGGGCGGGCAGGCAGTGCATGAAGATCACCTCCTCATCGGCCAGGGAGAGGAGACCGGAGTTCACCTGGAAGCCCTGAAAGTCCCTCTTCCTCTTCTCCCTCTCCTCTTCCTTCCCCATGGAGACGAAAACGTCGGTGTAGACCACCTCCGCCCCGGAGACCGCCTCCCTGGGATCGTGCAGTATCCTCACGCTCCCCCCGCTTTCCCCGGCCCTCCTCCTGGCCAGCTCCACCAGCTCCCCGGGGGGCTCGTAGCCGGGGGGCACGGCGGCGGTGAAGTGGCTCCCCATCGTGGCGCACCCCAGCATGAGGGAGTTGCACACGTTGTTCCCGTCCCCCACCCAGGCCACCCTCAGGCCCTTCAGCCCCCCCTTCCGCTCCACCATGGTCAGGAGGTCCGCCAGGGTCTGGCAGGGGTGCTGGAGGGGGCTCAGGGCGTTGATCACGGGCACCGTGCTGTGCCTGGCCAGCTCCACCAGGTTCTGGTGGGAGGAAACCCTGGCCACGATGCCGTGGACGTAGCGGCTGAGGGTCCTGGCGGTGTCGGCCACCGTCTCCCCCCTGCTCAGCTGAAGCTCCTGGGAGCTCAGGAAGAGGGGGTTTCCCCCCATCTCGTGGACGGCCACCTCGAAGGAGACCCTGGTCCTGGTGGAGGGCTTCTCGAAGATCATGGCCACGGTCTTCCCCCTGAGCTCGGAGGAGAGGCCCCTCCTCCTCTTGTACCTGGCGGCCAGCCTGAGGAGCTCCCCTATCTCCCTCGCGCTCAGGTCCTCCATGCCCAGCAGATCCCTCTTCATCCTCCCCTCCCCCTCAGGAGCTCGTCCAGCGTGGAGACCAGGGCATCTATGTGGGCCTCCTCCACCACCAGGGGAGGAAGGAACCTGAGCACCTTGCCCGCGGTCACGTTGATCAGGAAGCCCCTCCTCAGCGCCCCCAGGAGCACCTCCTCCGCCCTCTCCTCCTGGTCCAGCTCCATGCCCAGCATGAGGCCCTTCCCCCTCACCTCCTCCACGCAGGGGTGATCCTCCTCCAGCTCCCGCAGGGCCCTCATGAAGTACCTCCCCATCCTCTCCGCCCTCCTCACCAGCTTTCTCCTCTTGATGGCCCTTATAACCGCCAGGGCCGCCGAGCAGGCCAGGGGGTTTCCCCCGAAGGTGGCGCCGTGGTCTCCCTGCTTGAAGCTGTCCATCACCTCGGGCGTGGCCCCCGTGCACCCTATGGGCACCCCCCCCGCCAGACCCTTGGCCAGCGTGACGATGTCGGGCTCCACCCTCCAGTGCTCGCACGCGAACCACCTCCCCGTCCTGCCCATCCCCGTCTGCACCTCGTCCAGGACGAGGAGGGCTCCCCTCTCCAGGCAAAGCTTCCTGAGGCCGGGGAGGAACTCCCTGGAGGCCACCCTCACCCCTCCCTCCCCCTGGATGGGCTCCACCATCACCGCCGCCGTTTCCTCGTCCACGGCCTTCTCCGCCGAGGAGAGGTCGTTGAAGGGTATGAACTGGAAGTTGGGCAGGAGGAGGGCCTTGAAGGGCTCCCGGTAGGAGGGCTTCCAGGTGGCGGAGAGGGCCCCCAGCGTCCTCCCGTGGAAGGAGTTCTCCATGACCACGATCTTCTTCCTGCCCGTGTGCTTCACCGAGAGCTTCAGGGCCGCCTCCACGCTCTCCGCCCCCGAGTTGCAGAAGAAGAACTTTCCCACCCTCCCCGGGGCTATCCCCGCCAGCTCCCTCCCCAGCTCCGCCTGCTCCCTTATGTGAACCAGGTTGGTCATGTGGATCAGCCTCCTGGCCTGCCTGGAGATCGCCCCGCAGAGCTCGGGATCGGCGTGGCCCAGCACGCTCACCGCCACCCCCGAGACGAAGTCCAGGTACCTCCTACCCTCCAGGTCCCAGAGGAAGATCCCCCTTCCCCTCTCGAAGGCGACGGGGAGCCTCTTGTAGGTCTGGGCCAGGTACTCCCTGTCCAGCCTGAAGACTTCCTCCATTCACTTCCCTTTCTCGATCATCGTCCCGGCTCCCCTGTCCGTGAGGAGCTCCAGGAGCAGGGCGTGGGGCATCGTTCCCTGGAGGATGTGGGCCCTCTCCACCCCCCCCTCCACCGCCCTGATGCAGGCCTTGAGCTTGGGGATCATGCCCCCCGTGACCACCCCCGAGGCCAGGAGGGCCCTGGCCTCCTCCACCGTCAGCTGGGAGATCAGGGTGCTCTCGTCCTTGGGATCCCTCAGGACCCCCTTCACGTTGGTGAGGACGATGAGCTTCCTGGCGCCCATCACGACGGCCAGCTCCGCGGCCACCGTATCGGCGTTCAGGTTCAGGCTCCTCCCCTCCTCGTCCACCCCCAGGGGGGAGAGGACGGGGATGTACCCGTTGGAGAGGAGGAAGCTCACCATGTGGGGGTCTATCCTCTCTATCTCGCCCACGAAGCCCAGGTCCACCTGCAGCCTCTCACCCTCGGGGGTGGTCACCTCCCTGAGCTTCCTGGCCAGGATCACCTTCCCGTCTATCCCCGAGATCCCCACCCCCCTCCCGCCGTGCTTGTTTATGCCCAGCACTATCTCCGTGTTCAGCTTGCCCGCCAGGTACTTGTGGAGGATCTCCATGGTTTCCCTGTCCGTGACCCGCAGCCCAGCCACGAACTCGGGCTCCTTCCCCGCCTTCTTCATCTCCCTGGTGATCTCCGATCCCCCTCCGTGAACCAGCACGGGCTTCATGCCCACGTAGTGGAGGAGGACCACGTCCTGCAGGAGGGAATCGAGGGTCTTCTTCCTCTCCATCACCTCCCCCCCCAGCTTGATCACCATGGTCTGCCCGTGGAAGCGCCTGATGTAGGGCAGAGCCTCCAGCAGAATGCTCGCTGGCTCCTGCAGCACCTCACCCGGTTTTGTTCTAATCCTCCCCTTTTTTAACCCTGCCGCTCAGGTGCGGTACCTGGAGTTGATCCTCACGTACTCGTAGGTGAGGTCGCATCCCCAGGCCGTGGCCTCCTCCTCCCCCGCCTTCAGGTCTATCTCGAAGATCACCTCGTCCTCCCTCATCACCTCCACGGCCTCAGGGAGCTCCGGCCCCCCCATCGGTCTACCCTCCTCCACCAGCGTGGCCTCACCCCTCCTGCTCCTCACCTTCAGCGTGAGCTTTCGGGGGTCGAAGCGGGCGCCGGAGTATCCCAGGGCGGCCACTATCCTCCCCCAGTTGGGGTCCCCCCCGAAGAGGGCGGCCTTGAGGAGGTTGGAGCCGGCCACGGCCAGGGCGGCCTTCCTCGCCTCACCCCTCCTGGCGTTCTTCACCCTCACCTCCATCAGGCGGGTGGCCCCCTCCGCCCCCCTCACGATCTCCCTGGCCAGCTCCCTCAGGACGAAATCCAGGCCCAGCTGGAAGCCCCTGTCCCGGCGCTTCAGCTCCCTGTTCCCCGCCCTACCGCTCGCCATCATCAGGACCATGTCGTTGGTGCTGGTGTCGTTGTCCACGGTGATCATGTTCAGGCTCCCGTCCACCGAGGCCTGAAGGGAGGAGCGCAGGAAGAGGGGATCCACCCTAGCGTCCGTGGTCAGGAAAACCAGCATCGTGGCGGTCTTCAACCTGGGCCGGATCATGCCCGCCCCCTTGGCCATCCCCGCTATGGTGACGGTGGTGCCGTCCTCCGTTTCCACGCTCACGGCCACCTCCTTGGGCCCCCTGTCGGTGGTGAGGATGGCCGTGGCCGCCTCGAGGGAGGCCCTCCTGGAGGAGGAGAGCCTGGCCACCGCCTCCCTTATCCCCCTCTCCACCTTATCCATGGGCAGGAAGGTGCCTATCATGCCCGTGGAGGCCACGCCTACCTGGTGGGTCCTGAGCCCCAGCAGCTCCGCCGTTAGCTCCGCCATCCTCTCCGCGTCCCTCCTCCCCCTCTCCCCGGTGAAGGAATTGGCGCAACCCGAGTTGGCCACCACGGCCCCCAGCCTGCGCTCCCTCCGCAGGTGATTCATGGTGAGGACCACGGGGGCCGCCCTCGTCAGGCTGGTGGTGAAGGCCCCCGCCGAGGGGACGGCGCCCTCCTCGCAGTAGAGGAGGGCCAGGTCCAGACCCTGGGAGCGTATCCCCGCCCTCACCCCCGAGGCCTGGAAGCCCTCGGCCTCCGTCACCCCTCCCTTCAGCCTCCTCAGCTCCATGCCTCTCACGGGCGCATGGGGAGGGCCTCCAGCCCCTTGGTCTCCTCTATCCCGAACCTGAGGTTCATGTTCTGGACGGCCTGTCCCGAGCCCCCCTTGAGCAGGTTGTCGATGGCCGAGACCACCACCACCCATCTCCCGTCCTCGGAGACCTCCAGCCCTATGTCGCAGTAGTTGGAGCCCACCACGTAGTTCAGCTCGGGCAGGCCCTCCACCACCCTCACGAAGGGCTCTCCGGAGTAGAACTCCCGGTAGAGCTTCAGCAGCCTCTCCCTCGAGCTCCTCTCCCTCAGGAAGACGTGGGAGGTGGAGAGGATTCCCCTCACCACCGGGGCCAGATGGGGGGTGAAGCACAGACCCACCTCCTCCCCGGCCAGCTTCTCCAGCTCCTGCTTTATCTCGGGGAGGTGGCGGTGGCGGGTGGCGGAATAGGCGCTCACGTTCTCACCGCACACCGGGTGATGCAGGTTCTCCCTCAAGCCCCTCCCCGCTCCCGAGGTCCCGCTTATGGCGTCCACCACCACGCGGCCCGGATCCACCATCTTCCCCTTCATCAGGGGGGCCAGCGCCAAGATGGCCGCGGTGGGGTAGCATCCAGGATTGGCGATCAGGTCGGCCTTCCTTATCTTCTCCCTGTAGAGCTCCGGTAGCCCGTAGACCCCCTTCACCTCCGGGCTCTCATGCTTGGTGTAGTACTTCTCGTACACCCTCACGTCATCGAACCGGTAGTCGGCGCTCAGATCCACCACCTTCGCCCCCTCCCTCAGGAGCCTGGGGGCCACCCTCATCGCCACGCCGTTGGGGGTGGCCAGGAAGACCAGCTCCGCCTCGGAACCCACCTTCCCGTAGTCAGGCTTCTCCACCTTCTCCTCCCCCACCAACCCGGAGAGGTGGGGGTGAAGCTCCACGAGGCGCGCCCCCGCGTGCTCCTCCCCGTACACCCCCACCACCTCCACCTCCGGGTGCCTGAGCAGTAGCCTCAGCAGCTCACCCCCGGTGTACCCGGCCACCCCCACCAGGGCCACCCGGATCATCCTCTCATCCTCGGAACCCTTCCGTCCAGCCCGTGGAACTTGGTTACCGAGGCCGCCATCCTCTGGTCGAAGCCCGGGAGGTGGAAGGAGACGATCTCCCTGTCATAGAGGGAGTGGGGGGAGGACCTGCCCACCACCTGGGCCCTGCCGGGTGACAGCTCCACCCTGACCTCCCCCGTGACCCTCCTCTGGGTGGCCTCGATGAAGGCCTCCAGATCCTCCCTCAGGGGATCGAACCACCTTCCCCTGTAAACCATCTCGCTCCACTTCTGATCCATCCTCTGCTTGACGGCCAGCTCCTCGCCCGTGAGCACCAGGGCCTCCAGGGCCCGGTGGGCCTCCAGGATCACCGTGGCCGCTGGGGCCTCGTACACCTCCCTCACCTTCAGGCCCAGGATCCTGTCCTCCATCACGTCTATGCGCCCTATTCCGTACCTCCCCGCCAGCCGGTTGAGCTCCCCTATCAGCTCCACCCCGCCCAGGCGTTTTCCGTTCAGGGAGACCGGGACACCCTCCTCAAAGCCGAGAGAGAGGGTGGTGGGCTCCCTGGGGGCCCTGGAGGGGTGCTGGGTGAGCTGGAAGGCCTCCTCGGGTGGAGGGGAGAGGGGGTCCTCCAGCTCCCTCCCCTCTATCGACCTTCCCCAGAGGTTCTCGTCCACGCTGTAGGGGGTGGAGGGGAAGGAGAGGCCGCACTTCTCCAGGTACCTCACCTCCTCCTCCCTCGTCAGGTTGAGCTCCCTGACGGGTGCGATGATGCGGAGCCCAGGGGCCTGCGAGGAGAGGGTGAGATCGAACCTGAACTGGTCGTTCCCCTTCCCGGTGCAGCCGTGGGCCACCGCCTCCGCCCCCTCCTCCAGGGCCTTCCTGGCCAGCCAGCTGGCGGTGGGGTACCGGGCGAGGGCGATGGAGAGGGGATACCCCTCATAGCAGCCGTTGGCCTTCACGCTCCTGAACACGTAGTCCCTCACGAACTCCTCCTTGGCGTCGATGTAGAGGTGCTTCACCGCCCCCAGCTTCTTAGCCCTCTCCTCGGCCAGCCGGAAGAGCTCCGGCCTCTGGCCCACGTCCACGATGACGGTGATGACCTCAGCACCGTACCTCTCCTGGAGCAGGCGCAGGCAGGCGCAGGTGTCGAGCCCACCGCTGAAGCCGAGCACCACTTTCATGTAAACAACATTTTCACCTACCCTCCAAATATAGGTTTTACCCCGCGGGGAGCCTTCCGAGGGGGAGAGAAGTTTTTTTATGGCGGCAGAAATACTCTGAAGGAAAAAAACAGAAAGGGAGTGTCTAGACGAAAAAGCGTCCCAAAGCCACCGGCGACCGAATGTATGTGATGGTAACCCTTCAAGGAGAGCTCGGTAAGAGAGCCGGTACTGGAAGCATTAGGCTTCCCATAGACAACGAGGAGACCCTGGACTCCCTCCTGATGAAGCTGGGCAGGAGGCACCCCTCCGTGGTGGAGAGTGTCCTGGACCCCACCACGGGGGAGCTGAGCGACCGGTATCAGGTGCTGCTGAACAACCGCCCCGTGAGGCGCGTCCTGGGCATCCACACGAAGCTCAAACACAAGGATGAGATAACCATCCTCCCCCTCCCCGAAGAGGAAAGCCAAGGTAACCCTCCGGCCGCCTAGGTGTTCTCCTTGAGGGTGGTGGGACTGGTGGGGCTCCAGGGCGCGGGGAAGACGGAGGTGGCCAAGGTGGCCCTCTCCCTGGGCATCCCCTGCCTGCGCCTGGGGGAGATAGTGATCGCCGAAACGAGGAGGAGGGGGCTGGAGGTGAACGAGGAGAACGTGGGGAGGGTGGCCAACGCCCTGAGGGAGGAAGGGGGAAGGGGGGTGGTGGCCAGGCTCAGCCTGCCCCTCCTGAGGGAGAAACTGAAGGAGAGGGGCGTGGTGGTGGTGGACGGAATACGTTCGCTGGAGGAGGTGGAGGAGCTCAGGAGGGCCTTCGGGAGGGACCTGGTGGTGGTGGGGGTCTGGGCCAGCCCCTCCGTGAGGTACTCCAGGATAGCCTCCAGGAAGAGGGAGGACGATGCGGGGGACTACGAGCGCTTCCTCGAGAAGGAGAGGAGGGAGCTGAGGTGGGGGGTGGGGGAGGCCCTGGCCCTGGCCGATCACCTGCTCCTCAACGAGGGCACCCTGGAGGAGCTGAGGGAGAAGGCCCTGGAGCTCCTGAGGAGGGTGGCGCTGGAATGAGGATCAGGGTGGAGGCCGAGGTCAAGCCCAGCGAAGATCCCTCCAAGGTGGAGAGGGCGGTGAAGAACCTCTTCCCCTCCCTCACGCTGGAGAGGAAGGAGGGGAGGGTGGAGGGAAGCTCGGAGGATCCCGCGGTGCTCTCCCACCTGAGGGAACTCCTCCGGCTGCAGGCCATCAGGGACTCCTCCAGGAGCGCCCTGCTGAAGGGGAGGAGGGAGGGCGGGCTGGAGTTCGGGCTGAACAAACAGGCGGCCTTCGTGGGCAAGGTGAGCTTCGCGGAGGGGGAGACCCCCCTCGGCCCCATCAGGGTGGTGATAGAGACCAGAGAACCGGAGCTGGTGGTGGACTATCTGGCCCCACCCACCAAGATGGGCAGGGCCCTGAGGGAGGTCCCCCTGGAGGAGCTGAAGGGGAGGGCCTAGGGAAGGGAGAGGAGGAGACCGAGGCTGAAGTAGCCCAGGGCGTTGTAGCCCTCCAGCAGGAAGACCCCGGCCAGCAGCCTCCACCCCTTCCCCCTGAGGAAGCGCCAGGGTCCCCTCCCCCTCCCCATCAGGAAAAGCTCAGGCGGTCCGGCCAGGGCCAGGGCGAGGAGGAAGAGGAGGAGGGAGGGGAGGGGGCCCAGCCACCTCCCCAGCAGGTACCCCGCCGGCAGGTAGCCCGCCCACCTCTCCAGCATGGCCAGCCAGGCGTGGGAGCGGGGGACGAGGATCCCCCTTCCCCGGTAGTAAGCCAGGATCCTGGGAAGGGTGAGGAGATCCACCACGGGCAGGAACCAGAGGAGGAGCCTGAGGGGGGAGACCTCACCGGAGGAGGGCAATCAACCACCCGCCAGGGGCACCTCCAGGACCATGAGATCCTCCGCCACCACCGTGTGGGGGAAGATCCTCCTCGCCTGCTCCAGCAGCTTGGAGGTCTCCCGGTACCTGGGGCTGAGGTGGGTGAGCACCAGCAGCTTCACCCCAGCCTCCCTGGCCACCCAGGCCGCCTCGGAGGAGGTGGAGTGGCCCCTCTCCCTGGCCTTCTCCGCGAGCTCCTCCCCGAACATCGAGTCGTGGACGAGCACATCCGCCCCGCTGGCCAGGGCCACCGTCTCCTCCGAGGGTCTGGTGTCCACCGCGTAGACCACCTTCCTGCCGGGGAGGGGTGGACCCAGCACCTCCTCCGGTTTTACCTCCCTCCCCCCCGGAAGGGAAACGGGCTTTCCGGCCTTCAGGAGGGAGAAGGAGGGGCCCGGGGGGACCCCCAGCTCCACCGCCTTCCGGGGATCCAATCTCCCCGGCCTGGGGGACTCCTCCAGGGAAAAGGCCAGCCCCTCCACCCCGTGCTTCAGGGGAGAGGTGAGGATGCGGTAGCCGTTCCCCCTGACCTCCCCTCCCCCGCTCAGCTCCTCCACCCTCATCTCGAAGGTGGGGGTATAGTGGGGGAGGGTCAGGAAGGTTTCCACCCTTTCCCTCTCCCCCTCCGGAACGTAGATCCTCAGGGGCTGGGTTCTCCCGAAGAGGGACATGGTCTGCACCATGCCCGCCAGGCCGAGGAAGTGGTCCCCGTGCAGGTGGGAGAGGAACACGGCCCCCACCTTCAGGGGGCTGAGGCCGGCCCTCAGCATCTGAGCCTGCGTCCCCTCCCCGCAGTCGAAGAGGAGGATTTCCCCCCCTCTTTTGAGGGCCAGGGAGGGGAGGGCCCTGAGGGGGGAGGGAACGCTCCCCCCCGTCCCCAGAAAGATCAGGGTGAGGTTCAGGCCCTCACCTCCTGAAGACGTGGATCCTCCGGACGAGGCTCCGGTGGACCCTCTGCTCGTACCTCTCCTTCTCCTCCAGCCCCGCCCCCCTGGCCATCTCCCCCACCTCCAGTTCGGAGGGGGAGGTGAGGCAGAGGTACCTCCCCCTCTTCAGGACCTCCGCCATGGCGCCGAGGGCCCCGGAGTAAAGCTCCTCCAGCTTCCTCCTGCCGGTGCTCGCCTGCCTTCCGTAGGGGGGGTCGGTGGCGACGGCGTCCACCTTCCTCCCCCTCCACCCGCAGGCGTCCCCCACCTCCAGCCTGAACCCCCTTATGCCGTATCCCTCCAGATTCAGCCTGGCCTTCTCCACCATCCCCGGATCCAGGTCCACCCCCACCACCCTCATCCCCATCAGGCCGGCCTCTATCAGGATCCCCCCCACCCCGCAGAAGGGGTCCAGCAGGGTGCCCCCCCTGGGCGCCCTGGCCAGGTTGACCATGCACCTGGCGAGGGAGGGGGCCAGGGTGCTGGGATGGAAGGCCCTCCTCCGCTTGGGTCTCCTCTCCTCCATCCCCCTCCTGGCCGTGGAGGCCAGCTTTATCCCCACCACCCCCACCTCCCCGGTCAGGACTATACCCACCTCCCTCTCGGGCCTCTCCAGATCCACCCTGAACCCCACCTCCCTCCTTATCAGGTCGGCCACCTCCTTCGAGAGCTCTTCCCTGCTCACCTGGGGGGAGGACCTCTTCACTCGCCTGACCCTGACCGCAAAGGTCTTGCCGTGGGGAAGGAGATCCACCACATCCGTGCTTCCCACCGCCTCCAGCAGCTCCTCCACCCTGGCGGTGCACAGGTGCGTCCAGACCTCGTGCGACATCCCCAGCCTCGAGGCCAGGAGAACGGGATCGGCCACGTCGGTTTCCACCACCAGGACCTGGTCGAACTCCTCCAGCACCCTCCCCGTGGCCCCCTCGGCCTGAAGGGCCGCCAGCGCCTCCGCCTTGGGGAGCTCCGGATGCTCCCCCGAAAGAAGGAAGACCAGCCTCACCTTCTATCCCAAAGCGGGAGAGCTAATAAAAATCGAGAGACCCCTGTCTGAGCCCCTCCGCGACCGCCGGGGCCACCGAGACTAGGCTGTGGGAGTTCTCGATGGTGTTGGTCCCCACCACCGCCTCCACCCCCGCCGCCTTCATCTTCTCCAGGGCGTTTCCGGAGAGCACGGGGTGGGTACAGGCGGCGAAGATCCTCCTGGCCCCGCTCCTCTTGAGGATCTTGGCGGCCTCCGCTATGGTTCCCCCCGTGCTTATGATGTCGTCGATGATCACCGCATCCCTGTCCCTAACCCTCAGCTCTTTGCTGGAGGTCACCACCAGCTCGGGGCTCAGCCTTTCCTTCTCCAGGGAGTCGAAGGCGGCCCCCAGCTCCCTCGCCGCCAGGCTTGCCTGCTGCACGGCCTTCTCGTCGGGGCCCAGGAAGAGGGGATCCTTCAGGTTCATCCCCCTGAAGTATCTCCCCAGAAGGGGGGCGGCGCTCACGTTCTTCACGGGAACGGAGAAGTATGAGAGGGACTCCCTCTCGTGTATGTCCACCACCAGCACCTCCTCCGCCCCCGCCTTCTCTATGAGCTGGGAAACTAGCTTCAGGCTGAGGGCCTCCCCCTTCTTGAAGATCTTGTCCTGGCGGGCGTAGGCCAGGTAGGGGACCACCGCCCTCAGGGTGCGGGGGCCCTGCTCGAGGGAGGCCTCCAGCAGGAGCAGGAGCTGCATCAGGTTCTCGTTCTGCGGAGGGGGGGTGGACTGGACGACGACCACCTCCTCCCCCGAGAGATCCTCAGGTATCCTCACGTAGAGCTCACCGTCGGGAAAGGATTTGATCTCGGGCTGGGAAAACCTGCAGTTGAGCTCCCTGGCTATCTCCCAGGCGAGCCTGCGGGAAGCCGACCCCCCTACCACAATCATTCCGTTCCCGAAGTTTCTCAACTGGAGGAATCTTATAAATTTATGGAGGCCGGAGAAAGGGAGGATGTGGAGGATCCTCAGGCCCGACTCCCTCTCCGTCCTGAGGGACGAGAGGGCCAGGAGGGCCTTCCGGAGATACTTCATGGTGATGGAGGGGAGGCTTCCCCCGCGCTTCCTCGTCTGCAAGAGGGTTCCGGCCTCCTTCCAGCCCTCTTGGGAAGAGGAGGAGCTCTGGGAGGCCCACCGCAGCGCCCTGGAGGAGTTCAGGAGAACCCTCTCCCTGCTGGACGAGGGCAAGGTCAAGTTCGGGGACCTGAAGAAGCCAAGGCTCTCCCTGCTGGACCTGAAGGTGGAGCTCTCCCGCCGCCTCCTCTCCTCCTGCAGGCTGTGCGAGCACCGCTGCGGTGTGAACAGGCTGGAGGGGGAAAGGGGATTCTGCGGGGTGGGAAAATCCAAGGTGGCCTCAGAGTTCATGCACTACGGGGAGGAGAGCCTGCTGGTGCCCTCCTACACCGTCTTCTTCTCGGGCTGTTCCTTCCGCTGCTGTTTCTGCCAGAACTGGGACATCTCGCAGTATCCGGAGGAGGGGGTGGAGCTCTCTCCCCGGGAGCTCTCCGCCCTCCTCTCCAAGGCCGCAAAAAACGGGGCGAGGAACGTGAACTTCGTGGGGGGAAACCCGGACCCCCACCTCCCCTTCATCCTCGAAACCCTGAGGGAGAGCGAAACTCCCCTCAGCTCGGTCTGGAACTCCAACCTCTACTACAGCTCCGAGAGCGCGGAGCTCCTCAGGGGCACGCAGGACATCTACCTGACGGACTTCAAGTGGGGAAACGATCGCTGCGCCAAGAAGTATTCCGGGATCACGAGGTACTGGGAGACCGTGACCAGGAACCACCTCACAGCCTTTTCGGATGCGGAGGTCCTCATCAGGCACCTGGTGATGCCCGGGCACCTGGAGTGCTGCACCTTCCCCGTCCTCCAATGGATAGCGGAAAACCTGGGGGAGGGGGTGAGGGTGAACGTGATGGCCCAGTACCGACCATGCTACAGGGCCGGGGAGTACCCCGAGATAAATCGTCCCATAAGCCCTGAGGAGTACAGGAGGGCCGTGGAGGAGGCTGAGAGGCTGGGGCTGAACCTGGAACCCTGAGGCCTCGAAAACCTTATTTTTTCCCAGAGGAAGGAGGGGAGGTAAATGGCGGAAAGGAAGGAAGAGGAACCACGTAGTGTGCGCGAGTTGCTTACCGAGATGAAGAATACCTCAGACTGGATGATGGACCTGGCCCGCGCCTCCCTCCTCTTCGAAAACAGGGAGCTGGCGGAGAGGGTGAGGGAGCTGGAAATCAGGATGGATGGATTGATGTTCGAAATCCGCACCATGGCGGTACTGGCCGCCAGGAATGTGGAGGAGGCCAGGCAGATAGCCGGGATCCTGCAGATAGCCAGCGCCGCGGAGGCCATCTCCAACTCCACGGAGGAGATGGTGGATCTGGTCCTGAGGGGGATGGAGATCCACCCCTCGGTGAAAGGCGCCCTCCTGCTCTCCGAGGAGAAGATCCAGCAGGTGGAGGTGATGGAGGGATCGCCCCTCCTTCACAAGAAGCTGGAGGAGCTGGAGCTCCCCTCCCGCATAGGGGTGAGGATCCTGGCCCTCAGGAGGGGAAAGGAGTGGATCATCCCTCCCCAGCCCAACACGGAGCTCAAGGAAGGTGACCTGCTGGTGGCCAGGGGACCGGAGGGGGGGCTTTCCGTTTTTCTGAGGCTCAGCGGGACGAGGCGGGAGCGGGTTAAAAGGGAGGGCAAGCCCACCAGGCTGGAGCTCTGGCTGGCCAAGATGTACGATCTGAGCAGCATGATGGTGGATCTGGCCTACTCCTCCCTCCTCCTAACCTCCAGGGAGCTGGCCGAGGAGGTGAGGAGGATGGAGGAGAGGTTCGACGGCCTCAACTACCGGATGTGGCTGGAAACCCTCAAAACCTCCAGACAGGAGCAGGACCTGGAAAGGCTGAACAGCCTCCTGCAGGTGGTGAAGTGTCTCGAGAAAATTTCGGATGCCGCGGACACCATCGCCGATGTGGTGCTGAGGGGGGAGAAGCTACATCCCGTTTTCGTGGAGGCCCTCTCCAGGGCGGACGAGCAGGTGGCCAGGGTCAGGTTGGAGGAGGGCTCCCCCCTGCAGGGAAAGACCCTGAAGCAGCTGAACCTGGAGACGAGCGTGGGCGTGGACGTGATGGTGATAGAGAGGAAGAGAAAGTACCTCTTCGAACCGGGGCCGGGGAAGAGGCTGAAGGCCGGCGATTGGTTGGTGGTCAGGGGAACCTACAGGGCCCTCAGGAAGTTCGAGGAGATGTGCCGGCCCGAGAAGAAGGAGGTCACAGCTCCAGGGCAAGAAGCGCCACCCGCTCCAGCACCAGCTTCTGAATCCCGAGCCTCCTGACCATCTCCCTGGGCAAGGAGAAGGCTTCCGTCAGGGCCCTCTGCTTGGAGGGGAGAAGCTCCATCACCCCATCCTCCCTCCGCGCGCCGATTTCACGGAGGACGGCGGCCAGCGCCCCCTCCACCCCTTCCCTCTCCTCCCCCACCGAGAGCAGGGCCACGGTGCGGGAGTCCCTCCTCAGGCCCACCTTTTCAAGGGCCCTCTTTATCTGCCCATCCGCCGCCACCCAGCAAGCCAGCTCCGCCGCCAGGGAATCGGCGAAACCCAAGCCCCTCGAGCGGTGGAGGAGGGCCAGCCTGGCGGCGTGGGCCAGGTGGGCCTTCCCCGCCACCCGACGGGCGTCGAAAACCTGCGTTACCGTGCCCCTCTCCCCGTCTATCCTCCTGACCTTCTCCAGAACCTCCTCCACCCTGGGTGGCCCCACCCTTCCCCCCGCCATGCCCACCCATTTCCCCACCTCGGGTAACCGGAAGGTGGTGAAGTCCATCAAAAGCATCAAATAATAACACCTCCCATAACTTAAGGGTGACCGCGGCTCACAAGGTGAAGGTGGAGGAGATCCTTCAGGGCGAATACGCCGTATCCGAGGAGGGTGTGCCCTACCTGATCACCCCCTGGGGGGAGAAGATCTCCAGGGCGAGGGTGATGGGCACGGTGGTGGAAAAATGGCTGAGGGAAGACGGGGAGTACTGCACCGTCTACCTGGACGACGGCACGGGGGTGATCTCCCTGAGGGGATGGAGGGAGGGGGCCAAGGAGCTCGATGAGCTCAAGGTGGGTGACCTGGTGGATGTGATCGGGAGGGTGAGGGAGTACCTGGGGGAGAGGTACCTGGTACCCCACCTCCTGCTGAAGGTCAGGGATCCCAACTGGGAGGTGGTGAGGGAGCTGGAGATCCTGCTGGCGAGGAGGAGGGCCCTGGAGAGGGGGATAAGGCCCAAGAGGCCCTCCCCGAGGGAGATAAAAATCGAGGCCCCCGCCGAGGGTGAGGAGGTGGAGGTGGAGGAGATAGAGGAGCTGGAGTTCCCCCAGGTTCCGGAGGAGCTGAAGAAGAAGGCCCTCCTCGCCCTGGAGAGGCTGGACAGGGGGGAGGGGGTGAGGGAGGAGGAGCTGGAGAGGGAGCTGGGCCTCAGCAAGAAAGAGGTGGAGGATCTCCTGCTCGTCCTCATGGATGAGGGGGAGGTATTTGAGGTGAGGGCGGGGAGGTATCAGAGGGTGAGGTGATTGGAGGAATACCAGGAATGGCTGGAAAGGGCCCTGCAGTCCCTGCCCAAGGTGGAGCTGGACCGGGAGAGGCTGAAGGTGCCTGAGCCCGAGGTGGTAACCGCCGGAACCCGAACCGTGCTGAAGAACCTCAAGGCCATAGCCTCCGCCCTGAACAGGGACCCGCAGCACCTCATGAAGTACCTGTTGAGGGAGCTGGGGGCGGCGGGGAGTTCGGACGGCTCCCAGGCCTTTTTCCAGGGGAAGTTCACCCCCTCCGTGATAAAGGGGAGGATAGACCGGTACATGGAGGAGTTCGTGAAGTGCAAAAGCTGCAACCGTCCCGACACCAAGCTGATCAGGCAGGGGAGGGTCTACTTCATGAGGTGCGAGGCCTGTGGGGCCAGAACCTCCGTGAGGAACATCTGATGCCGGAGCTGAGGATAAGGAAGGTGGGGGAGGAAGTTCTGGTGACGGTGTGCGACGCCGAGCTCCTGGGAAAGGAGTTTAAGGAGGGGGAGATAAGGTTGAAGGTGAGCGAGGAGTTCTACCGGGGAAGGGAGGCCAGCGTGAAGGAGTGCCTGCAGGCCATGAAGGAGGCCACCATAGGGAACCTGGTGGGCTCCATCGTGGAGGACGCCGTGAAGGAGGGGATCATCGATCCCCGCTGCGTCCTGAGGGTAGAGGGGGTACCCCACGCCCAGTTCGTGAGGATGTAAAAGGGTTTAATAACCCCCACAACCCCGGGAGATAAAAGCATGGAAGAGATGACGGGTGCGGCTGCCCTCCTCTCCGCCCTCAAGAGCGAGGGGGTGAGGCACATCTTCGGGATTCCAGGCGGAGCCATCATTCCCGTTTATGATGCCCTCTACGAGGAACCCTCCATCAGGCACATCCTGGTGAGGCATGAGCAGGCGGCCGCCCACGCCGCCGACGGGTACGCCAGGGCCCTGGGAAAACCCGGGGTCTGCATGGCCACCTCCGGCCCGGGGGCCTGCAACCTCCTGACCGGGATCCTGAACGCCTACATGGACAGCTCACCCGTCATAGCCATCACCGGGCAGGTCCCCACCCACCTGCTGGGAACCGACGCCTTCCAGGAAGCCGATCTGCTCAGCCTCATGCTCCCCATCACCAAGCACAACTTCTTGGTCAAGAGCGTGGAGGAGCTGGTGGAGGCGGTCAGGAGGGCCTTCCAGATCGCCATGGCGGGGAGGCCGGGACCGGTGCACATCGACCTCCCCAGGGACGTACAGGTGGCCAAGGCTAGGGTGAAGATACCGGCCGAGATCACCAGGAGGGAGAAGGTCAGGTACGATCCAGACCCCCTCCGCGTGGAGGAGGCGGTGAAGCTCATCGAGGGGGCCGAGCGCCCCGTGATCTTCGCCGGAGGAGGGGTCATATGGTCGGGGGCCTCTCCGGAGCTGGTGGAGCTGGCCGAGCTGCTGGGCGCGCCCGTGGTGACCTCCCTCATGGGAAAGGGCAGCATACCGGAGAACCATCCCCTCTCCCTGGGAATGCTGGGGATGCACGGAAGGAGGGCAGCCAACCTGGCCGTGACGGAGTGCGACCTGCTGATAGGGGTGGGGGTTAGGTTCAGCGACCGATCCACCGGGGATGCCCGACACTTCGCCCCCAAAGCCAAGATCATCCACATAGACATAGACCCGGTGGAGATAGGGAAGCTGGTCAGGACGGATGTTTCGGTGGTGGGGGACGCCAAGCGCACCCTGGCGATGATCCTGAGGCTCCTGAAGGAGAGGGCGAGGAGGGGGGTGAGGTCCGAGTGGAGGGAGAGGATCATGCAGATGAAGAGGGAGTTCAGTCCCAAGATGGACTACGACGATATACCCCTCAAGCCCCAGAGGGTGATAAAGGAGATCATGGAGGTGCTGGACGAGGACTCCGTGGTGGTCACGGAGGTGGGGCAGTGCCAGATGTGGGCCGCCCACTACTACACCGCCCCGGGCCCCAGGAAGTTCATCTCCTCGGGGGGTCTGGGGACCATGGGCTTCGGCTTTCCCGCCTCGCTGGGGGTGAAGGTTGCCCTGCCCGAGAAGAAGGTGGTGGACGTGGCCGGAGACGGAAGCTTCCTCATGAACTCCCAGGAGCTGGCCACGGCCGTGGAGAACAACATACAGGTGGTCTGTTGCATCTTCAACAACTCCTACCTGGGGATGGTGAAGCAGTGGCAGGACCTCTTCTACGGAGGGAGGAGGTCCCAGACCTACCTTGGAAAGAGCCCGGACTTCGTCAGGCTGGCGGAGGCGTACGGGGCCTGGGGCGACAGGGTCACGAGGCCCGGGGAGATGAGGGAAAAGCTCAAGGAGGCCCTGAAGTGCGGGAAGCCGGCCGTGCTGGATGTGGTGATAGACCCCGAGGAGCACGTGCTTCCCATGGTCCCGGCGGGGGGCAAGCTGGACCAGATGATCGTGGGTGACTGAGGTGAGGACCAGAATCTTCTCCGTGCTCTGCGAGAACGTGGCCGGGGTCATGATGAGGGTGTCCAGGTGCTTCACCCGCAGGCAGATCAACATGGACTCCATCACCGTGGGAATAGAGCCCTCCGGACTGGCCAGGATCATCATCCTCTTCAAGGCCGACGACAAGATGGCCTCCTTCATGCAGAGGGTTCTCATGCGTCTGGAGCCCATCGTGGAGGTTCAGATGCTGGAGCCGGAGAACAGCGTGGCCAGGGAGATCTGCCTCTTCAAAACCAGGAAGCTGGGGGAGGAGGAGATGTCCGAGGTGATAAGGTTCATCCAGTCGGCGGGCGGAAAGGTGCTGGAGATCAGGGAGGGGAGTCTGATAGGGGAAATAGGGGGGAGCCACGAGGAGGTGGAGAGGCTCCTCTCCTCCCTGGGAACCGAGCGGCTCAAGGAGGTGGCCCGCTCGGGACAGGTCTACCTCTCCAGGAACAACCGCGAATAGCCCCACCGGAGGCCTTTTTTATAGCCCTCCCTCCTACAGGTAGCGGTGGAGGATGGCCAAGGTCTACCTGGATGAGGACGCCGATCTGGGCTGGATAAAGGACAGGACCATAGCGGTGATAGGGTACGGCAACCAGGGGCACGCCCAGGCCCAGAACCTGAGGGACTCGGGGTGCAGGGTCATCGTGGGGGCTAGGAGGGGGAAGAGCTGGGAGAGGGCGGAAAGGGATGGCTTCTCGGTCTACGAGCCCGGGGAGGCCGCCGAGAGGGCGGAGATCCTCCATCTTCTCGTTCCCGACGAGCAGCAGGCTGCCCTTTACCGCGAGGCCCTCGCCCCCCATCTGAAGGAGGGTAAGACCCTGGGCTTCAGCCACGGCTTCAACATCCACTTCAAACAGATCGTCCCCCCTCCCCACGTGGACGTCATCCTGGTGGCCCCTAAGGCGCCAGGCACCATGGTGAGGAAGATGTACCTCCAGGGATCGGGCACTCCCGGCCTGGTGGCGGTCTTTCAGGACGCCTCCGGAGGGGCCCTCAAAACGGCCCTGGCCATGGCCAAGGGAATAGGGCTGACCAGGATAGGAGTTCTCCAGACCACCTTCAAGGAGGAAACCGAAACCGACCTCTTCGGGGAGCAGTCGGTCCTGGTGGGAGGGGTCTCGGAGCTCATAAAGGCGGGCTTCGAGACCCTGGTGGAGGCGGGATACCAGCCGGAGAACGCCTACTTCGAGTGCCTGCACGAGCTGAAGCTCATCGTGGATCTGATCTACGAGAGGGGGATAGAGGGAATGATGGCCGCCGTGAGCAACACCGCCGAGTACGGCGGGAGGACGAGGGGTCCCAGGCTCATAGGGGAGGAGACCAGGAGGGTGATGAGGGAGCTCCTGCGTGAGATCCAGAACGGAAACTTCGCCAGGGAGTGGATAAGGGAGAACGAACAGGGCCTGCCCAACCTCAGGAGGATGAGGGAGGAGGGGAGGGAACACCTCATAGAGAGGGTGGGAAGGGAGCTCCGCAGGTGGGCGGGGATAGAGAGGCAGAATCTTTAAGGACTCAGGAAAAAGTCTCTCTAGACCTCGATGAAACTCCGAAGCCGAGAGGTGGTGGGGGGGATAGAGGGCCTTCCCAAGAGGGCCCTCTTCAAGGCCTGCGGCTACCAGGATGCCGACCTGCGCCGTCCGCTGGTGGCCATAGCCAATTCCTGGAGCAGGGTGGTGCCCGGACACGTTCACCTGAGGGCTCTGGCCGATGCGGTGGCGGAGGGGATAAGGTGCGCCGGGGGTACCCCCATGGAGTTCAACACCATCGCCATCTGCGACGGCATCTGCATGGGGACGGAGGGAATGCGGTACTCCTTGCCCTCCAGGGAGGTGATAGCGGACAGCGTGGAGCTCATGCTGGAGGCCTACCGCTTCGACGCGGTGGTGGCCATAGCCAGCTGCGACAAGATAGAGCCCGGCATGCTCATGGGCATAGCCCGCGTCGACCTCCCCTCCATCATGCTCACGGGGGGACCCATGCTCCCGGGGGAGTGGAGGGGAAAGAGGATAGATGTGATCACGGCCTTTGAGGCGGTGGGGGAGGTGAAGAGCGGGAGGCTAAAGGAGCAGGAGGCCCTGGAGATCGAGGAGAGGTGCTGTCCCACCCCCGGCTCCTGTGCCGGCATGTTCACCGCCAACACCATGGCCTGCGTGATCGAGGCCCTGGGGATGTCCCTGCCCGGGGTCTCCACCTGCCCGGCCGTCAGCTCGGAGAAGCTCAAGCTGGCCCGCAAGACCGGGGAGCAGGTGATGGGGCTGCTCAGGAGGGGAATAAGGCCGAGCACCATCCTCACTAGGAGCGCCTTCGAGAACGCCATCACGGTGGACATGGCCCTGGGTGGCTCCACCAACACCGTGCTCCACCTGCCGGCCATAGCCAAGGAGGTGGGGATCACCCTCCCCCTGGAGGTTTTCGACAGGCTGAGCAAGAGGGTTCCCCAGCTCTGCAGCCTGCGCCCCGGGGGGCAGCACATGGTGGTGGACCTGCACGAGGCCGGAGGGATACCGGCCCTCATGAAGCAGCTGGGGGGGCTGATAAAGAGGACCCCCCTCACGGTCACGGGGAAGACGGTGGGCTCCAACCTCAAGGGATGGAAGGTGGTGGAGAACGGGGTCATAAGACCCCTCTCCAGGCCCTACCAGAGAAGGGGGGGAATAGCCATCCTTTACGGCAGCCTGGCACCCGGGGGGGCCGTCCTGAAGACGGCTGGCCTGAAAAATCTCAAGTTCTCGGGTAAGGCCAGGGTTTTCGAGAAGGAGGAGGCCGCGGTCAGGGCCATCTCGGAGAAGAAGATCAGGAGGGGGGAAGTGGTGGTGATAAGATACGAAGGGCCCAAGGGCGGTCCGGGGATGAGGGAGATGCTCTCCGCCACCTCCCTGCTGGCGGGCATGGGCATGCTGGAGGAGGTGGCGCTGGTGACGGATGGTAGGTTCTCCGGGGGGACGAGGGGGATGTGCGTGGGACACGTGTCGCCCGAGGCCGCGGAGGGGGGACCGATAGCCCTGGTGAGGGATGGCGACGAGATCCTCATCGATGCGAGGGAGGGGAGGCTGGAGCTGCTGGTGGAGGAGGCCGAGCTGAAGGAGAGGGAGAAGGGCTTCAGACCGCCGAAGCCCGAACTGAGGGGATACCTGAAGTTTTATGCCGAGCACGCCTCCTCCGCCAGCGAGGGCGCCGTGAGGAAGTGAGCATGGCGGGGTGCCTGGCGGAGAAAATCCTGGCCCGAAAAGCCGGGAGGGAGAGGGTGGAGCCCGGGGAGATCCTGGAGTTCCAGGTGGATGTGGTCATGATGAACGACCTCACCGGACCCCTGGCGATAGAGAGCTTCAGGGAGATCTCGGAGCGGGTCTGGGACCCCTCCAGGGTGGTGATGATCCTGGACCACCAGATGCCCGCCAACTCCATCGAGATAGCCCGTGACCACGCCCTGATGAGGCGCTTCGCCAGGGAGCAGGGAATTGAAAACCTCTTCGCCGAGGGGGTCTGCCACCAGGTGCTTCCGGAGAAGGGCTTCGCCCTTCCGGGCTCCCTCATCCTGGGGGCGGACTCCCACACCTGCACCTACGGTGCCTTCGGAAGCTTCGCCACGGGGGTGGGATCCACCGATCTGGCCGCGGCCATGGCCTCGGGCAAGCTCTGGCTGAGGGTGCCCGAAACGGTGAAGATCGTGCTGGAGGGGAAGCTGGGCTGGAGGGTCTATCCCAAGGACGTCATCCTCTACCTGGTGGGCCAGATAGGGGCCGACGGGGCCACCTACCAGGCCCTGGAGTTCCACGGGCGGGTCGTGAAGGAGATGAGCGTGGGGGGCAGGATGACCCTGTGCAACATGGGGGTGGAGATGGGCGCCAAGGCCGCGCTGGTCCCCCCCGACGACCTCACGCTGGCCTACGTGAGGGAGAGGGCGAGGTTCCCCTTCGAGCCCGTGGAGAGCGACCCCGGGGCGGAGTATGCGGAGGAGAGGATCTACTCCCTGGAGGGCCTGGAGCCCCAGGGGGCCTGCCCGCCCAGGGGGGATCAGGGGAGGCCCGTGGGG
>Ga0080004_1213635_pt1 | contig 98953 bp, 77 predicted proteins | sample WasSprMetagenome_FD_69207 | JGI IMG/M metagenome (GOLD analysis project Ga0080004, IMG submission 69207) | Sulfidic aquatic microbial communities from Washburn Spring, Yellowstone National Park, USA - WS (SPADES assembly) (version 2) | ecosystem: Environmental > Aquatic > Thermal springs > Hot...
CCTTGTACGTCCCCGGCGACCATTCTTAGCTGTTCAATCAAGGTCTGTACATCCTTACTCATTGTTTCCCCCCACCGGCGGAATGCTGGTGAGGTGGGCGAGAACGCCAAGCAAGTAGCCGAATGAGTCAGCCCAATTCCCTGTCGCGTTGCTAAGTGGATTAACTTCGATGTAATCCCACACCATCTGTAGGGCTTGCCTGCCAAAAGTATGAGCCACAAGCTCCTTGCTAATGTGCCACACGCACTGCATCGAGTTATAATCAGCCAACCTGTCGATACCCAGCGCCAGATACGTCGTCACCGCTTTGGCAAACTCCGGCTCCGCTCCTTGGGCGAGCATTTTGGCATGCGCCTGGCGGACTTTCTCGGCAAAGGTGATGAGCGTGAGCTTCTGCCGCGGGTTGAACAGGTCGCCAAATTTCGTCATCCCGAAGAGTGGTGTGGTTATTTGCCCGCGACCCGTCATTTGGATTTCCTCATCCGGCACCGGATCCATGCCCCATTCTGCCCAGAGGGCTTGGCGTTTTTGTTCCAGCGCGGCTTCGGCAGCGCGGTAGGCTTCCAGGTCGCGCTCGGTGGGCAGGCGGTAGGTCTTTCCCGTGCGGTTCGGGTGATGGAGCACCACAACCATCATCCGCTGACCCGATTTGCCTTCGCGAAAGAGTTGGCGAGTGGTATTGTCGTCTATCGTGCCGCCGCAGAGTGGGCAGCGCACATGGGCACGGGAGACAGTGCCCTCTTCAGGGTCGAAGTCTATGGGCTCTCCATTTGCCCCGACGATTTCAGCCTCCACGCGTCGCTCTTCCCGGTTGGGGATGAGCCTAAGGGCGATTGTCTTTCTGTCTTTTTTGGCCAACCAGGTCTGGCGCATGAGGGGAATTTCGACGCCGCAGGCTGGGTTCTTACAGGGCAGCGTGCGTGCCCAGATGTAACCCACCGGGATAGAGCCATTGGGGTCTTTTGGATAGAAACGCTCTAATTCTTTGCGAGCCTCTTCCAGCACCCACTTTCCCCAGGCGGAGACAGCTCTAAGTAATGGATTATCGGCGCGCTCTCCTGCCGCTTTAGATAGCAGGTGCTTCTCCAGACGAGGTGGGAGCGGCACTGTTTTGACCTGGTCAGGCCTTGCAAACTTCTGCGGGAATTCGAGCACGGCCTTGTTAATCAGGACTGCTACGGGATTGTAATCCAGGGCGTAAGTCTCGCAGCCCAGGCGCAGGGCTTCCAGCGGTATGGAGCCGCCGCCAGCGAAGGGATCGAGCACTCGCGGGGCACGTCCGCCAAAGGCTTCGCGGATGAGTGCGCGGGCCTTTTCTAGATCGGGGTTATTCTTCTGCACAGCCTCCCACGGAGCCAGATCCCGCACCAGGCGGAGGAAAGCCTCCCGACGGGATGGATCGTCGGGAAGGAGCGCAGCCAGAGCTGTCGTGCGAGAAGCGGCGAGCGGTCTGCGCGCCCACCAGATGTGGAGCGTGGAAATATGTCCGTGGCGGATGTTCTTCTCGCGAACGGATTCCTCAGAGACCTTGCGCAGAGGAAAATCAGCCTCAATGAGGCGTGGGTTTGTGTCTTTGTTCATTGCTTTAAAACCTCCACAAGTGAGGCAGGCTTCGTTGGCGAAAATCCTGCCGGGTTCGGCGAAATATGCCATATCTCGGCGTCTCTGACAAAAAGCCCATACAAGACCAGGCGCTATGCCCGGCAAGATCCTTTTAACACTTCAGCCGTTCGACAATTCTTATTATCACTTCAGGCTCACGCATGGCTAGTTTTTCAGCGTTTGTCAGCACGCTTTCGTGGAATCTCATGGGCCTGCATTGATTGCCTCCTGCCAGCCTTTTACCACATACCGCACGACCTCAGCCACCTCTTCGGGTTGAAGTTTGGCAGCAGGGTTTTGGATGGTGTGGAGCCGTGGCTGGGTGGCAGCGTTTTCGACGACGTAAAGCCAGTATTCTTCGCCGAGGCGCTGCGCCATGAGCCATTCATTTGTGGTGAGGACTATGGCGCCGGTAATGGCTCGAGCCTTGACCTCGATGTAGCGAACTTCGCCGCTTAAACTGGTTGAGAAGATGTCATAGCCTAAGTTTTGCGCCGAGACGTCTTTGGGCGAGCGTCCTTGCTGGCGTTCGTATTCCATGGCCACCTGCATCCCGATGGCTTCGATCTGCGCATCTGAGCTCATGAAATCGTCAGCGGCAAGTTGTGGGAGAATGCGTGCCACGCCCAACACCTTTGGAGTAGAGGGGAGCAGGCTGATCTCGCGGCGGATCTCTTCTTGGAGCGCCTGTTTGCGTGCCTCAAGCTCTTCTTTTCGCCGCTCTTCGTTAATTATTTCGACTTCGGGGAAGCTCTCGCCTTTGGCGCGACGTATCTCGTAATCAATCAACCTGGCGCCGGATTCCTGAATCATCTGCTCGAGCGAAGGCAGGCCGTATTTGCGCTTGATCTCAGCATATCGCTTTCGCTCGGCCAACAATTCAGAGCGGTAAGATTCCAGAACTTGCTCGACTGCATAAGCGATGATTTCATCTTCCTTCACGTGGGTTTCAATCTCCTGCGGTTTGTCATGAGGTTTCAAATCCCAGAGGACGGATGAGTTGATAAGCCTTAATTCGCCATTGACCGAACGATACAGGGTAAAGATCCGTTTTCCGGCCACTTGATTCGAGCCGTCACGTATCTCGCCTTCTAGAAAGAAGATCCAGCCATTAAGCTGCCCGTCGGGGTCAATGAAGACTGCGCCGCGGTGCATATCATCTGCGCATTCAGCCAGCAGTCGTTCGATAACAGCTTCCAGCAAGGGGTGACCAGGTGCTACGAAGGTCGCCTCATGGCGGCGGGCGGTTTGTTTATCGAAGGCCAGTTTGCCGTATTCCCGGAAGACCTCGCCGAAGCGATGCCGAAACGCCTGGGAGACCTGGCGAATTTCGTAAGGCACTTTGGGCACGCGCCACAGTCCATCGCGGCGGCGTTCGAGAGGAATATTCAGGAACTTGCAGGCGCGTTCAAAGAAACGTTCAATGTATTCAGGCATCAGGCGGTTCTCGCGGGCACGTCGGTCTTCGCCCAGGATGCGTTGCAGGTCAATATGCCGCGTAGCCAGCCCTTCCAATACTGCTTCTCGCGCTTTCCGCACCGCTTCTTGGTCGGGTATGGCTTCGATCTCGGCGACGATTTCTTCCAGGGTGCGCCGATGAGCGATCGCTTCCACGATGAGCTCTTTGAGGCTACGACCGGGCATCACTTCGCCAATAACATCGAAAACGCGGTCGCTTCCCAATGCTGCCTGAATCTGTTCCAATTTGCGGAAAAGCGCCCCCAGCACCTTGCCTTCGCGGGTATCGGCCGCGACCAGGTTGTAGATGTGCACCTCTTTTTGCTGGCCGTAACGGTGGATACGCCCCATGCGCTGTTCCAGGCGGTTGGGATTCCAAGGAATGTCGTAGTTGACCATGAGCGAGCAAAACTGCAAGTTGATGCCTTCCCCACCCGCCTCGGTGGATACCATCACCTGGGCGTGTTCACGAAAGGCGTGTTCTGCGCGAATGCGTTCGTCCAGGCTCATGCCTCCGTGCAGAGTGACCACGGAATAACCCCAGCTTTCGAGCTTTTCACTCAGATATTCCAGCGTCTCGCGCGACTCGGTAAAGATCAGAAGCTTTTCACCGGTTTGCTGGAGGTGTTCATGCTCCATGAGCTGTCTAAGTTGCTGGAGCTTAGTTTCCACCTCGTGTTGTTCTGCTTCATGGGCCAGGCGAATAAGCTCGGCGAGGGTCTCAATTTCTGCTTGCAGTTCTTCTCGGGTTTCGGCGGCGGTGAGGCGTTCCGCCAGTTCTTCTTCATATCTCATGCGCTCGGACTCAGGGGCGTCTTCCAGTTTCTCTTCGTCCACCGAGCCGCGTTCGGCGAGCCACTTTCCCAGTTTTAGCAGTTCTTCGAGCCGTGCTTTTCTGCGTTCAAGGGAACGGCGCACAGCTCTTACGCTAGAAGCCAATCGCCGTTGGAGGATGAGGAGGGCAAAGGCGACGTTGCGCTTTTCTGTTGCCATGGCTTTGTTGTATGACTTTTCTACGTAATCGGTCACGGCGTTGTAGAGCCGCATTTCGTCGTCGTTGAGGCGATAAGGATTTGTGATCACATGACGCGGCGGGAAAAGCGGCCGCCCATCGAAGTCCTTCAGGTCTTCTTTCAAGCGACGCAAAAAGAGCGGATTATCGGCGTTCTGCACTGATTCATTGAGCAGGTCGCTATTGGCGAAAAATCCCGGTTGTAGCAAGTCAAGAAATAGGCGGAAGTTTTCCGGGTCGCCGCGGTGGGGAGTGGCGGTGAGAAAGATCAGAAAGTTGCTTTTCCGCGAGAGTAATTCGCCAAGGCGGTAGCGTTCAGTGCGGGTAGTTTTTTCGCCGTAGCGGTAAGCGGCCATCTTATGGGCTTCGTCAACAACCACCAGATCCCAGTGCACTTCGCCAAGACTCGCCATCACATCGCTCTGTTTGGCAAAGTCCATGGAAGTGATCACCTGCGGCTGCTCTTGCCAGATGTTACGGCCCCAGGTGGCGTTCATGACGCTACGGTCTATGATGGTGAAAGTTTCGCCAAAGCGTTCCTTCATCTCGCGCAGCCATTGGTCCTTGAGGTGGCCAGGCACGACGATCAGAGTGCGTTGCACGAGCCCACGGTATTTCAGTTCCTTGAGCAGCAAGCCGGTCATAATGGTTTTGCCTGCGCCGGGGTCGTCGGCAAGCAAGAAACGTATGCGCGGGCTCCGAAGAATGTAGTGGTAAACCGCTTCGATCTGGTGCGGCAGGGGATCAACCAGCGAGATATTGACGGCAAAAAACGGGTCAAACTGATGGGCATAGCGGATACGGTGGGCCTCCATGGCCAGGAAGAAGGCTTCGCCGCGGCCGCCGAAATCGCGTATCGGCCCGGTAGTCACTCTCACGCGTGCTAGGTCCTCGGCTCTAAGGATGCGAGAGTAAAACTGCTGGGTTTTTATACCAACGGCTTCGATCTGTGTGTTATCGCCAAGCTGTTTTAGCGTTAGTATGCGCACCGGCTCGGGCCAAAAATCGCCTTCGAGTATGGCGTTAGGTTCAAGAATGTTACTGCCAGTCCTTTCTTCTTCCATATCGCGCCTCCGTATAATGTTGCGTCCCTTCTGCCAGCCAGGAGAAGGCGGCAGATTCGATGGCTGATTCGGTCAGATGCGCCATGGTTCGTCCTTTGGCATGGGCACGTTGCCAAGTGCCCTTACAGGGTTTTCTCGGTCCATTTCCCATTGCAATGGGTTGTTTGTGATGTATTCGCGGATGCTGTTCAATGATTCGTCGTCACGGATGATGTGTTCGTAATAATTGCGTTGCCACAATCGGCCACGAAACGGCAACCAGCCGTGATGTTTAACCCGTGTGTGTAACGCACCGTGGTGATTGATTTGAACGCCCCCACAATATCGCCAACTGTAGGGGCAACCCTTGTGGTTGCCCTCGATTTGGTTGACCCTACGGTTGCCCCGGATTTAGTCGCCCTGTTCCCATTTTGGGCAGGCATATTGGCATGGATAGGGGCAGGCACAAGGCCTGCCCCTACGGGGATGGCGCCGGTGATGACAATAATACCGTGAATGTGGTTGGGCATGATGACAAACGCGTCCAGGTCAATGTTCGGGAACCGATTAGGTAGGTTGGTCCATTCCTGGTGTACCATGTAGCCCACATCGTTCAATCGCATTTCTCCATTTACGACCTTGCCAAACAAACATGCCCGATCCTGCGTAACGATGGTGATGAAATACGCACCGACCTGGGAATAATCGTATTCCTTCAGGCGGATGCTGCGGCGATGGGGACGTTCAGGGGCGCACGCCATAGCCTCTTCCAGATCCCAGAACACCAGGCAGTTGGGGAAAAGATCGCGTAGGGGCAGGCCTTATACCTGCTCAACCTTATGTCTGCCCAGCAAGAGCGACCACAAGATCAGAATTTTTTTGCCCTAATTTCTATGGATCTAGCGTGGGCTTCAAGTCCTTCCATACGGGCAAATTGGGCTATGTCGTCAACGCAGGATCTGGTGATTTCTTCAGAATAGTAAATGATGCTCGTTTTTCGGAGAAAAGTGTGAACTCCAAGGGCTGACGAAAATCTGGCTGTCCCTGCTGTGGGAAGAACGTGGTTGGGGCCTGCAAAATAATCTCCTACAGGTTCGGGAGTGAATTGACCTATGAAAATGGCACCTGCTGATCTTATGTGTCCAATGAATTTCCACGGGTCGTTTATGTGAAGTTCGAGATGTTCTGGAGCAATTCTATTTGCCAGCGTTGCAGCCACATCAAGGCTATCAACCAGAAAGCAGACACCATAGTTGTTGAGAGACTGGAGAACCACGTCTTTTCTAGGAAGAGGCGACCAGAAAGGAGCGCCGTCAATCTGGGAAGTAATGGATTTTACCGTGTCTTCCGCTAGCTTTTTGCTGGTTGTTATGAGCATGGCGCTTGCCATTGGATCGTGCTCTGCCTGGCTTAGAAGGTCTGCGGCTATGTAATCAGGATCGGCCGATTGATCTGCTATAACAAGAATTTCGCTGGGACCGGCGAGAATATCAATTCCCACCACTCCAGAAAGCAGCTTCTTTGCCGTCGTAACGTAAATATTTCCGGGTCCCACTATGACATCAACTTTGCGGATTGATTCTGTTCCGAAAGCAAGTGCGGCGATAGCCCAGGCACTTCCCATACGGTAAATAGTTTTTATGCCCAATTCTCTGGCTGTTGCGAGAATGGCTTCGTGGATGCTACCGTCAGACCGAGGAGGTGTGGCAATGACAATGTCCTGTACACCTGCAATTTGAGCTGGGATTGCTCCCATGAGCAGGGAAGAGATGAGGGGAGTATTGCCACCTTTTCCACCAGGCACGTAGATACCGGCGGATGCTACAGGGGAGACCATTTGTCCCAGAATGATACCGCCGCTTCCTGTAGTAAACCATGATTTTTCAAGCTGTTTTTCGTGGAAGGCGGCAATATTTTTAGAAGCGGTCTTTATAATTTCCATAAAAGCAGGATCAATTTTCCGAGAGGCGATCTCAATTTCTTCTTCTGAAACAACCATCCTTTCCGGTGTTGCTTCAGGCCAGTCGAATTGCCTGGTGTAGGCAATTACGGCTTTGTCTCCTTCTTTTATAACTCGGTCTATGATTTCTTCCACTTTGCCTTCCACGTCTTTTGCAGATCCATGGAAGGAACGTTGAGCCAGCTTTTTAAGGAATGTTTCTGCTTCCTGGGATGGATAGTTTATTATCGGGATCATCTGACGCCCCCATCTTGTGCGATTACGAAGGCATCGGGAAATTCTGCTCGAATCTTTTCAAGCACTGCCCGTGCCTTGTGAAGGTCATAAAAGGTGCCTATTTTTACTCGATACAGAAGCTTTCCACCAAAATAGTAAGGCTCTACACCGGCTCCCTGATATCTGGCGGCAACGGTTTTGCCGAATCTATCAGCGTTTTGCTTGTTTTCAAAAGCTGCAAGCTGGATATCAAACCGTCCCTGCCATGGTGATGGCACCGGTTCTGGCACCCATCGGTATTGGTTCTGAGCATACTGGATAAGAGTTGCAGGCTGAAGAGCTTCTATTCTCACTAAAGCAGTCCCTTTGGGAAGCATACCGAGTTCTTCAGCGGCTCTTCTGGAAAGATCAATGATTCGGTCTCCCACGAAAGGCCCACGATCGTTAATTCGAACAATAATCCAGCGACCGTTGTCTAACCTTGTTACTTTCACGTAGGTTCCGAGAGGCAGGGTTTTGTGAGCTGCCGTCATGCCGTTCATATCGAAAACTTCACCGCTCGATGTCCTTTTGCCGTGAAACTGAGGGCCATACCAGCTTGCTATGCCTTCTTCCACGTATCCTTCGGCGGACAGCAGAGGGAAATAGCATTTTCCCTGCACGCAGTATGGTTTTGCCCAGGGGGGATAGGAGGAGGGGGGTATGGATGGCGGGTGAGGCTTGTTGGATGAGAACATACTGCATGAGTTGATGATTACCAGCCCCCCTATAGCAATGCTGTAAGCAATCAGCCTGGTTACACTTCCATGCCGCATTTGTGCAAATTTCTATGCGAGCCTATCTTCCATCTTGGCCAATTCTTCGAATCTTATGTCCACGCCTAACACTCCCACAATTTCGTCATCTTTGTTGCGAATAGGAGCAGAGACTGTAATGCAGAGAGCCCCGGTATAGCGTGATGTGTAAAAATCTGTTACGTGAACCTTGCCGGTCTTCATGGGTTCTATGAACCATGGTCTATCAGATAGATCTTCGCCAACCTGAGCTTTTTCGTACTTAGCCTTGTCTTCGATGTGGGTGATATTTCGAGTAATTCGGCGTCCTTCCTTATCCGTTACGTAGGCATACTGGATGAACGGGTTGAGTTCCAAAAGGGACTGCAAAACAAGCTCCTGACGAGCTGGATCCATACTTTTGATAGCTTCGTTTTCCACAACTTCTTCTATTAGATGAGCAGCAAGGGACTTGGCTTTTTGCTTGAGCATATCGAATTCGCTTACGAAATATTCGGGCAGATATCGTCTTGCCCATTTTTCCATTTCCTCGTCTGATATGGAGGTGTTGCGACCCTGTTCGTATTCTTCCATCACTCGCTTGTAAATTTTCACTATGCCTGGATGTCTCTTGTCGAGCCTTCTTTCTCCCTGAAGCTGTAGTCTTGTATTTACCCAGTAGGCGATACCTGCGGTGCCGGATTTATCGGTGATAATTACGCTTACTGGTCGGTTAAGAATCTTTTCTGTGTCGAAGATGTTGTAAATCTCTGGATGCTTGATTAGCCCGTCTGCGTGTATACCTGCACTTGTTGCGTTAAAGGCTCTTCCAACGAAGGGGTAATTCGGCGGTATGCGGTATCCAAGCTCTTTCTGGAAGTATTCGGCAACGTCCGTGATTGCTCTTGTGTCCACACCATCAGTTGTGCCTCTTAGGCTTATGTATTCCATAAGAAGTCCTTCTATTGGAGCGTTGCCTGTGCGTTCTCCGAATCCCAGCAGCGTGCCGTTTACTCCTGCACAGCCGTAAAGCCATGCTGTAACCCCGTTTACAACCACCTTGTGAAAGTCGTTGTGCCCATGCCACTCAAGGAGATGACCGGGAACTCCCGCCTCTTCGATGAAAGCTCTAACCAGCCTCGGCACACTTCTCGGGAGAGCAGCCCCAGGGTAGGGGACACCAAGCCCGAGAGTGTCACACAGACGAATCTTAACGTCTATTCCGCTTTCCTCTCTGAGCTTCATCAATTCAATGGCAAAGGGGATGCAGAAGCCGTATATGTCGGCTCGAGTAACATCTTCAAAATGACACCTGGGAATAATGCCTTTCTCGATGGCGGCTCTTACTATGCTTAAATAATCCTCCATCGCTTCTTTGCGGGTTTTATTAAGCTTGAGAAAGATGTGGTAATCGGAAGCTGAGGTTAGAATTCCAGTTTCCTTCAGCCCCATGTCAACCACGAGCTGCAGGTCTTCCTTTACCGCTCTTATCCACCCGGTAATTTCAGGATAACGATAGCCTCTGGCAAGACATCGTTCCAGCGCTTCCTTGTCCTTTTTGGTGTACAAGAAGAACTCGCTTTGCCTTATGACGCCTTTAGGACCGGAGAGTCTATGCAGAAAGTCGAAGATAGTAACGATCTGTTCCACTGTGTATGGAGGTCTAGCCTGCTGGCCGTCACGAAAAGTCGTGTCGGTTATAAACATTTCCTCTGGTGGATCTAGGGGCAAAAGTTTGTGGTCAAAATCTATGCGGGGCACTTCAGTGTAAGGAAAAATCTCCCGCATAAGGTTCGGCTCTTCTACGTCCACAAGTCGGTGTTGCCAAAAAGCCGAATGTTCATGATCAAGGAGCCGTTTTTTTGGATTCCATCGAGCCATGGCTATGTATATCCTCCGTTTATCAATTCTTTTTCTGCGATTCCACGGTAATGCAGAGCTCCAGCAGTTGATGCACGTCTGGTTCTGAAGGTGCTCCGGTCAGAAGGCATGTGGCTTTTTGAGTCTTAGGAAAGGCGATCACGTCACGGATAGATGGAGACTTGGTCATCATCATGAGAAGTCTATCCAGCCCGAAAGCAATTCCGCCGTGCGGAGGCGCACCGTATTCAAGAGCTTCAAGAAGGAAGCCGAATTTTTCTCGAGCTTCCTCATCACCAATACCGAGCACTCGGAAGACTCTCTCCTGCACATCTTTACGATGAATTCGGATGCTGCCTCCACCAATTTCTGTGCCGTTCAACACCAGGTCGTAAGCACGGCTATGCACTTTTTCTGGAGCTTGTTCGAGAAGATCCAATTCCTCTTCCTTAGGAGACGTGAAAGGATGGTGAACGGCAACATAACGTTTTTCTTCGGGGCTCCATTCGAGGAGAGGAAAGTCTGTTACCCAGAGAAATTCGTAGCGGTTTTTGAGGCTTTCGTTTTCTCGGAATAGGTAGTTAGAAGCGAGGTGAATACGAAGATTTCCCAGAACGTTTCTTACGACTGAAGGCTGGTCTGCGCCAAAGAAAATGATATCTCCGGGGCAAAGATCAAGTTCCAATGAAAGGGCTTCTTTTATGCCGTCGGAAAGGAATTTTGCTATGGGCGATTGCCACTCTGAAGGATTAATCTTGATCCAGGCAAGCCCCTTAGCACCGAGACTTTGGGCGAAAGCCACCAGATCGTCCAGTTCCTTGCGAGAGAGTTTTGCTCCCCCTCTGTAACAGATACAACCAACCATGCCTTTGTTATTAATTGCCTGTTTGAAAACGTTGAATTCCGAGTCTTTTACTATTTCTGTAACGTCGTGGATTTCCATACCAAAGCGAAGATCCGGCTTGTCGGTTCCATAGCGAGCCATAGCTTCATCGTAAGGTATTCGTCTAAAAGGCGTAGAAATTTCTATGCCCAGAATATGGGAAAAGAGAGCCTTAATCCATCCTTCAATGAGCTGGTAAATGTCTTCTTCACGGACGAAGGAAAGCTCAAGGTCCACCTGAGTGAACTCGGGTTGGCGATCTGCTCGAAGGTCTTCATCTCGGAAGCATTTAACAATCTGCATATACCGATCGAAACCGGCAACCATGAGAATTTGTTTGAAGAGCTGAGGAGATTGAGGAAGTGAGTAAAACTTCCCGGGGTATATGCGGCTTGGGACGAGATAGTCTCTAGCTCCTTCAGGGGTGCTTTTTGTAAGAACTGGAGTTTCTACTTCTATGAATCCCCTTTCGGCGAAGTATCGTCTTGTAAACTGCATTACTTCGTGACGGATACGAAGGTTTCTCATCATTGAGGGGCGTCGTAGATCCACGTAACGATATTTAAGTCTGATGTTTTCGCTTACCTGAATACGGTCTTCCACTAGAAATGGGGGAGTCTTGGAAGCATTAAGAAGTTTCAATTCGTCAACGATAACTTCCACCTCTCCGGTTTCCAGTTTGGGATTGACCATGCCTTCAGGGCGGGCTCTCACTGTGCCTTTTACGGCGATGACGTACTCGTTTCTGATGCCGTGAGCTCTTTCGTGGGCGAGGGCGTTATGAGCTGGATCGAAGACAAGCTGAGTAATACCTTCTCGGTCTCTGAGGTCAACAAAGATCAATCCTCCGTGATCTCGCCGTCTCTGCACCCAGCCCATGAGGCATACATGCTGGCCGATATGTTCGCGGCGGATTGCATTACAATGATGAGTTCTCTGCCAATCACCAAGCGTGTCCAAAGGCACGAAACGATATTGGAATTCTTCTCTGGATTCCATTTCCACAAGTGCTGCCGATTCCTTTTTAGCGCTACTTTCCACTTATATAACCTCCTTAAAACAAGAAATGTAACTTCCTCGATGCTGAACACGTTAGACCTACTCTGGTAAACACCCTGTTGTCAATAGAAGTTGGAGATGCTCTAAATCGTTAGTAGTAAGGCGCACGACCGTGCGCCCTTACCACATTATTACATCGCTCCTGGGTTTATTATATGATCCCCCGCTGTAGTTTTTTCGAACATTCCTATAGAAATCAGCTTACCTGGGGCAGGATTTGCGATTGCGTAAGAAAAGCTTAGCACAGCGAAAACATCAAAAATATCGAAAATACCGGATTATTCCCCATCACTACTTTCTTCCCATTCCATGCCTTCGGGAAGTTTTATGTACGTTTTGACTTCCTGCTTGTCCATGGTCCACTGGTAACCTTTTTTTTCATTGACGTTAAATACAAGGGGACTTTTTAGGTGAAAGCGGATGATATTTTTTTCGCGGTCGAATGATATAAGATTCAGGACGATAACGTCTTCTCTTGTTTTTGCGCCGATGGTTTCCAGGCATGAAGAAGGCACCTCATAGGAGATTCCAATAACTTCGGGGAGGCATACAACGAAAGCAAGAGATGGTTCATCTACTGCTTGTAGCCACTGGAAAGGTCCCTCTCTGTGTTCAATAAGCACATATCGCTTTATGGATTCAAAACCAGGAATCCCCCATGGGAATTCGATAACGCTGTCATCTTTTACCTCTATTGTGCCGAAACGGGAGGTTTCTATTTTCATTTCTTTTCTCCTTCTTTTGTTTTGGTTTCGGGCTTTATGAACATTGAAAGCACGTTAACAAGGTAATTTTTGTTTATGGGAGCTGCTTGAAGGTCGTTTTCGTTTATAAGAGCCGCCTGGCGGTTTTCATCCTTTATTTTTTGGTAAAGTTCCTCTCGATAAACGGGGATACTTTTGGGACTTTTGATTCCAATTTTTACCCTGTTTTGCGAAATCTCCGTTACGATGATTTCGATATTTTCACCTATTCGAATGGCTTCCCCTACTTTTCGGCTTAAGATCAGCATACAAACCAACCTCAATTTAGGATAAATTCTTTTATGTCTTTGAAAGCATCTCCAAACTTGGCGAGAAGCTCCTCGACCATACGAGAAGTTATACCTAGTTCGTCGAAAACTTCGTCCTGATTAGGGTTGAGAAATCCATCAATACCGCAGCCAATGCCGATAGAGGAAACCATTCTATTGGCTACGTAAAGGATATTAGCAATGTCACGATATTTATCGGATGATTTTTTAGGACTGTGATGGAATCTAATTCCCGTTACCACCGCATCAGGGAAATTCCATTTTTTCGCAATAAGCCCACCTAGTTGCTGATGATCTATTCCTAAGGTTTCTCGTTCAGCATCTATAAATCTCTTCCTGTTTTGCTTAACTTCCACGATAATACGCTCGAATTCTTCCTTAACGTAAAAGTGTAAAACCGTTTTACCGATGTCGTGCAGGAGTCCCGCTGTATAGAGAGTCAGAACATTCTGGCGACGGAGTCGTTCTCCGAGTATTTCGGTCATTAAAGCCACTCCAACGGCATGTTCCCAGAGTTCGCCTTCTCTAAGGTCGTATCCTTCCATAGAGCCTCTGAAGTATTGAGCAGAACAGGCTGTCATTACCACCTGGATAAGCTGTTTTTGTCCCAATACAACAATGGCATCCCGAAGGGACTCAACTTTCCGAAGTCTTGCATAATACGGTGATCTGGCAATGGAAAGCACTCTGGCCGCAATTACCGGCTCGTATTTGATGACTTCCTCAATTTGCTTAACCGGAGCCATATCGCGTAAAAGCGGCATAACTTTGTGAACCACGTCAGGGAATGGAGGAAGTCGCTGTGCCTGTGCAATGATACGATCAACCCATACTTGACTGTCTTTCTGCTCATCCATAATCACACCCTCATTAAGCTAATCTGTTACAAAATCTTTAGCTTTCCCGGATTTTTTATTGTGGTATATTATCAAAATGATGTAACAAATACAATGACAAAGAGAAGGTGGGAAAGAGAGATTTTACCCCACCTGAGAGATCCGGTTTCAGGCCGCAAAAATTATGAAAAAACAAAATGTTTTTGCCCGCATAGAAGAGTATTATCGAATACTCGGAATTTCCCCTGATGCTTCTCTGGATGAAGTCAAGCAAAGGTATCGAACGCTTGCAAAGCTTTATCATCCTGATGCCTACGGTTCTGGCGTTTTAAAGTCTCTTTCGAAAGACGAAGCAGCTGAACATTTTCGTAAAGTTACTGAAGCTTACAAAACCATAGTTGAATTCAAAATCTTTGAAAAAACCTTTAAAGAAGCCGAAAAATCAGTTTTTTCTGATGAATTTCGCTCTGCCAGTAAAAGCACTTTTGATGATGAAAAATCTCATGCTCAGAATTTTTATCAGGAAAAAGCTTATCGCAAGAACAATCCCAGCTCTGGTTTTAAAAGTCCGACAACAAAGAGGCTTGATATACGTAAAATGGCTATAATGGCTGTGGTTTTGTTGACTCTTGGATTTGTTCTTTTTGTTCGATTGGATACCCCAAGGAAGCAGGTGGTTAATCCATCGAATAAGATCGTCACAGTTTCTTCAGGATCGAGTTTATCTGGAATGCCGTCTTCTAAACCATCATTACCAGCAAGGGAATCAATTAGCTCAGTTCTTCCCGCTGCTCCTTCGAGGTCGTTTTTTACTATTAATTCTACCGATGATGAAGTGCTTGCTGTGCAGGGGGTGCCGAGTAGAAAGTCTGGACAGATATGGCACTATGGTCTTTCTAAAGTTATGTTTCGAGACGGTAGAGTTGTAGGATACGATAATTTCGATGGTTCTCTAAAAGTTCGGCTTATCCCCAAGAGAGAGATTTCTGTTGAAAAAATCCCCGAATATTTCACACTTGGGTCCTCTCAGGATGAAGTGCTTTTGGTTCAGGGAACCCCTTCTAAAATAATTAAAGACGTGTGGCATTACGGGCTCGATAGAGTCTTTTTCAAGGAAGAGAATGGTGAAAGAGTTGTGAACGGTTATGACAATTTGACCGGCTCGCTAAAAGTGCGTGTTGTTCCCGGAAAAATAGAAGATTCTGTAGCCTTAAGGCGAGGTTATTTTACGGTGGGTGATAGTCAAGATGATGTGGTGGCGGTTCAGGGTACACCACAAAAAGTTGAACAAAACAGGTGGTTCTATGGAGCATTTTACGTCGTGTTTGATAGTAGGGGCAGAGTTGTGAACGTGGGACCTGTGCCTGGAGACGGAGGAGGAGTGCTTAAATTTATGGCAAACCGGTCCTCGGGTCAAAGTGGAGGTGGCGATGGGCATTAGGCTGATGGAACAATTGCTTAGAGGAAGTTTCGATTGGAAGGTATTTGATGCTTACGAAGAAAAAATTCGTTGGGATTTAGTAAACGGCATCCTGGAAGAATATCGTAAGCTATTAAAGGATCATCCTGTTGATGAATTTGAAAAGCGTGGCAAGCTTACTAAAAAAATTCTGAAAGACATGGCAACCATAGGGCTCTTTGGTTTGAATATTCCGGAATCATACGGTGGAAAGGGATGCAATCTTCAGGAATACCTCACTCTTGTGGCGGAAATGGCAAAGCTTGATCTGTCTGTTTCTCTTGTCTCTCTTGCTCATCTTTCTATTGGCATAAAGGGAATTTTGCTTTTCGGTTCTAAAGAACAAAAAGATCGATATCTTCCTCGGGCAGCTTCAGGAGACTTGATTTTTTCCTATGCACTTACGGAACCAAAACACGGCTCAGACGCCCGCCATATAGAAACTCGCGCCGAACTATCCCCGGATGGTGCATATTACATCCTTAACGGCCGTAAAACTTACATAACCAATGCCAATTACGCCGGAGCTCTCACCGTTTTTGCTCAGATGGATCCAGCGCGACCGGGCTTTATGGGCGCTTTTATTGTCGAAACCGGTTGGGAAGGTGTCTATATCGAAAAGGACATGCCCAAAATGGGACTTAAAGCCAGTTCTACTGCCACCATAAGCTTTAATAACGTTAAGGTGCCAAGGGAAAATCTTATTGGTAAGCCGGGAGATGGTTATAAAATAGCTCTGGCGATCCTGAGTTATGGAAGACTGGGGCTTGCTGCTGCTTCTTATGGACTTATGGAGCAATCCCTAAAAGATATGCTGAAAAGAGCTAAATCCAGAGAACAGTTCGGTCGTCCTATAGCAGATTTTGAACTGGTTCAGGAAATGATAGTAAAAGCCCAGGTTTATGCTGCTGTAACCAAAGCCATGACATTTTTTACTGCCTGTATCCTGGAAAAAGATCCGGAAGCCTCTGTGGCTGTTGAGACTTCTCACTGCAAGCTTTTTGGCACTACTCGAGCATGGGAAGTTCTTTACAATGCTATGCAGATCCATGGCGGGGCAGGATACCTGAGCACTCTTCCCTTTGAAAAACGAATGAGAGATTTTCGCGTAGCCACTATTTTTGAAGGAACAACCGAAATTCATTCCATTTATCCACCGTTATGGATTTTAAGGCAGTGGAAAAAGGAGCTTGCTGGGGAACCTATCGCCGGTAGGATGAAACATCTGGGAAGTATTTTTTTCGCTTCTGAAAAGTGGATTTCCTGGGGGGAAGAGCAGGAACTGCAGGAGGCTCAAAAACTGTGTGAGAGGATGATTGTAGCAGCAAGAAGACTACTCCTTTTTGCTATGTTGAGATACGGCGAAAGAGTAACCGAGCATGAGTTTTTCCTGCGGCGTATAACGTCTCTTAGCCTGTATGCCTTTGGTTTAATCTCCCTTGGAGCTGTTCTTCGCTATAAGAAAAAATTGCGCATGTTGGAAGAAAAGGATCTTGCCGTGCTCCAATATTTTATCGAAGAAGCTAGGGATGTTTACCGAAAGACTAACTCCATTTTAGCTTTGCCGATCGAAAAGGCTCACTCAAGAGTGTTTGACGCTATAGCAAAGATGGAACAGTAACATGTCTGTTATGATAAAATAGAGGCGGATTTTTCTTTTGTAGTTTCTTGACAACATGGCGAATAGTGATAAGAAGCCGATGGCATCACCGAGCGTTAATGTGAAGTTATTAGCTGGTTAAAGGAAAGGAGCAACTGAATGGAAGGATGGGTTTTTCTCTTCCCCGGCCAGGGATCTCAATACGTTGGGATGGGAAGAGGTTTTTACGAATCTTACGCGGAAGTTGAAAAGATTTTTGATGAAGCCAGTCGTTTGTCAGGTGTAGATGTAACTCGACTATGCTTTGAAGGCCCTGAAGATGAGCTTGTGCTGACCAAGAATGTTCAATTAGCTATCACTGTGGTCAACATTGCCTGCCTTAAAGTGCTTGAACTTCACGGTATCCAGCCGGTTGCTGCAGCAGGCCACAGCCTTGGGGAATACAGCGCTTTGTATGCCGCCGGAGTAATGGACATGCCAACCTTGATAAAGCTTGTTTATCATCGAGGGCGTTTGATGCACGAAGCGGCTGAAAAGTTTAAAGGCGGCATGCTGGCTCTCATGTATGCCACCGAAGACCAAATAAACCATATTTGTAATGCATGCGATTTGGAAGTTGCCAATATAAATTCGCCAGAACAAGTCATAGTTACCGGAACCATGGAAGGCATTCAGAAGGCGATCGAAGAAAGTCGAAAAATCGGTATCCGAAGGACTGTTCCGTTGAATGTAAGCGGTCCATGGCACAGCCGCTGGATGAAAGAAGCGTCCGAACAGTTTGAAGTCGTGCTCAAGGATTGCTCATTCAATCGCCCGATGTTTCCTGTTGTTATGAATATAGACGCTAGAATCCTAAGCGATGGGGATGATATAGGCGTAAAGCTTAAAAACCAAATAGTGTCCCCTGTGCTGTGGAAACAGTCTATCGAACATCTTATAGCTCTTGGCTACACCAAGTTTGTAGAGGTTGGACCAAAACAGGTGCTAAGTGGGCTGGTGAGAAAAATTGATAAATCGGTTCAGATTACCCATGTTGAGGATCCGCCGTCTCTGGCGTCTTTTCTCAAAAGCCACGAGAGTTTGATTTAATAAAGGGGGAATGAAAAGCCATGATTAGGCGAGTTTCGATGATTATTACCGTTTTTGCTTTATGGACAATAATGTTTACCTTGCCTGTTAAAGGCGCGGAATCCGATACGCCCACAAAGGTAATTTCTACGATGGTGGATGAAGTTTTTGCCGTTCTTAACAAGAGCTGTGCCGAGAGACACTCTATAACCCTCCATCGTGATGAACTTTACCAGGTAGCCTTAAAGTACGTGGACCTGGATGAAGTTGCTCCGAGAGTGGTCGGGCCTGTATGGCGTGAACAGTCGAAAGAGGCTCAGGAAGAGTTCAAAAAACTTTTCAGAGAAATGGTTTTTAGAAACTATGCCGACAGACTCGAGCGATATGCCTGTTCTCAAAAGAAAGTGACTTACGAAGGTGAGGAAGTTCAAGGGGCTATTGCTAGAGTCAGGACTCGAGTTCAGTCACCCGAACAGGGAGATGTTCAAATAGAGTACAGACTCAAGAAGAAACCATCTGGCTGGAAGATTTACGATGTGGTAGTTGAAGGTGTTAGTATGGTGCAGAATTATAGAAGCCAGTTTGCTGACATTTTGCAAAGACAGAATTTTGCTCAGATGCTCGATATGTTGCGGCAAAAGGTAGGAACAAGCAAAAATTAGATTGTAGATTGTAACGGTGGAACGATCTAACATAATAAATGAAGACGCAAAAAAGGACCTGGAGGGACACAGGAAAAGGCTGAGGGAGCGCTTTATCAGGAGCGGGTTAGAGGCATTTCAAGACCATGAAGTGCTTGAATTGCTCCTTACCTACGCTATTCCTCGAAAAGATGTAAAACCAATAGCAAAACGACTTCTTTCTCATTTTAAATCCCTGTCTTCCGTCTTTGACGCACCTAGAGAAAGCCTTGAAGCTATTGACGGAGTTGGACATCAGGCGGCTACTCTTATTTCTTTGATACCTCAGCTTTTGGAAAGATACGCCTTTGATCGGCAACGGCATCGTGAAGTGCTGTCCTGCGCAAAAGATGTCTGGGAGTACATCAAGCCAAAAGTGGATAAGGCTTTTGAAAGCCTTTGGATGATTGCTCTGGATAGCCGTAATAAAGTTCTGGCTGCCGAAATGATACAAAAAGGCACGGTTAACAGAACAATTGTAATTCCAAGATTGGTTGTAGAAACCGCCATAAAATACAGAGCAACGGCTGTTATTCTTGTGCATAATCATCCTGGAGGAAGCACCGTTCCATCCCAGGCTGATCGGCAGATAACTGCTTTGCTTAAGCAAACTCTGGATACGCTGGATATCAAGCTTCTTGACCACCTTATCATAACCAGTTCATCCTATTATTCGTTTGCAGAAATGGGAGATCTGTAAACAATGAAATCCTTTGCCATTGAAATGGAAAATGTTTGGTTCGTCAGGCAAGGAAAGACTATTATCCATAACTTTTCGTGGCATGTAGAAGAAGGGACCCACTGGGTTTTGATGGGACCTAACGGATCGGGCAAAACCACCGTTCTTAAACTTATCGCCGGTTATCTTTGGCCTACGGAAGGAGCCATATCCGTTTTGGGAAATCAATTCGGAAAGACCGATTTGAGAAATCTTAGACGCCAGATCGGATGGGTGGGATCTTTTCTTCAAGAACATATCGCCTTTGAACAGACCCCTATGGACATTGTTCTCAGTGGGACGATGGGGTCTATGTGGCTCTACGAAAAACCATCGAAAGAGTCCATTATTCTGGCCGAAGGGATGATTGACCTTGTGGGTTGTGCTAATCTCCTGAAAACCCCTTATGGAGTGCTTTCACAGGGGGAGAAACAACGGATTCTGCTGGCACGAGCTCTTGCTGCTCAGCCACGGCTTCTGCTTCTTGATGAACCCTGCGCCGGTTTGGATATAATCGCCAGAGAACATTTTCTTCAGGTTCTTACCCAACTTCCGTCCAAACTTTCCCATCCCATTACTATAGTGCTTGTTACGCATCATATTGAGGAAGCAACCCAGCTTTTTTCCAAAATTCTTCTTTTGAAAAATGGAACTGTGCTGGCTCAGGGAAGCATATCGGATCTTTTGACAGATGGCGTACTTTCGGCTCTTTATGAAGTTCCGGTTCAGACCTTTGCCTTTAACGGGCGTTTTTATGGATATGTCCTTTGGAATAACGCCGATCAGAAAGAGAAGACGAAAATTTTAGAATATGGGGCGAGAAAGGATATGCGGCTATGAAGTTCTGGAACACTCCACTGGAAGGTCTTATAGTGCTTGAACCTCAGGTGTTTGAAGATGATAGAGGCTTTTTCTACGAAAGCTACAACGAAAAAACCTTCCAAACCTTGGGGATTGATGATCGGTTTGTTCAGGACAACCATTCTGGGTCTAAGCGGTGGGTTTTGAGAGGGCTTCATTACCAGATATGTCATCCTCAGGCAAAGCTTGTTCGAGTAGTTACGGGCGAAATTTTTGATGTGGCTGTTGATATTAGACGTTCTTCTCCGACATTTGGCAAATGGTTTGGCATCATACTATCGGCAGCGAACAGAAAACAACTTTATGTCCCTGTGGGGTTTGCTCACGGCTTTCTTGTGCTTTCCGAATGGGCGGAAGTGCTGTATAAAACAACGGATTTTTATGCTCCTCAGTGCGATCGAGTGATCATCTGGAACGATCCATCAATAGGCATTGACTGGCCTCTCAACGGACACGAACCCATACTGTCGCCAAAAGATGCCAGAGGAGCCCTGCTCGAAAATGCTGAGGTTTTTCCTTAGTTTGTAGGGGGAAGATTCTATGGACAAACGAGTTATCATCACCGGAGGACTGGGACAGCTCGGTTGGGAACTCCGCCGCACCATGCCATCCCGTTGGGAAGCATGGATTACCGATATAGATGAAATGGATATTACCGACCCGGAGTCGATCGCTCAGGCTTTCCGCAACTTTAAGCCTGATCTCGTTATAAACGCTGCCGCCTATACCGCCGTTGACAGAGCCGAAGACGAACCGGAACTGGCTTTTCGAGTTAACCGTGATGGAGTGGCAAATATCGCTAAGGAAGCGAAGGCATGTCAATGCCGGATCATTCATATATCGACTGATTTTGTATTTGACGGTGTTTCCGGCATCCCATATCGTCCTGAAGATAAACCTAATCCACTTGGCGTTTACGGTAAGAGCAAGCTTGCCGGGGAACAGGCACTTATGGAAGTTTATCCCGAGGGATCTACCATCGTCCGAACAGCCTGGCTTTACTCCGCTCATGGGAACAATTTTGTTAAGACGATGCTGAATCTCTTTCGGCAACAACAGGTTGTCCGTGTCGTGAGCGATCAGGTAGGCACTCCTACCTGGGCTTTTAATCTTGCCAGATTTCTGTGGTTTTTGGCAGATTACGATCCCGCTCTTACGACAAACCGCTGTTACCATTTTACAGATGCAGGGGTTGCAAGCTGGTATGATTTTGCTGTGGCCATTGAGGAAGAAACCCGCTCTTGGAGAGATCACCCGGTGGAGGTGGTGCCGATTTTGACCAAAGATTATCCTACAAAGGCTGTACGTCCTCACTTTAGTGTGCTTAACAAAGAAACTACCTGGAAGCTCTGGAATGAAAAGCCCCAGCATTGGCGTGAGGCTCTTCGGAGTATGCTTAAAGAGCTTTATGATTCTAAAGAGTTTTAGCCACTTAACGAGGGTCTGACATGATAATAGCCGTTCTTGTTATAGCTTTTTTGGTTTCCTGGGGACTTGTTTTTGTAACAACGCCTCTACTTGTTAAGCTGGCACGAAGAACCAAGCTGTTTGATTTGCCTTCCAGCAGAAAGATTCATGCAATACCGACCCCGAGAATTGGAGGACTTGCCTTTTTTTCTGCTATCTTCATCCCTTTCACTATATTTTACTTCGGCATGTGTATTTACCTGGATTTACCGATTACATACCTGCTGTTCAAACGTGATTGGTTAGGGGTAATCCTTGGGGCGACTTTTATCTTTATAACCGGTTTGTTTGACGATCTCGGTGGGATCTCGCCAGTGAGGAAACTCCTCGCTCAGTCCCTTAGCGCTCTTGCGATAGTATCGGGAGGGATCGGTATAGAAAAGGTTCTTATTCATCCCTGGGGCATTATAAACCTTCATCCTGTTCTCTCCATAGTGATCACGGTTTTGTGGTTTTTATTGATGGTAAACGGTTTTAACTTCATTGATGGCCTTGACGGTTTGGCTGCTGGGACAGCTTTTATCTGTGGATTGTTTCTCCTCATTGTGGCTTTCCAGACCGAGCATTACTATATGACTATACCTACGATCATGGTTGCTGGAGCTGCCGTTGGGTTTCTCCATTACAACTTTAATCCTGCTCGAATTTTTATGGGAGACTCCGGAAGCTATTTTTTGGGATATGTTCTTGCCGCCATCGCAGTTAAAGTTTCCAGGGATGAAACCGCAGGAGGCGCAAATATTATTGTGCCCGTGGCTGTGGTTCTTGCTATTCCTGTTGTTGATGTTGTTGTTGCCGCCTTTAGACGAGCTCTCAGGAAGAATCACATTTTTAAACCTGACTGCGAACATATCCATCATTGCATGATGAAAAAAGGGTTCGGTCACCGAAAGACGGTGTTTATACTTTACGGAGCAAACTGTCTGATGGGACTGCTGGGGATTTCCTATTTTTACCTTCCACCGGCTTTCTTCTGGACAATTTTTTTCATTACATCAGTCCTGTTATTTTTGCTGGCGTCAACGTTTGGTTATTTCGATTGGTTTTTAAAATCCGACTTTATGATTTCCCTGAAGAGCAAACTTAGAGAAACTCAGTTTCAGATGGTTTTTCTAAGAAACCTTTGGTGGCTGGAAAATGCACCCACCATAGAGGAAATGAGAAAAAGGTTGGTTTCCATCCTTGTGAAGCTTAATTTTGATCATGCCAGGCTTACAATTTTTTCACCCCCGATTGATGAAAGGGGTCATCAGCGTGAAGTTATCTATTCCGCTCCTAAACCTGGATCTAAAATGCCCTTAGTTTCCGCTCCTCTCCAATTGAACATTCCCCTTATCAGTGGAAAGACCGTCCATGGATATCTTTTTGTGGAAAAGCATATAATGGAGACGGCTCTGCCTCAGAAATGGCTTCTTAACCTCGTGGAACGAACTGCTAAATCCGTCCTGGATTGGATCGTGAAAAATCGTAATAAGTGGAGTCATCCCACATTTGTGAATAACGATCTTCAAGGTGGTGTGCGAAAGCAAACGTTTATCCTGATCGCCAAATCTCCTGCCATGTCTTTGAACCAGCCTCATTAGAATAGCGTTCTACAGCCTGATTAAAGATTGCTGGCGATTGAAAATATCGTGGAGAGAACATCGAGTGTTGGGGAATCATTGCAGCTTATGTTTTCAGAATCCTGCCATATAGCTCCGTCTTTTACAGCAAAATCGGGAAACGATATAAGATGCCGTAGCAAGAAATCTTCAAGGGCTTTCTGGTTAGATACTTCCGCACCTTTACTGGTGCTTTCAATGAATGCCGCTATGTCTTTGAAATTGAAAACATAAGGTCCCCAGTAGACGGGTATTCCGTAAATCGCCGGCTCCAGCAAATTATGCCCACCCTTGGGAACAAAACTACCTCCCACAAAGGCAACGTGAGCTATGCCGTAGAAATTCATGAGTTCACCCAAAGTATCCACAAGATAGACTGTAGTTGAATCTGTGATTTTTTCTCTGGCTGAGCGTCTGGAGAGCTGGAAGCCGTATTTTTGGCAGGCATTTACAAACCATTCAACATCATCGGGAATTTTACGGGGAGCCAGTATCAGGACTGTGCCGGGCACATGTTCGATAATCTTTCTGTGTGTTTTCAAAATAACCTCTTCTTCGCCTCGATGAACACTCCCTGCTATCCAGATGGGACGAGAAGGATCAACACCGATTTCTTTCCTCAACTCACTCAGTTTGTCATCAGAGATTTTTTTCTCCCGCACAGCATCCCATTTGATATTCCCCAGGAAGAAAAGCTTCGACGGTGGTAGAAATTCACTGTAAAATTTAATCATTTCTGGTGAAGCAACAAAAACGGCATCAAACATTGAAAAAACATTTCCTCCGAATTTTGCCAGCATGCGATAACGTCGGAATGAAGAAGGTGACATACGAGCGTTAACAAGGAAGCATTTTGCCTTACGCGATTTTAACGAAAAGAGCAGATTAGGCCATACGTCTCCCTCTATGAGGATGAAGATAGAAGGATCTAGTCGGTTTACAAGATTTTTCGTGAGCCATGGGGCATCCAGAGGTGCTATGAAGACACCGTCTAATTCAAGTCCAGAAGATTTAAGAATTTTGTATCCTGATGCAGTAGATGTGGACATGACAATGGGTTTTGATGAACCAATGTTATGGCGTATTGCAATGAGTGTTCGCGCTAAGGGCAAAGCAGATAGAACTTCACCTGCCGAAAGAGCGTGAATCCATATTCCTTTTGGGGCAAGGGTAGGTAGCTGATCAACACCAGCTCCCAAACGAGCTTTTAGATGGGCTTTCTTTGATTTTCCAGGAGCTGATGAAAGATGGCTAGAAATGGCATTTATAATCGGCAAAGCTATAAACCAGAGAGCATTATAGATCGATAAAAAGCTGTGACTAATGTTCGGCGGTTTCATCTACGTGGGCTGATAAGATGCAGTGAATATAAATGTTCCGGAGACGGTTTATGAATTTTCCCGTATTGTAACTCATAAAGTTTTCGATACGCTCCCCCAAGCAGGAGAAGCTCTTCATGACATCCTTCTTCAACAATTCTACCTTGAGACATCACAAATATACGATTGGCTTTTTGAATGGTGGATAACCTGTGAGCGATGATAAAGGTGGTGCGACCGGCCATAAGATTTTCGAGAGCCTTTTGAATTTCTTTTTCCGCTTCGCTGTCAAGCGATGATGTCGCTTCATCCATGATTAGAATTGGGGCGTTCTTTAGAATAGCTCTGGCGATACAAATACGTTGCTGTTCGCCTCCAGAAAGCCTTATTCCCTGTTCCCCAACAACAGTATCAAATCCATCGGGCAGTTGCATAATAAAATCGTAGGCATACGCCAGTTTGGCAGCTTGCAGGATTTCCTCTTCTGATGCTCCTTCCTTTCCGTAGGCGATATTGTTTCTCACAGTATCGTTAAAAAGAAAATTCTGCTGGGTGACCATTGCTATATGGCGTCTCAGGGAGTCAACCTTTATGGTTCTTATGTCTTGCCCATCTATTAGAATCGAACCATCTGCAACGTCGTAAAAGCGGGCGATGAGGTTTACCAAAGTGGTTTTGCCACTTCCGCTGGGGCCAACCAGCGCAACCACCTCCCCCGGTTCTACGCGGAAAGTAACATTACTTAGAGCCGGTGTTATGCCGTCGTATGAAAAACTCACATTTTTGAATTCAACACGCCCCTTTATATGTTGTATCGGTCTGGCACCTGGAGAATCGTTCAATATGTTACCCTGATCCAGGATAGAATATACTCGCTCGAGAGATGCAAACCCTCGCTGAATAAAGGTGTTCATCCTGCTTAAAGCTTTCACCGGTCTGTAAATCATAATAAGAGCCCCAAGGAAGGAGAAAAATGCGCCAGGCGTGGCTTTGCCCGTAATTACCTGGTAACCACCGTATCCCACAATAGCGGCAATACCGATGGATCCTATGCATTCCATCAGAGGAGATGCCATAGAATCTATCCAGGCAAGCTTTTTAGCATAAGAAAGAAATTCCCTGTTTTGATGACTGAATTTTTCAACCTCGTGTCTCTCTCTGCAAAAGGCTTTTACGATACGGATACCCCGAAAGGTTTCATGAATGATTGATGCCAGTTTCCCCATGCTTTGCTGGCTTTTGTGAGCAAACTTTCTTAGAAATTTTCCGAAAATAAAAAGAGGACAGAAAGCTACAGGCAAAACCACCATGGCTATCAAAGCCAACCGCCAGTTTTGGTAAAATATGACAAAAGTTAACCCTATGATGGTGAAAACGTCTCGAACCACTCCAGTGACGGCTCTAGACACAGCTTCCTGAATTTCTTGCACATCGTTGGTGATTCGGCTCATGAGTTCCCCACCGGCTTTTTTGTCAAAAAACGATACAGGCATGAAGACCAGGTGGTTGAAAAGCTTGGTGCGGAGATCAGCCACAATGGACAACCCAGCAGCCTGGAGGAAATAATCGCTACCCCATTGAAAGAAGCCCTTTATGAAGAAAACGATTAAGATGATGGCAGGAAGAATTGATAAACGATGAATGTCTTTATGAAAGAAAATATCGTCCATAACGGGTTTGATGAGGTAGGCTGTTAGCGCCGTGAAGGCAGAAAAGCCAATCATGCACAGCACTGATAGAAAAAGAAGCTTTTTATAAGGTTTCAGAAGATCAAGAAGACGCTTCAGTATCAGACGATCTCTAATGATCCTGTCGGTAAGCCTTTTCACACCGTGTTGCTCCTTTTAGTATGGCACGTAGCAACGTGCCTCTACTTATTGGTCATGTCACCACGAACGAAGTGAGGGGTTTTTTGCCCGTCATCCCGAGCGAAGCGAGGGATCTCCTCAGGGGAGTCCTCGGAGTTTCCTCGCTCCGCTTGGGACGCCTCGGAATGGCAAGTCTTTAAGCAAGCCTCATAAACCTGATCAATGGCTTTTTGAACCCCCACTGTAGGAATCCAGCCACAACCTTCTCCTGGCCTTATGTGCCAGTCATTTCCTGAATGCTTGATTTCGACCCAAAAATCTTGAACAAAATCGTCTTCTATTACAAGCGCCCGCACCATAGCCCGCTCCTGAAGCGGATCATAAAGGAAATCTTTAAACTCCACCACGATGTCACCCCGTAGTGGATCAGGTCTGAATTTTTCAGGATCAAATGCAACAACTCTGTATGTTTTCATAGTCACCGTGTCAGGTTGCCTAGGTGGAATATGAACGATTTTTTTAAGTTCGATACGGTAAAAAACGTTCGTTCCTGCCTGAAGCCATTTGTTTTCGTACTTTGTTGAAAAACCAGGCCCGGTTATTTCGTATGATAATGAAAACCCTGTGTCAACGGATTGTTCTTTGATCCAGCAAAAGTAAGGGTAAAAATCGGTTACTATATTCACGATCCCTTCTGGAGCAAGGCATGCGTTGATCTGGCGTAGAAATTTTCTGGAAAAGAGCCTGTATCGCTCATGCCGTTCTTTAGGCCAGGGGCAGGGGAAGAGAGAATACGTTTCCATGATGGATTCCGGTGGGAAAAGGCGAGTAAAGACCCATCTGGCATCGGCTTTAAGAATTCTTACGTTGGGTATTTGGGATTTATGGATAGATCGTAGAGCTCGCCATACAGATTGCCATTCACGATCTATGCCCACGAAGTTTATTTCCGGACATTCCTTTGCACGCCTTACGAGATATTCACCGTTTCCAAAACCTATTTCTACAACCAGTGGATTGTCATTTCCGAAGATATTCTTCCAGGATATTGGATGAGGTTCCCTGCGCCAGTTTACAAGGGGTTTCAGAGAAAGGTAACGAGCCTTCATGATGTGATCAACTTATCCACGCCTGAAATTAAAAAACCACCCGTGAAGGGTGGGCAGCTTCTTTCCATTATGATGGAGGCGGCAGGCGGATTCGAACCGCCGAATAATGGTTTTGCAGACCACTCCCTTGCCACTTGGGTATGCCGCCTTCCAATAAGTCTTTTAGCTAAACTGGCCTGGTTCTGTCAAGAGGTTTAGCGAGAGTATTCGAAAATTGCTAGTGGTAGGGCAATCGGCCGTTTGTCCCTACCGCCTCTTTTTACCGGACTAGATAGACCGTCACGGGAGATCCTTCGTCAAGTCCTTCATCGTGTTCACCGATAATTATGAATCCGTCGGCTTTGGTAATAAGAGAGACCATGCCTGATTTGCCGAAGACAGGGTGAGCCATCCAGCCGTTTTCTGAGTTTATCAATTGAACCGGCACATAATCTTCCCTGCCGTGAACAGATGGAACTCGGACTGATAGAACCGCTTCCGCAGTTTTTTTAGAATATGGAAAATTTGGAGATGTTCCCTGCATTACCTGCAAAAAGGGACATACTAAGGCAAACATCACCGTGAGGGCAGAAGCTGGCTGTCCGGGAAGCCCCCAGAAATAAGTGTTTCCGCTTGTGGCAAGAATGGTTGGCTTTCCAGGCTTTATGGCAACGCCGTGAAAAAGAATACGGCTTTGGGGAAGCTCCTTAAGGACTTCGAGAGTAAAATCCCGAATTCCTACAGAACTTCCGCCTGAAAGCAAAACAACATCGTGGTTTTCTGCCAGTTCGTGACAGGCATCCCGCAGGCGTTTTTTATCATCACCAACCAGAATCTTAGCTCCAACTTCAGCTCCGACATCTTCACAAAGCCCGGCGATGAAAAGAGAGTTGGTATCTCTTATGAGCCCTACCGGGAGAGGTCCTTTGGTTGTATAAGGAACTATTTCGTCTCCGGTTGAAATGACAGCAACCTTTGGTTTTCTGTATGCCTTGAGTTCATATATTCCAAGAGCTGCCAGAACGCCAATATCCTGTGGTTTTAAGAGACGCCCAGCTTTAAAAATTTCAGCCCCTTCCGGAATATCCTCGCCTACCGATAGAACATGTTCGCCTGGTGCAACCGGTCTGTAAACTTCTATAGTCGATTCGTCTATCCGCTCCGTATGTTCCACCATAACAACCGCATCGGAGCCTTCCGGTAAGGCTCCTCCTGTCGGTATGGCTCCGGCTTGATTAGGTCCCACTGTGAAAGACGGAATTTTTCCCATTTCTACCGATCCGACAACCTCAAGAATAGCCGGCAAGGACTCGCTTGCTCCAAAGGTATCCTTTGCTCTCACGGCGTAGCCATCCATCGTTGCACGGCGAAAATGTGGCACAGGTTCTTGCGCTCGGACGGTCTCTGCTAGAATTCTTCCGCAAGCCATATCGAGAGTCACAATTTCCGTTCCTAAGGGATGAAAGCCTTTGATGAGCTCAATGACTTCTTTAACCGAAAGAACTTTTAGAAATTCCACAGTGGGCACCTCTTTTTTTAGCTTGATTATAGCACCTTTGAAAACACTTCTTTGCAAACAACTCCGAGATTTCCAAGGTTTTTAACCACAGTGATGCCCGCCGCTTCCATTGCGGCGATTTTCGCCTGAGCCGTTCCGCTTGAACCGCTGATGATAGCTCCAGCATGCCCCATTCGGCGACCAGGTGGAGCAGTAAGACCAGCAACGAATCCAACCACAGGTTTGGTTACGTATTGTTTTACGAATTCCGAAGCTTCCTCTTCGGCGGAACCGCCTATTTCCCCCACCATGACAATGCCCTTCGTGTCGGGATCGTCCTGAAACGCCTTGAGGCAGTCAATGAAGTTTGTGCCGTTTATGGGATCGCCTCCTATTCCTATGCAGGTGCTTTGTCCGAGCCCCTGAAGAGTGAGCTGATGAACCACCTCGTAGGTTAATGTTCCGGAACGAGAAACTACTCCAATATGACCGGGCTTATGGATATGGCCGGGCATAATGCCAACCTTTGCCTGGCCGGGAGTTATAATGCCAGGGCAATTTGGCCCTATCAATCTCGATGAAGAGCTCTTAAGAGCTCCTTTAACCTTCATCATATCTAGCACCGGAATGCCTTCCGTGATGGCAACAATGAGCGGTATGCCAGCGTCAATGGCTTCAAGAATAGCGTCGGCGGCAAAAGCCGGTGGGACAAAGATTAGAGAACAATTAGCGCCTGTGGCTTTCACGGCTTCTTTTACCGTGTTAAACACCGGCACTTCATCCATATATTGACCACCTTTTCCAGGCGTAACACCGGCTACAACTTTTGTGCCATAAGCTATGCATTGTCTTGTGTGAAACTGTCCTTCCTTTCCTGTAATGCCCTGCACAAGAACTCGAGTTTGTGAATCAACCCATATACTCATGGTTCCTCTCCCCTTTATCGGTCACCGTTTGATTGTTTCAGGATTTAACTATAGCGGCTATTTTTTGTGCCGCATCGTTAAGGTCTGTGGCTACAATAAGATTTAACCCTGACTGCTGAAGAATTTCCCTGCCTTTTTCTACATTGGTTCCTTCCATTCGAATGACCACAGGCACTTTTACTTCAACTTTCTTTGCCGCTTCGACGATACCCTGAGCCAGCACGTCGCAGCGAAGTATTCCACCGAAGATGTTTATGAGCACGGCTTTAACGTTGGGATCGCTAAGGATGATTCTGAATCCGTTCTCTACCATCTCAGCGCTGGCTCCACCGCCAACATCCAGAAAGTTTGCAGGTTCTGCTCCGGCGAGCTTGATAAGATCCATGGTTGCCATGGCAAGGCCGGCGCCGTTTACCATATTTCCAACATTCCCGTCCATTCTGATGTAATTCAGATTGTATTTGGAAGCTTCCACTTCAAAGGGGTCTTCCTCATCGAGATCCCGATATGCCAGAATATCTTTGTGGCGGAACAGGCCGTTATCATCGAAGTTTACTTTGGCATCAAGAGCAATGAGTCGTCCATCTGAAGTGATCACTAGAGGGTTTATTTCTACGAGCGAACAATCATAGTCCATGAAAAGTCGATAAAGGTTTGAGACCATAGATGTAAAGATTTTGGATATGTCCGGCGAAAGGCCCAGCCCGTAAACAAGCTGGCGGGTGTGGAAGGGTTGGAGTCCTATAAGCGGATCCACATAAACGGTGATAATTTTTTCTGGCTCTTTTGCCGCCACTTCTTCGATGTCCATACCTCCGGCAAGGCTTGCCATCATAGCGATGGTGCCGGTTCTTCGGTCTGGAAGCATGCCGAAATAGAGTTCCTGGGAAATGGGAAGCCCTTCTTCTACAAGGATTTTTCGAACGATTTTTCCTTCCGGGCCTGTCTGATGAGTCACCAACCGCATACCTATGAGTTCTTTCGCATACTGTTTTACTTCTTCTTCAGACTTGGCTAGCTTGACTCCCCCGCCTTTACCTCGGCCTCCCGCATGAATTTGTGCTTTGAGCACAACAGGGTAGGTGCCGAGAGATCTGGCTACAGCCAAAGCTTCGTCAACCGTAAATGCTACGCCTCCTCGAGGGATCGGTACACCATACTTTGAAAACAGCTCCTTCGCTTGATACTCGTGAATTTTCATCGTAACACGCTCCTTTTCCTTTTAAAACGCCAACATTCGCACTATGCCCTTTTGTTACTCGCCTGTAGTATGGTGAGTTTAATCATATTGAAAACTGTTTAACTGGTCAAACTGATTTAGAGATTTTTTGAACTTGGGGATACTTTTTCGCTATTGTTCTTTTAAAGGTGGTTGACCACAAAGGCCTCTAACGAAAGCTCTCACATTTTTGCCCAGCACGGCGTGGTTATATCCACCTTCCAGCACTCCAAACGTTCCGGCTCCAATTTCTTTCGCTCTTGTGAAAACCATCCTGCCTATTTCGTAATAATCGTCCGTTGTAAGGAGCCCACCCCAGTCCTGAACGTGGTTATCAAATCCGGCCGAGACGCCAATTACGTCAGGAGTTACCTTCCACAAGTTGGTTCTTACTGATTCCAGATAGGCTTCTCTGGTGGATGCTTCCGGATTATGGATTGTGACATAGCCTTTTTGACCGAGAATATTCACCGTGCCATCTCCGAAGTGAAGGTCAAAATCCAGAATATGGGCAGACTGAATTTTTCCGGCATGTTTAAGGAATTCTATGGCTATTGCCATGTTGTTGAAAAAGCAGAATCCCCAGGAACTGTCTGCAGAAGCGTGGTGTCCGGGTGGACGGATAACAGCAAAGGCAGGTTCGGTCATGCCTATTTCTGCTGCCTGAATGGCTCCACCTGCAGCCAGAGCGGCGATGGCATACAGTCCGTGGCGAGTAACGTGGTCAATATGGGCCTTTGTGTGGACTCTGGCTATGTCGTCCCAACCGGCAGGGAGAGCGTCAATAAACTCATAATTTTCCTGCTTGAGTTCTTCCAGAATAGGTTCAAGTCGCCCGGCTGCAGCCGCCGGATCTCTAGTGTAAGGTCTGAGAAAGTCTTGGTGTGTTACAATTTTCATGTTACTCCTCCAAAAACATTGGTGGTGAAAAATTTTTGCCCGTTTATTCGCGTAAACAATAAAACAATTCTTTGTTTTTGAGTAGTGAAGATGAACGGAAGAAGCTATGAAAGCTAAATTTTCGTTGAAGGCTGGCGGGCATAATTATCGTGGCATGGTGCGCCCGGCAGGATTCGAACCTGCGACCTACGGATTCGTAGTCCGGCACTCTATCCAGCTGAGCTACGGGCGCACATGGTAAAACCGAAATGGTGATTATTTCTTACACGACTATCCCAAGATAATCAAGACAAAAACGGGGGATGTCCAGAAATTGCCGATAGAGCGCATCCCATCCCGCCAGTGACGTGAGACGCCCCTTCAACCATTGGCAATTTCCGAACGCTCCCCCCTTGCTTCTTCCCAATAGTGCTTTATAATGACTTCCTTAAAAGTAATAAGCACGTAGAAGTTGCTGTACAGATGGATCCGTTTTGCTGAGAGCGGCAAAAAGCAATGGGTTTGTTACCTAAGTAGAAGGAGGCAGCAAGTGCCGAGAATTGATGATTATAAAGAAGCTTTGAGAATTGCTAAGGAAAGCATCCTGAAGCGTGATCTTTCAGAAATGGCTGAAAAAGCTGGCGGGGAGTTTGAAGAAAGGGGAGAAGAAAAAATCGTGAGATTTAACTTCTTCACAGATCCATGCGTTTTAAAAGTTAGTGGCGACAATGTGAGCATAGAATCAGACGTGGATGGTAAAGAAATTTCCCTTACCGATCAGGTTCTGGTTGCTCATTATTTGCTTGGAGCTTCTGGAGAAAAGGAAACGGGTGAATGGATCACCTTCAGAGACATACCCGACGGGCACTTCTATTATGACGCTTTCCTTAAAAGAGCTCGGGATCCTTTTTTAAAAACTTTCGGTGGCAATCCGCAACTCTACGAAAAAGTGGCTCCCATGATTGGCGGCGTGGCAGTTGAAGGTATTGGTGATGTGGCTTTCGATTTTCAGGTGTTTCCCAAAATTACCGTCAGGATTATACTCTGGAAGGGGGACGATGAATTCCCCCCGGAAGCCAGCATACTTTTTGACAGGAACATCCAATTCTACTTGCCCGTAGAAGATATTGCATATCTTAGTGGAGGCGTTGTTTACCGAATGATGGGAATTGCTAGAACTCTTACTCAATAATCTCCAGGAAGGAGGTATTTCGCAATGAAAATTGCCGTTAGCGGTAAGGGTGGAGTAGGTAAGACCACCTTGGCTGCTTTTCTTGCAAAATGGCTTGGCCGTAATGGCTTTTCGGTGCTTGCTATTGATGCCGATCCTGATGCTAACCTTGCTAATGCTCTGGGTTGCCCCGGTGCCGATTCTATTACTCCAATTGCAGAAATGAAAGATCTCATTTATGAACGCACAGAAGCTATGCCCGGAAGCTTTGGCGGCTTTTTTAAAATGAACCCGAAGGTGGATGACCTCCCCGACAAGATTGCCGTGTCCTGTGGAGATAATGTCAGGCTAATGGTGATGGGAGGAGTCAAAAAGGGTGGGATGGGATGTGTTTGCCCCGAGAGCGTGCTCTTGAAAAATCTCGTCCACCATCTTGTCCTTCGCCACAACGAGGCTGTGATTATGGACATGGAAGCCGGTATAGAACATCTGGGGCGAGGCACCGCAAGAGGTGTCACGGCTTTCATCGTTGTTGTCGAGCCAGGTAAACGTAGTATTGAGACGGCTTACAGAATCCGAGAACTGGCAAGCGATATTGGACTTGAACGAATATTCATCGTTGGTAATAAAATAAGAAATGAACGAGACGAAAAATTTCTTGTCGAAAAGCTTGGCGATTTCTCTTTTTTGGGATTTATTCCCTATGATGAGGCTCTAATCGAAGCAGACATGAAGGGAGCTTTCCCCGAAGATGTGTCTGCTAAGACAAGAGCAGCTTTTGAGAGCATAGGTGAAAAATTGCTTAAATTTAACCAGGAGAAGGAATGATAACCGGTGAACTCGGTATGTTATCTTGAACCATCAATTGTAGACGTTCAGAGCCGTAAAGATACGAGAAACGTTGCGATTGACAAGGTAGGAGTTAAAAACGTCCGATATCCTCTTAAGGTGCTCGATAAAAATAATGGCTTCCAGAATACGGTTGGCTCCATCAACATGTATGTAAACCTTCCCCGGCGATTTAAGGGCACTCACATGAGCCGTTTTATCGAGATTCTTAACGAGTTCCATGGGAATTTTGATATTCGTAGTCTATCGAAGATACTTGAAACAATTCGTAAAAAACTCGATGCCGAATCTGCTCATGTGGAAATAGCCTTTCCCTACTTCATCAGAAAACTATCACCCGTAACCAAATCTCCCGGTCTCATGGAATACGGGTGTCGTGTGATTGGTTCCATAGACCAGCATACTGGCTATGACCTGATCGTGGAAGTGATGGTTCCGATTACAACGGTTTGCCCCTGCTCGAAGGAAATTAGTGCCTATGGGGCTCATAATCAAAGAGGGCTTGTAAGACTTGCTGTTAGGTTCGAAAAATTTATGTGGATTGAAGATCTTATAGCTATTGTCGAGTCTTGTGCATCTTGCGATGTCTATTCGGTGCTGAAGCGGGTTGATGAAAAGTTTGTCACGGAAAAAGCTTACGAAAATGCTAAATTCGTTGAAGACGTCGTAAGAGATATTGCTCTCCAGATGCAAAATAATCCAAACATTACCTGGTTTGCCGTGGATGTGGAAAACTTCGAATCCATCCACAATCATAGTGCCTATGCCTTCATTGAAAGAACGAAAAAGCGGCGAGAATAGAAATGACCGAGAATCAAGTTCAATGGAAAAATCTTGAGGAAATTGCTCAAGCCTTCATGGATCCTTCCTTTTACCCTCACGAGGTAAAGAAAATCGACAAGCGGGAAACTCACATTTCCCTGGTTTTTCTTACCGGTGGTTGGGTTTATAAAATCAAAAAGCCAGTAGATTTCGGTTTTCTTAATTATACAACGCTGGATCTCAGAAAGCACTACTGCCACCGTGAGGTGGAACTTAACAGAAGACTTGCCGATGGTGTTTATGATTCGGTGGTAGAAATCTGCCGAGATCCCGAAATTGGGAAACTCATGCTGGGACAGTGTGAAGAACCGATCGAATACGCTGTTAGGATGCGGGAACTTCCGGAAAATGTGTGCTTCCGAAGGCTTATTGAAGAGGGAAAAGTTACTACAAACCATATTCGATCTGTGGCAAGAAGACTGGCGGATTTTTACCTCGCCGAGTCTGTGCTTCCTCAACATCTGGCATTGTATGGCGGTATCGAATATGTTCGATTCAATACCTACGAAAATTTCAAACAACTGGAACCATTCGCTCATGAAATCGGCGGCAGAAATTTTCTTCAATGGATGAAGGGATTAACCTATAGGTTTACCGTTCTGTCCAGAAATCTCTTCGACGAACGTCTTAAAAAAGGCTTTGTGAAAGATGGCCACGGCGATTTAAGAGCCGATCATATTTACTTTTACCGAGGCGTCCAAATTATTGACTGCATTGAATTCAACAACCGATTCAGATATGGCGATGTGGCCGCCGATGTGGCCTTTCTCTTTATGGATCTTCTTAGGCTGGGCTATCCTGATTATGCATATCGGATAGTTGAAGAATATGTCAGAGCAAGTGGAGATCTACAGCTATGGTTTCTTCTTGATTTTTACACGGCATACAGGGCTGTTGTAAGGGCTAAAGTGTCGTGCCTTGAAACCCTTAGCCACCCAGGCGATACAGAAAGAAATTCCCGCTGCTTTGATGAAGCTCGACGTTTTATGCACATGGGAGCAATCCATACGGTAGCCTATGGTGTTCCTACCGCATGGGTTTTTATGGGACCTCCGGCGTCAGGAAAATCTAGGCTTGGCCGAAGAATGGCCCAGCTTGGTCACATGATCTACATATCTTCAGATCAGCTTCGCCGCCAGCTTTTTCCCGATGCGACTCGCTCACCCTTCGGAGAAGGATCATACACCAGGGAGGCTCGAGAAGCAGTTTACGAGAGAATTTTTGAAGAGGCTTCTCAAGCCGTTAAAAAAGGCCGATCGGTGGTTATAGATGCTACCTTTGCGTCGGCTAAATGGAGAAAGGAACTTCTTGGAGCTTTACTTGATTATCCCGTGCATTTGATATTTGTAGAAACCACGGCAGATAAAGCGGTTTTGGCTAAGAGACTTACAGAACGTGAATATTCTTCAGATACAGGTGAAAGCGACGCCAGAATCGAACATCTGGAGCGTTTCCTCGCAACCTATGAACCGCCGCACGAATTAAGAGGAGACATGCACGTTCTGATCAATACGGACACGGATGATGAAACCCGGACTCTCATGAGATTGCTTTCTGAAGTTATTAAGAAAAGAATTCTTCAGGCCAGAAGTGTTAGACCTTATGAAAGCGAAGGAGAAAGTCCCAATAGGAACATCTGGAAGATTGTGCCTAAAGAGCGAGAAAATATCGATTACAGAATTAGATGGCATAAAGGAGTTTTGCCCATCTTGATAATTGCTCCCCATGGGGGATTCATAGAACCTGGAACGTCCATCATAGCCGAAGCAGTGGCTGCCGATAGATACTGGTTTTATGCCTTTGAAGGCATTAAACCATCCGGAAACATGAGCCTCCATGTGTCGAGTAATCTCTTTGATGAAGATGTTTTTCTGGATATTTCTTCTCAGGTGATGTGGACTCTGTCTGTTCACGGTTTTGCTTCCCCAGGAGAAACCATATTTGTTGGGGGAAGAGATTCAGTCGGGTGCGAGGAAATAAGCGAAATCTTAAGAGAATTCGGTTTTGATGCTGTTTCAACTTGTCCTAAGGGCATTAGAGGCACAAACCCCAGAAATATCGTTAATAGAAATCTGTCAGGCACAGGAGTTCAATTGGAAGTCAGTAGAGGTATGCGAAATCGTGTTATCAACGGAGATGAAGTAGGATGTCGCTTTTTGGAGGCTTTACGTTCCGCAGTGGAACTTACTACAAGAAGGTTTATAAAGAAAGGATGATAGCCTTGCGAAGCAAAACTTTTATTGCGATTTTTATATTGCCATTGTTTCTTTGGGCTACGGTTACCTGGGGTCAAGGTAATGGATCTCCACCCGAAGGGAAATCCCCTGATGAGATCGGCAAGCAAGATCCTGTGGTGGAGAACAACCTTTTCGCTCCAACAAGAACACCTCCTTCAACTTCCAAGACGGAAGATAAGCCACAACAGATTTCTCCTGGTGATCTTCAGCTTGATGGAGTGATCCTGGCGGGTGATAAAAAGCGAGCTATTTTCAAGGTGAATCCTAATATTTTGGGAGATGAAAAGGCAAAGAAGAATCCTTACATTACCGTTTCTGAAGGGGAACAGGTTGGGGCTTACAAGATTGTATCCATTAAGAAAGACCAGGTTGTAGTTGACCAGAGTGGCCAGCAAGTGGTTATCCCGCTCATAAAGTCCACTAAAACACCTTCACCTATCACCGTGGCCCTGCCTACAGTTTCTTTAGCGCCTGTTCAGCAACCACAGTCTTCAAAACCTCAGCAAGTTCCATCGAATCAACCCCAGCCCCAGCCTCAACCTCAACCTGCACCCCAGCCTCAACCTGCACCACCAGAAGGAGCAATGGCAGTAGAAGCACCACCGGGCGTTCAACCTCAACCACAACCCCCGTCGCCGTCGCCTTTTCCGCCTCAGAATGTTCAGCCAGTAGGGGAAGAAGCTTCTGTTCAGCCTCCGTTACCTTCTCCTGAAGATTTTGAGAAACTCAGCCCTGAAGAGAAAGAACGTGTAATCCAGAAGATGCAAAGGGTTATGGATTATAAGGTCAAAAGCAACATCAAGAAATAATCACAGGCAACAAATAATGGCTTTTGACAAGTATCCATTCGTTACCTTAACCGAAAAGGGCCTTTTACTTGATGTTTTAGTTCAGCCCAGAGCTTCTCGAAACGAAATTGTTGGCATTCACGACGGCTGTCTCAAAATCCGTCTTGCAGCACCTCCTGTGGAAGGCGCTGCTAATAAAGCCTGCGTTGAATTCATTGCCGATGTCTTGGGTGTTAGCCGTTCTAAAGTTTCCATTGTTAACGGTCACAGCAGTCGGAAAAAAAGGATATTGGTCGAAGTAACGGATCCTGACAAGGTGCTTAAAGCCTTGCCTCTGTAAAGCCTTTTCGAATTTTATTTGATAAGTCGAAATAGATTTGCTAAAGGCATTTTTACAGGCGCGAAGTTTGACTAACAGAATCTAGGGAGGCGGTTATGAGAGAAGCTGTCATTGTGAGTGCAGTTCGGACACCTATAGGAAATTTTAATGGCACACTTTCCGGGATTGGAGCCACTCAGCTTGGGGCAATTGTCATTGAGGAAGCTATAAAGCGAGCTGGGATTCCCAAGGAAGAAGTAAATGAAGTCATTATGGGACAGGTTCTTCCATGCGGATACGGACAGAATCCAGCAAAGCAGGCGGCTGTTAAAGCCGGTATGCCTTGGGAAGTTGAATGCCTTACCATCAATAAGGTGTGCGGTTCGGGACTTAAAGCCGTTATGCTTGCTGCTCAGGCTATTCAAGTTGGAGATGCCGATGTGGTGGTAGCGGGTGGCATGGAAAACATGAGCATGGCTCCCTATTACCTTGAAAAAGCTCGTTCTGGTTATCGTATGGGGGATGCCAAGCTTATAGATCATATGATTCATGATGGACTCTGGGATATAGTGAACGACTTCCACATGGGCATATCGAACGAGCTTTGCTCAGAAAAATACGGCGTATCCCGAGAAGATCAGGATCGCTATGCGGCCGAATCTTACCGCCGAGCTATGGAGGCTATCAAAGCTGGCAAATTCAAGGAAGAAATCGTTCCGGTAGTTATACCACAGAAAAAGGGAGATCCCATCGTTTTCGACACGGATGAGTGTCCTCGAGAGACTCCCTATGAAGTTCTGGCAAAAATGAAACCTGCTTTCAAGGAAGGTGGGGTTACCACGGCTGGTAATGCGTCAATTATAAGCGATGGAGCGGCAGCCGTTGTGGTAATGGCTCGAGAAAAAGCAGAAAAACTCGGATGCAAAATTATGGCCACTATTGGCGCTCAGGCTTCCGCCGGGATAGATATGAAATATGTCCTTGTTGCGCCTATCTGGGCTATTCCTAAGTGCTTGAAAAAGGAAGGAATCGGTCTTGGAGATGTTGACCTTTACGAAATAAACGAAGCTTTCAGTGGATCTACCGTGGCGGTTTTGCGGGAGCTTGGACTGGATCACAAAAAGGTCAACGTCAACGGTGGAAGTGTAGCTTTGGGACATCCAATCGGGGCGAGTGGAGCTAGAATCCTTGTTACTTTGCTTTACGAAATGATTCGCCAGGATAAGAAAGTCGGGCTCGCTTCTCTTTGTCTTGGAGGGGGAGAAGCTGTCGCTATGGTTGTAAAACGTTAAAGTTACTTAAGAGGAGGGAACCGATGAAAGCCGACGATGTAAAGCTCTTTGCCGTAGTTGGCGCAGGCCAGATGGGACACGGTATCGCTCTTGTTGCCGCTGTAAGCGGACTTAACGTGATTTTGAATGACATCAAGATGGAATTTGCCGAGCGCGGTTTACAGAACATCAGCCAGATTCTTTCAAAAAACGTCGATAAAGGGAAAATGACCAAGGAAGAAAAAGACGCGGCTCTTGAGAGAATAAAGCTTAGCGCTAACCTTAGGGATCTTCATGATGTTGACTTTGTGGTGGAAGCGGCAACGGAGAATCAGGAGATTAAATTTCAGATCTTCCGAGACCTTGATGAAATCTGCCCGCCTCACGCTATCCTGGCTACCAATACGTCATCAATTCCTATTGGCCGTATTGCTGCTCAGACAAAACGCCCCGATAAGGTTATCGGTATGCACTTTATGAACCCGGTGCCAGTTATGAAGCTGGTTGAAGTTATCCGAGCTCTCACCACGTCTGATGAAACCTTCCAGGTAACCTGGGATCTATCTATAAAATTCGGTAAAACTCCCGCTGAAGCTAGCGATTATCCAGGTTTCATCGCCAACCGTATTCTCATGCCCATGATCAATGAAGCAATTTACTGCCTATACGAAGGTGTTGGAACTCGAGAATCCATCGATACCGTTATGAAACTGGGAATGAACCATCCCATGGGACCTCTTGCCCTTGCAGATCTTATCGGCTTGGACACATGTCTTGCCATCATGGAAACTCTCTACGAAGGCTTTAAAGATTCCAAATATCGTCCCTGTCCTCTTCTTCGGAAGTATGTCGAAGCCGGATGGCTCGGGAGAAAAACGGGTAAGGGCTTTTATGAATACAAGTAAGGGAGAGGTGGTGAACAATGAACTTTGATTTGACCGAGGAGCAAAAAATCATTCAGGAAACGGCTGCTCGTTTTGCCAAGCAAGAGCTTGAGCCTGTAGCGGCAAAGCTTGATGCCACCAAAGATCGGGAAATCTTGAAGGCGAATTTGAAAAAACTTGCAGAGCTCGGTTTCAACGGACTGGCGGTAGATCCCCAGTATGGTGGTACTGGAGCCGGAGCAGTGGCTTTTTCTCTTGTGATGACAGAACTTGGGAAAGCTTGTGCCGCAACGGCTGTGACGACATCTGTGACCAACATGGTTGCTGAAGTGATCCAGGCTGTGGGAACGGAAGAGCAAAAAAGAAAGTATATCCCACCGTTGTGCGATGGAACTTTCTATGCCGGAAGTTTTGGATTGACAGAGCCTAACGCCGGTTCTGATCCTGCTGCTATGAGAACCACTGCAGTTCTGGACGGAGATCACTGGGTTCTGAACGGTAGAAAGATATTCATAACCAGTGCTGAATATGCTGGGGTTTTTGTTGTGTGGGCTGTTACGGACAAGAATGCGCCGAAAGGAAAGGGGATAAGCGCCTTCATAGTGGAGCCTGATTTTCCGGGATTTTCTGTGGGGAAAGATGAGCAAAAAATGGGGCAGCTTGGGTCTTCTACGAATGAGCTTATTCTTGAGGATTGTCGAGTTCCAAAAGAGAATCTGCTGGGTGGATTGAATCAAGGGTTCAGAATTGCGGTAACGGAGCTTGCCGGAGGTCGCATAGGAATAGGTTCCATGGCTCTAGGAATTGGCCTGGCTGCAATGGATTTTGCCACTCAGTATGCGAAAGAACGCATCCAGTTCGATGTGCCGATCATTCAGCATCAGGCTATTCAGTGGATGATTGCCGACAACTACACGAGATTAGAAGCTGCTCGACTTCTTCTCTTGCAGGCTGCTTATCTCAAAGATCAAAAGCGTCCCTACATGAAAGAAGCCTCTATGGCGAAGCTTTTTGCTACTGAAGCTGCTAATAAGGCCTGTTACGACGCGATGCAAATTCTTGGTGGATACGGCTACACTAAAGATTTCCCGATCGAACGTTTTTACCGGGATGTTCGTGTGACAACAATTTACGAAGGAACCAGTGAAATACAGCGACTCATCATTGCTAGACACTATATGGGTGGGAAACCGGAAAAAAAGTAGTGTAGTTTTGTTATAATGCGATCGCCAGAATTATAGGGACGCATGAGTGTGGGGATTGGGAATTACACGACCGTGCGTCCCCCTATGATCCTGTTAATGTGATTATAGCAATAGCAATAAGGGCTACCATCCGGTCGCCCCTGCACAAGTGGGATGTGCTCCTAAAAAGATCACCCCGCCCCAGGAAAACAGGGGTGGGGTTTTTAGTTAGAACTTTTCATAATGAGTAAACTCGGAGATTTCTTTCCTCTTCGGAGCCGATGGCACTTTGGCTGGATAACCGACTGGGATCATTACCACCACTTCGTATCCCTCAGGAACGCCCAGAACTTCTTTTGCTTTGTTATGATCGAAAAGTCCTACTATAACGCTTCCCAAACCAAGGTCGTGAACTCTCAGGCATAAATTTTGAGCGGCAATGCCGATGTCGAACATAAACCAATCACCGAATTTGGTCGTAACCTGTCCCTTGTAGTATCCAGAAGTTTGTAATTTCCCACAAAGCACGAAAATTACAGGAGCTTCTGTCATTGCCTTGAAGGCAGGATTGGTTTTTGGCAGAGTCTCCTGAAGTTTTGCTTTTGTTTCAGGATTTTGAACCACAATTACTTCCCAGCATTGAGTATTTGCCCAGGACTGAGCCCACTGGACGGCTTCTAAAATCTGATTAACCTGCTCGTCGGTAACATCTTTCGGTTCAAAGTTTCTTACACTTCTTCTCGTTTTGATGGCTTCCATCAATTCCATGGCATCACCTCACTTTTTGAAAGATTATTTTTATCCTCACCATTTCCCCTCATCGTATCTCAAAAAAGCATGCTAGGAATTTCTGGCTACAGAGAGCTTAGAAAATATATTGTGCTCTCTGTGTTTTTTGTGGTAACCCAAAACAGCTAAAAAATCAAGTAACAGTGTTTTATTTAGACTGATTCTTCAGTCATTTTCCTAGTCACGTTATTTTAATGCGGAAGTTTCACTTGACCTGACTGGACTTGAGGACGATAATAATCGTCCGGCACGAGGGGAATGATAACCGTCAACCGTGCTGGTGTCGTGCTACAGATTGACCTTATAACAAAATAAAGGAGATTGGTTGTGTATGAAAGCAGGAAGAATCGTTGTTTTGAGTTTAATTCTGCTGTTGTATGGGGGTATAGCTTCCGGCGAAACCAGAATCCGTTGCGCCTCTACCACGAGCACCTATAATTCTGGTTTTTTCGAGTATATTCTTCCCATATTCGAAAGAAAAACCGGTATTAAAGTTGATGTGGTGGCTGTAGGTACGGGAGCGGCGATCGAGATCGGAAAAAGAGGGGATGCCGATTTTGTGTTTGTTCATGCCAAAGAGGATGAACTGAAAGCGGTTGAAGAAGGCTGGTTCGTCAATCGTCACGATGTGATGTATAATGATTTCATAATTGTCGGTCCGCCGGAGGACCCTGCGAAGATCAAAGAAGTCAAATCCGCGGAAGAGGCATTCAGAAAAATTGCCGAAACTTCGTCCCTCTTTGTTTCAAGAGGTGACAAATCCGGCACACACACCAAAGAATTGTCCATATGGAAAAAAATAGGTATAACCCCCGCGGGGCAAAAATGGTATCTAGAAGTCGGGCAGGGAATGGAAAAGACACTGAGAATTGCCAATGAAAAACGCGCATATACCCTTACAGACAGAGGAACATGGCTTGCGACGAAGGACAAAGATAAACTGGACATGGTGGTGGTTCTTGAAGGAGATCCAATACTCTTCAATCAGTATGGAGTTATGGCGGTAAATCCGGAAAAACATCCAGGCGTCAAGTATCAAGAAGCAATGCAATTCATCAACTGGATAATTTCAAAAGAAGGGCAGGATGCTATTGCTTCATTTAAGGATAAAAACGGCAATGCTTTGTTCATTCCCAATGCAAAATGATATCGGATATTGCTAAAGAAGCCATTTCTCTGATTCTTCATGGCGATAAAGAACTTCTCAAAATCGTTGCCCTATCTCTTGAAGTGTCTGGATCTGCACTGATTTTTTCTACAGCCCTGGGGCTCCCTCTTGCTGCATTGATGGGATTGGCGGAATTCCCCGGAAAAACATTTCTGGTCAATCTGATAAATACATTTATGGGAATTCCGCCGGTGGTTGTGGGATTGGTGTTATATCTTTTGTTGTCGAGAAGCGGCATCTTGGGTTTTATGGGGCTTCTCTACACCCCTACGGCTATGATGATCGCCCAAACTGTTCTTTCTTTTCCCATAGTTGTTGCTCTATGTCATACGGCGATTGTAAGCGTTGATCCCATCATAAGACAGGCTGCGGAGGCACTGGGAGCTACCAGGCTTCAAGTAGCGATGACTGTTATCAGAGAAGCAAGATACGGTATTATTTCCGCCATTACCGCTGCTTTTGGAAGATTGATGGCTGAAGTCGGTGCGATACTCATTGTCGGTGGAAATATTGCAGGCTACACACGAGTGATGACCACCACCATCGCAATGGAAACCGATAAGGGAAATTTTGAGCTCGCCGTTGCGCTAGGAATTATTCTGCTTTCCATTTCTATGGTCATTAACCTTCTGATTTGTAAACTGCAGGGAAAGAAAGGGAGTTTTCGAACTTTATGAAACTCCGCCTATGTCTGTCAAATATCTGCAAGTCTTACGGAAAGATTCCGGTTTTATATAACTGCTCGTATTCGTTTGACAATGGTGGTGTTTATGTGATTATGGGCAAAAACGGGAGCGGAAAATCCACATTGCTGAGAATCGCCGCTCTGCTGGAAACACCTGACATCGGAACTGTCGAGTATTACTCAGAAGATATACCGCAAAAACATGATATTGAACTGAAACGAAGGATTACACTGGTTCTTCCGAAAATCGGCATTTTTAACACCAGTGTATATAATAATGTAGCTTATGGTTTGAAGATCAGAGGGATGAAAGGAAAAGATCTGAATGATCGAGTTAGAGATGTTTTGAATTTTGTTGGATTGTCTCATAAAATAAAACAGAACGCATTGACCCTTTCCAGCGGAGAGGCTCAACGTCTTGGCATTGCAAGAGCCATTGCCATCAACCCGGATTTTCTCTTCTTAGATGAACCGACATCGTTTATTGACGAAGAAAATACAAAAATTGTCGAAGACATTATTCTTCAATTGAAATGTGAGGAAAAATCAACAATAGTGATGACTACGCATGACAAAAGTCAGGCCGAGCGGCTTGGAGACACGATTCTTGTGATGAGTAAGGGGCGTCTGAATCCGATATGATTCTTTCATTGTTGTTTGGATCAAGTTTATATAATTAACCTGATCAGTTAATCTTTGGTTGGGTGGTAAAAGATTTCCTCGAATACGACTTGCACAAGGTGGTAAGGGGGATCGAAAGAGTAATGGCAATTCCCCACATGCTATGAGATTCCTGACAGTATGGCTATCATTGATGTAATTTGTCGTAAGCCCATTAAGGAACGCTGGATGAGATAGCATTGAAATGACCAAACAGCACCTGCGCAAGATGAGGATTTTTCAAAAGCTCAGCACCGGTTCCTTCCAGAGAAATGTGACCATCTTCAATGAGAAGCCCTTTATCAGCAGCTTTTAAAAGACGCCTTACATGCTGTCCGGCTATCAGCAAAGTTTTGCCTTCCTGCCGAAGTTTATGGAAAATCTCGCAGAATCTGTTGGTAACAATAGGACTCAGGCCAAGAAAAGGATCATCCAGCAAAAAAACGGTTGCTCCGGCAACAAGCCCTCTTCCGATGGTCACCATCCTCTGTTCTCCTCCACTGAGCATCCCCGCCGGGATTTTCCGCTTTTTCTCAAGCTCAGGTAGTAAGCTAAAAACTTCTTCGATTCTCTCTTTGAGACGGTCTCGTCGGAGATATCCCCCAACTTCCAAATTTTCTTCAACAGACATTTCTGCGAACACACTCATGCCTTCTGGAATATATACAACCCCAAGCTTCACCAATTCTTCTACGGTCAGTTCGGATGTTGGAACACCATCTATGAAAATTTCACCTTTAACGGGTCGAATAATGCCTGCAATGGCTTTTAGTATGGTCGTTTTCCCGGCGCCGTTTGGTCCCACAAGAGCTGTAATCTGTCCCTCTTCGGCGCAGAAGGTCACTTCATGAACAATTGGTCTTTTCACATAACATACACTTAGCTTTTTTACTTCGACCTTTGCCATATTTCTGGCTATTCCCTTAATTCTTCAACTGCATCCACACTTCCACCAAAATATGCAGCGGCTACGGCTTTGTTTTTCAGAACTTCTGCTGGACTTCCTGATGCTATGATTTCCCCTTCGTGCAGAGCTATGATTCGGTCGGAAATTCGAGCCGTTACGTTCAGGAAATGGTCTATTATCAGCAGAGAAAGTCCTTCCTGCCTGAGCCGTTCAATTACTTTTAAAGCATTGTCAATGGCTTTGGGGCTTAACCCCGCTGCGAACTCATCCAGCAGAAGAAGCTCTGGGTCTGTGGCTACCGCTCTCGCTACTTCAAGTCGTCTCTGTTCAGATAAAGTTAGACAGCGTGATACGGTATTGACTTTATGTCCTAAACCGACAAGTTCTAAAAGCTCTCGAGCCCTATCATGTATTGCTTCAGCGGTCATTCTTTTTGCCCTTTTGTTACCGAACATAATGGCTACTGCCACGTTTTCCAGCGCCGTCATTGAACTAAACGGCCGAGAGATCTGAAAGGTTCTTGCAATACCCAATCGGCATATTCGATGAGGATCCCAGCCGGTAATGTCAATCCCTTTGAAGATGATGCGACCCGAAATTGGTTTGACAAATCCTGTGATAACGTCAAAGATCGTGCTCTTTCCGGCTCCGTTCGGACCTATAATGCTGACTATTTCCTGCCGTTCTAAAGCAAAAGATATTCCTCTCAGGACATCCCTGTGGTTTCTTTCAACCGTTACGCTTTCCAAGAGCAAGTAAGGCACTTTTATGGCCTTTTTGTCCATGCGAGAATTCCTTTTGGGAAAAACCAGATGGTTACAAATATGGCGATACCATAAAGAGCCCTGTGAGCTTCAGGAAAAAGCGGGACCATAAGAAGCTGGTCCAGATTGTATAGTATTAGTCCGCCGATGAGCGGTCCGTAAAGATGTTCTCGCCCACCGAAAAGGCTCAACACAAGTGGCATGGCTGAAAAATGCAGGCTGAAAACAATGGACGGTTCCACAAGACCTATCATGGCGGCATAAAAGGCTCCACAAAGCCCCATAAAAAAGCTGCTTACAATGAGTGTGCAACGCCTGAGGAATTCCACCGGAACACCCACAGCCATGGCCGTTCGTTCATCATCTCGAACAGCTCTTAATCCCCATCCCAGTCTTGAGAAAAGCGTCTGGTGATGGATTAACAACAAAAGCCCGGCAAGAATTACCATGATTATATACCACTCACGAATCCCGACAGGGATCCGCAAATTCATAATGCCTGCGGAGCCGTGAGTGAGGGAATCCAGGTTTTCTATAATCACCCTGGGAATTTCCACGGAAACAAGAGTTGCCAGCACAAAGCTACCATGCCTTAAGCGGTTTATGGAAATCATCCAGAAAAGGGCGTAAACCACGGCACACAAGGCGCCTATAAGCATTCCTGCCCATGAAGAAATTCCGTATTTTGAAGCTGCTATAGCGAACCCGTAAGCACCAAGCCCAAAAAAAGCCGCATGTCCTAAAGAAATTGCCCCGCTTAAGGAGTGGATATTCCAGGCTGTCGCCATGAATCCATAGAAAAAAGCCGTCGTCAGGACGGACAGAACGTTTTCTGGAACTAGGGGAATCCATCCAAAGGCCAGAATTATTACCCATGCAAGAAGATGAATTGGAAGGTTCATTATTTCTCCCGGGAGTTTTCGAAAATTTCTTCTCCTCGCCACAGTAACACCGCTATGATGAAAAGACTGCTCAGCAGATCTCGCCATTTTGCTCCCCACCAGTAGGACACCACCGTTTCTATGATGGCAAAGATCCATGCGCTGATAAGAAGTCTTCTGATTCTTCCCCTGCCCGCAAAAAGAGTGATAAGAAGCGCTATGAGAGTCACTTCAATGTCACCGGCAGGGTGAATATAGTTTACTCGAACATAGAGCGATCCCGCTAATCCTGCAGAAAGACATCCTAAACCCGTCGCCAGAATTCTCATTTGCTTTATGGGAATTCCAACGAGAAGAGCCGCTTCATTGTTCTGAATGGTGGCTCTAAGAGCCTTTCCCACCATGGTTTTTCTGAAAAGCAGAAAGAGTAGAGCAACCGCACTCATTGAAGTTATGATTAGGGCAAGCTGTGTTGAACTGACGGTTACCCTCAGAATTGGAATTTCGTAAAGAGATGGAGCACCATAAAGTATGCGATAGTCTGCTGAAAATGCGGCCATGTAACAGTTCTGTAGCACAAGAGACAGTCCAAAGGTCAGTATTAGTGAAATGGTTTCTCTCGGATGGGGACTTCTGGAACTTATGAGCACGATAATCGGGAGGAAGATAAGCGGTATAAGCATGCTCAGTGAAGAACCCAGGATAAAACCGACGTTGTAGTGTTTTCCTAGAATATAGGCAGCATAGCCTGAAAGAATAACAAAGCTGCCGTGAGCAAGGTTCAAAACTCTGGTTGCTCCAAATATAAGGGAAAATCCAAGTGCAAGGAGTGTATAAAGGCTTCCTAGACTAATCGCTTGAACAAGAATCTGATCCACATAAAACATTTTTCAGACCCATCACGTTTTGTGAGCTTTTACTCCCCAACAGATTTTCCGGTAGCTCGTTCAGGAGGATATACTACCACAAAAGATCCCTTTTGGATCTGCACAATCATTTGAGCGTAATATTTGGGATCGCCGTGATCGTCGAAAGCTATTCTTCCTATGGGCGACAACATGTCGGTTTTTCTGATAGCTTCGGCAAGTTTTTGAGGGGTAACGGCCTGGTTAGATCTCACAAGTCTTTCTACAGCATCGGTCACAACCTTTGCAGATGCATACCCGTGCATGGCCGTGCTTGTGGGTTCAGTTCCAAAGCGGTCTCGATAAGCTTTGCTAAACTTCTGTGATATTTCTTCGGTTCCAGGGAATGAAATTCCTGGTGCCCAGGCAAGCATACCAAACAGTCCTTCGGCCTTTTCGCCCATTTCTTTTACAAAACCAGGATAGGCTATGCCCCATGGTCCTAGGTATCCTTTGGAAGGAACTTTCAATTCTTGCATTTGTCTTACGAGTATGAGGTGGTCGGGAAGAAAAAGAGCGGAAATAATGAAATCTACCTGCTGGGATCGGCACTTAAGCAGAAAGGGTGAAAAGTCAGGAGTGCCTGATTTGAATTTGTCTTCCACTACTATAGAAATTCCGGTTCCTGAAAGTTCCTGGCGAATCTTTTCTGCAAGTTCCATTGCTCCTGGAGTGGAAGCATAGGCTAGAGCTATTTTACGAGGTTTTACCACTTCTTTCATAAAAGCTGTTATTGGCTTAGCCACACCGTTTATGTGGGAGATTCTAAAGAAGAAGGGATTGATTTGGGTTGTCAGTCGGCTTTCAAGGCTTGCCGATGCTACGTAGGGAACCTTATGTTTTTCCGCTACTGTGGCGATAGATCCCACAAGAGTATCTACGTAACCACCAACAAGAGCCACCACTTTATCGTGGAGAATAAGCTGTTCTGCCTGATTCATGGCATCTTCAGGAAGGCTCTTGTCATCGCGACGAATCAACTTAAATTTTATGTTCTTTCCTTCGGAATTAGCTTCATCTATAGCGATCTGTATCCCCTGGTCTACTTCAATGCCATGTTGAGCAAGTTTTCCGGTAAGGGGATTTATGGATCCAATAGAAATAACTTGTTCTGAAAAGCCGTGATTTGCCAGCAAGACAGCAAAGAAAAAAGACCCCACCAGCGTAGCAACAGACATCTTGCCCACCGAAAACCCTCCGTAAATTTATCTACTGAAGTTACACCGTGATCTGGAATCCTACCGGTGCAAACTGAAATTTCTGTCCAAATTCTTTAGCCATCCTTACCGCCGCTTTCTGTCCAGTACAGTGACTCACAGCGATCATCTCGATATCGAAATTCCGAAGAGCTTCAATAGTTTTTTCTAGCTGATCCGATGATGAAAAGTCCAGATGGGTGCCTCCTACGAGAGCGTAGATATGGCGGTTACCCATGTGATCCTTAATGTGATTCAATATGTTGATGGTTCCTGCGTGAGCGCAACCTAGAACCACAATAAGCCCCTTGGGCGTGTCAATGATCATGGAATAATCGTCCAGGAAGGGATCGGGACCAAAACCATTTTGGGTTTTTACGAGAAACTTCGGATCACCTGTTTCAAATTCAGTTTTTCTCGGCACCACACCGGTAATATATACTCCTGGAGAAATTTCTGTCCATTCCGTTACCCACTGGAACCTGGCTCCGCGGCTTACCAGATAGGCTTCGTGCCATGGAATGCCTATGGATACAGGCTTTTCTTCCATACCGGGAGCAGGACTCATGAGCCTGAACCGTTCTTTTAAAACGTCCGGATGAGCAATCACAGGGCAGGGCCCTCGAACGCCCAAAAAAGCAAGGAGTCCTCCGGTGTGATCGTAATGGCCATGGCTTAGAACCACTTTCTCTATCTTGGTGACGTCTTTTAAGAATCTTAAGAGGTTATGTATAAGCGAAAATCCCTGGCCGGTATCAAAGAGAATAAAGCCGTTCTTTGTTTCTAAAAGTGCCGCAAAGCCGTGTTCCCCAATAAAACCAGGACGAACTACGGTATTTTCGCATATTACTGTCAATCTAAAATCCATTTTTAAACCTCCATGGGCATAACGAAAGTTATGTCGAGCGAAAGCGAAGCATGCCCTTATGAGATTCCTCAATTCTTTCGGAATGACAAGGGGCAGAAACCCCTTGTTGCCGCTACGGGTAACAGAAAATGAGTTAGCCCCCTTCTTTCCCCACACGCGGGGGAAAGAAGGAAGGCCGGATATCCCCATTTGGTATTACGGCCGCAAGGCTATTTCAGCTTTCTTCTCAGGAGCTTACCGGTTGGCGTTCTTGGGAGAGAATCCATAAATTCGATAATGCGTGGGAGTTTGTAGATAGCGAGATGTTCGCGGCAGAAGTTAAGGATCTTTTCTTTCATTTCATCAGAAGGTTGATAACCACTTTTGAGCACAATACAGGCTTTTGTAATCTGGCCTTTTTCTGGATCGGGTACACCCACCACACCAACGTCTGCCACGGCTTCGAATTTAGATATTACTTCTTCAATTTCTGCCGGGCTTATACGATAACCGGAGCTCTTAATCATGTCGTCTTCACGTGCCACAAAGAACAGATAGCCATTTTCATCGGCATAAACCGCATCACCTAAGAGGTTGAAGCCGTCTTTTACACCTTTCTGCTGAGATTTCAGGAGACGGTTATCATCGGCATAGGGTTTCCAATAGACTGTTCCGGTGGGTCCCTTTACGCAGAAGCTACCGACTTCACCAGGTTTTGCCTCATTGCCTTCTGGAGTGATCAGTTTGACTTCAAAACCGGGCAGTGGCTTTCCAATAGACCCTGGAACTGGCTTTTCACCCATGGTGTTTGATGTAACAAGGTGTAGCATCTCTGTGCCGCCGAGTCCTTCCCAGATTGGCTTTCCTGTGAGTTCAAGCCAGGCGTTAAATGTTTCTACTCCGAGAGCGTCACCACCGGAGGTGAACATTCTGACCTTGCTGAGGTCGTATTTTTTAAAATCAGGGAATTTCATCAGGGCTCTGTAAGCTGTGGGAAGACCGGTTGCCACTGTAATGCCATGTTTTTCGAAAAGTTCGAGCATATCTTGGGGAGTGAATTTAGGAAGCAAGCTTATCGCAGCGCCTTTAGCAAAGGGAATAAGACCAAAGGTGCCGAATCCTGCAGCAAAGGATACGGGTGCAGATCCGCCAAGAACATCGGATGGGGTAAGCTTCCAGACATAGTCTCCAACAATATGGGACTCCATGTAAATTTCTCTTACAAAATGGACACAACCTTTTGGAGGTCCAGTTGTTCCGGATGTGTAAAGGATGACTCCGATGTCGTCTTTACTGACCATTTCGGGGTCGCAGGAATCAGATTCGGATTCAAGCATTTTCTCATAGGACTTGTAACCCTTCGCTTCAACATCGGCTGGGTTTCCTCCCACAACGATAATTGTAGGAGGCTGTTCAAAGGAGGCTTTAGCTTTTTCCACTTCCCCCATGAGAGGTTCGTTAACAACAAAAGCTTTCATTTCGGCGTTGTTAACCACAAAGGCAACTTCTTCTTTTGACCAGAGAGGCGATGTTGGAACGGGTATAGCTCCTATTTTGAAAATTCCGTATATTGCAACAATTGCCGGAGGAGAATTGACCACTCGAAGTCCTACTCGATCCTGAGGCTCAACTCCTATCTTCCTTAGAGCGTTGGCAAAGCGATTGATCATCTTCTGGAGTTCTCCGTAAGTGATCATCTTGTCCATGAAATAGATGGCGTGATTGTTGGCTCTCCCTTCAGCAACATGACGGTCAATGAATTCCTGGCAGATGTTTAATTTTTCTGGCATGTTTTTGAAGGCTTCAGGTGTCGTATACTCAGGCCAAAGCTCTCTTGGTGGAAGGTAATTTTCTGGAATCTTTCCCATAATTCTGTTCCCTCCTCTTTTAGTTGATAAGCAGTTCTAAATAAAGACCGATGAACCAAATTATCAGCCACCAGAAAGCCCTTTGACTTCCGGTGGGAAAAACCCTTTCTTCGTGAAATTGGTTAAAGAGATTCAACTTACGAAGAAAGAGTTTTTGCCGTGTTTACAAAAGCCTGGTAGTTTCCGTAGAGGAAAATTCTTAAGGTTTATTCCACCACATCTCGAATTATCCGAGAAGAGAGGGAACAAGAGAATTTAACGGCAGGTTTAACAGGATGAGGCTGTTGAGATGAGAAGACGGTAACGCCCTTTGCTTTAAGTGTTTCCAAAACCTGTGAGAAGTTTTTTCCTTTGATGTGTAATGAGTAAAAACCGCTTAGGTTTGAATCGGAGCCCGTTTCCCCCAGAAAAGTGCAAACGCTTAAAACCGTTGCGCCACAATCTTGAATTATCTCAATGACTCGAGCCAGGTCGTAATCATCGTCTGATTTGCATACCACGTCAATACGCCCCGTGCTTTCAAAGCCTCCCATCATCTCCATAAAAGCTTTTAGCACGTCAATTACCGTGATGACCCCCACAACTCGATCCCCCTCTAAAACCGGGAGACCTCCTATCTTTTTGGTGATCATGACAAAAGCTACATCTTCCAGGTGATCCTCAGGCGATGCAATGTAGGGCTCTCGAATCATCACATCGGCTACCGTGAGCTGCTCAATCATGGACGCTATCAATACGCTTCTGACGTCAGAATCCGTAATCCATCCCACAAAGGTGCCATCACCTTCCTTTACCGGCAGATGCCTGATGCCGTAATGCTTCATCATCTTGAGCGCATCCTGGATGGTCGCTTCAGGACGAATCCACACAACATCTTTTGACATCCAGTCTCTAACGAGCATCTTCCTATCCTCTAAAGATGGCATCTAAACAATCTTTGCTCCAGCCTTCACATCTTCTCAAGGAACCTCAACCTGAAAGCCACGGTTTAAACGAAGGAATTAGTCCACTGAGGGCAGCATCCTGAGAAAATCCACACAAAACCCAATTAGAGCATTTTCGGAAAATTATCAAGAGAAAAATTGCTGGCTTTGTTTATTGCCTCTTTATCGCCCCAAGAATCTTTTCCTGCACTTCCTTCATTGCACCCTCTTTGTATGGCTTTCCACCCCATACCTTTAACCCATCACCTTCAAATCTGGGGATCACGTGAATGTGAAAGTGATGGATGAGCTGACCGGCAGCTTCGAAATTGTTTTGAAGGATATTTATGCCATCGCAGGATAGAGCGTCCTTTACAGCTTTAGCTATGAGTTTAGTAACTGCTGCTACCTTCTTAAGATCTTCGTCGTCCACATCCAGAATTGTGGCATAATGCTTCTTAGGAATTACTAAGGCATGGCCAGGGTTTATGGGGTTTATGTCTAAAAAACTCAATACAGCATCATCTTCGTAAAGTTTTGCCGATGGAATCGCCCCTTTTACAATCTGGCAGAAGATGCAAGATTCCATTTATCCTCTCCTCCCGTTTTGTGATAATTTTTTGCCTTTCGTGAACCAACCACAGTCAACCACGGAAAGGAGTATACGATATGATTAAAGTTTTGGCAATCTACGGATCGCCTAGACCCAAAGGGAATTCCGACACCATGATGGATTTTTTCGTAAATGGCGCTGTTGATGCTGGAGCAACCGTTGAACGTGTTTATGTTAGACAACTTTCCTTTAAAGGATGTATTGCCTGCGGTCATTGCGACAAAAAAGGCGTCTGTGCCCAGAAAGACCAGATGGAAACGATATATCCCCTTCTTTCAGACTGCGATATTGTGGCTGTAGCGAGTCCAAACTATTTTTATCACCTGCCCGGCCAGCTTAAATCCTTTGTGGATCGAGCTCAGGCGCTCTTTATGGCTCAAAAACTTGGTCTATTTACCCCCGATGTCAACAGAAGAAAGGGATTTTTCCTTGGCGTAGGAGCGACTCGAGGAAAAAGGCTTTTCGAATGTAGCATTCTTACCATGCGATATTTTTTTGAAGCCATAGGAGTATCCTACGGGGGAGAACTCTGTTTCAGGGAGATTGACGAAAAGGGAGCCATCCTTTCCCACCCGGATTACCTGGATACCTGCTTCCGGGCGGGAAAAGATCTTGTTGAAACATTAAAGTAACTTGAAATGTTCACGAAGACGTCTGGAAAGTTCCCTCACGGTTGCGAAGGCTTTTTCAACCGTTGCTGTTCCGTCTGGGTTAACGAGACAGCAGGTGGCTGGAGAAAGGAGGCTTCTTGATACGAGAAAGTCTCGGTCAATCTTAGGTGATAAAGATCTGGCTACTCGGTCAAATAGGTCCAGAAAACGTTGGGTTAAGGAATCCATGTTTTCTTTCTCGAAGGGTTCGAAATTCGTTGGCACAATGCCCCATGAAAGTACTCCACCGCGATCGAGAAACTTGGCGATTGAAGAACCATAAGAAGAAAAGATCTCACCGTTGGTGTAAACATCGAGAGATAGAATATCTAAGTCGAGCCCCAGGAGAAAGTCCCAGTCTGGGTTGCCGCAGAGGTGTACACCTCTAGGGCGTTCAATTAGCGAGAAGAAATAATCCATGTCGGTTTTGGCCTTTACTCCATCGTAACCGCTCATAGCGCTGAAGATGAACTGCAGTCCCGGTTCGTCAACAAACATAAAGGCGTTGGGATTTTTTTCTTTCAACCGCCTGAGCTGGACGTTGACCCTTCTTGCCATGAATTCCAGAAGGAATCCCCGAACTTCGTCGTTAAAAAGGATAGGGCGATCATTTTCGTCCTGAACATTAAATCCAAAACTGATGGGACCTTCGAGTTGACCTCTTATAGCCGGTCGGTCTGAGAGATCCATGGCCAGGAATTTGTGATATACAACCGAGTACGTTGGGCTGATGTCGAATATTTCTGGATCGTCGAAACGCTCGAGAACTGCTGGGAGTTCGTCCATAAATTTGGATGACGAAAATTTCAAAGTTCGATGTTCCATATCCAGCAGGATACCCGGGAAGTGCTCTGATGCTTGAACGTACATGTCTTCGTAGTAGCTAAAGAGCGGGAGTTGAGGCCAGAAGGGTATGTCCAGAGAAAGAGCAAGTTCCAGAGCCTTGTCCGGGTCTCGATGCGGCATAACAGCCATTGCAGTAGTAAGCAAATTTCCAGGAATAGGCATAAATAGCTCCTTCTTGTTAAAGTTTGATAGCCCATACTTCTTACCATGCTCGGGATTTGCTTAAAAGCACAAACTTTCGGGAGCAGTGGAAGGACTGATTGGAGTGTCAAAAATTTTGGTGGGATTGCTCAAGGGAATGACATTTGGCTTGCAATAAAGTTTAGACCTGGTCATGGAAGATTAGGCTTTTCTTCGGTAAAAACCTATGGCATGAATTTTGGTAAAGAACAAACAATGGAAGCCGATGGAAAATATGAATGAAGTGAATAAGCAAGGAGGCCTCATTGGCTGGTCATCCAAAGATTTCTGTTGTCATTGTGGATTTTAACGGGTGGGAAGACACTTCTGATGCGATAAAGTCTATTTTCGAGAAAGAACCCCACAGGAGGCTGAACATAATCGTCATAGACAACGGTTCTCAGCAGGTTTTTTATGAAGAGTTAGAGAAGCTTGCCAGGTCCTACAGACGGGCGGCATTTAATCTTTCTGATGGCCACCTTAGCCGGATGCCCTTCAGGGGAGAGGTTATTTATAAAAGGCTTTCTGAAAACAAAGGTTTTGCCGGAGGAAGCAACGAAGGAATAAGGATGTCTCTTGAATGGGGTTCGGATTATGTATGGCTACTTAACAACGACACGATAATTGAGAAAATGGCTCTAACCTATTTAGTCCTACCTGCCGAACATCCTGATTTGAAGGGTAAAGTTGCAATAGTTGGATCGAAGTTACACTGCTATCCAGAGAAAGATAAAGTGCAGTTTGATGGCTTTTCTGTTAATTACGATGGAAAAGGGCGAGGTGAGCAATCTCGGGGAGGATTATCCCAGACCCACTTCGTTTCGGGCGCTAGCATGCTGATAAAATCGGATTTTCTCAGGCGGCATGGACTTCTCAGAGAAGACTATTTTTTATACTTTGAAGACAACGAGATATGCTTAAGGGCTTCGAAGCTAGGCTACATGGTTCTGTTTAACCCCTTTTCGGTTGTGTATCACAAAGGCGGATCATCTACGGGCGGTTTTATGGTATCACCTATTAGCGTTTATTATTTTATTCGTAATGGGTTGTTTTTTTACAGCGAATTTGGTGATATTGGCAAAGCTCTTTATATGCTAAAGTTGGCTAAAGCCTATATTGATCATTTCGCCAAAAACAATGATTACGAAAAAATTGAAGTAACGGTAAAGGCTATTAGAGATTTTATTTTGGGGAAGATGGGACACATGAATCAGCCTAAATTGCTGGTTGGTAATGTTTGTCAGGAATTTACTGGAAAGCTTTCCATTGTAGAGCGGTCTCTTTTAAAGCAACCGGTTGGATCTTATGACATAGAATTATATTTCAGTGTTGTTGAAAATATTTTACGTCAAAAATTTAGAAAAGATATGGAACTCAGACAGGAGAGCTTTAGTCATGGTCAGCTTATCCAGAATAGATAAGGGCATTGTCAATACTTCACCTTCACATAATGATATTTTCCGCTATATTTACTCCTGTTGGAGTAGTATGCCACCAAATGTCCGGTTTCTATTGCTTACTTCTTCTGTGGACAAAAGAAATCTTGTGGATGCATACAAAGAATTAATGATGTATCATGGCTCAAAACAGCATTTATTGAAAATGGCTGTTGATTTTCTCCTCGCGGCTTGGGAAATAGATCCACTGGATGTAGATTTGGGGTCGAAAATTTTACTTTGCAAAGGTTCGGAATCAATAGTTTCTGATCATATACGGCAAATTATACAGGCAGTAATTTCCCACTGGGACAAGCCGGTAGTTTTTGAAGATGTAGAGAAATATAACAGTCTATTATCTGATTATCCAGATTTAAGAGATGCTGTATCGGAGTTTCCTCCTTTGTCGCTTAGTTGGTGGAAATATGTTAAAAATTATTCACAGATTTACAATGCACTTGAATGGTTTGAAATATTGATCAACCAGGCGCCATGGAGATATCCTCTCCAAACTGTTCAGCAGCGTATTTTATTAGACATTGCTATTTTTACCAGGAAATATGATCTGGCACATGAAATTCTTTCCTACAGATTGCCTCTTTCGGATGCTACTATGTTGGCCTATCTTGGTAATTTAGCTTTTCTTGTAGGCAATCAAGATGATGCTATAAACTTGTGGCAGAGATCTCTTTTAATGCGACCATGGGATACAAACCTTATTTTGCGTTTGTACGATGTCATGCAAGGGCTACATACTAAAACAAGCTTTCCTGTGGGCAAGACTTATATCTGCCTATATTCGTATAACAAAGCTGATAAGCTAGACAAAACAATACAGTCTCTTGTAAGAAGTGATTTGAAGGGTTCCCCTATTGTTGTCTTAATCAACGGTAGCACTGACGGCTCTTTTGATATGGTTCGCTCCTGGCAGGATAGAATTGGGAAAGACAAATTAGATATTATAACTACTCCAGTAAACATTGGAGCTCCTGCAGCTAGAAACTGGCTCTTACACTATGTATCATCCCGTAATGCTGATTGGATTGCCTACTTAGATGATGATGTGATTGTTCCTGAAGATTGGTTACATAGATTTGGTCAGGCAATTTTATCGTATCCTAATGCTGGAGTTTATGGTTGTAAAATAGTGGATGCTAATTCACCTTACATGATACAGTGTGCTGATAATCATCTTAAGAAGCCTCCAGAGTTCAGGCATTCTTCTGGAAGCACTTTTTATTGCAGTATTGTGGAACATTATGGAAAAACAGATATTGGAAATTTTTGTTATATTAGACCGTGCATTCAAGTTTCTGGATGCTGCCATATTTTCAGCGTAAAGACACTTTTGGAGTGTGGAAACTTCGATTTGCGATTTTCACCGTCTCAACATGATGATCTTGATCATAATTTCAGAGAAACGCTTATGAAGAAACCTCCTGTTTATACAGGACACCTAACTGTTAAACATGCAAATGTTACTGGCAAACAACAGTTAGTAAATAGGTCTCAGCAAGGTAACCTTAAAGGCAATACGTTGAAGCTTTACTATAAATATTTAGGTAAACCATATAAGGATCTCCTAAATCTGGAAATGGCGGTCTTATGGGATGATTTGTCAAAGAAAATAAGGTTTATTTCGGGTCATATGCGTTGAGTTGAGATGATATTTAAAAAGTGTTAACGGGAGACAATAATGACAAACGAAAATTCTCAAGCATTTAATTTTATAAACTGGGCTAAAAGGTTGCATAGAAGACAGGGTATCTTGAATCGTGAGCTTGTTTTAAATATTATACCGATTTTGTTAGAAGAGCTAAAAAGACTTAAAGATCAACCTGATGAAATCAAAGAAACATTGTCTTTCATAACAAGCATTGTTAGACAGGCGTTAGCTTTTAAGCCCTTTGATTATGAACTTTTTAAGTTAATGCTTAAAGTTTATTCCCTTTATAATGATGCGCCTTCGCGAATTCCTTGGTTAGTTGAGTTGCAGAAGTATTATCGGTTTTTTGACAACTCGGTGGTTAGAAAAGATGATAAATCCACCGATTGGCTGAATGTTAATAAATTGGATCTAGATGCATTGAACCCTTTGATTGTGTTACGAAAAGTGCTCGAAATTTGGGAATATGGGGATTGGGAACTCATGTCATCTATTGAAAAAAACTTAGCCAATGTTCGCTATAGATCTTTATTATCTCCTTACGTTGCCTGGATATGTTTTCGAGCTGTTGAATATGATATTGCTGAAAAATGGCTATCCTTTGTTAGTTCAGATTCTTTTCTTACTTTTAATCTTCGAGCTGAAATGGCTATCCAAAGCAATGATTTGGAAAAAGCTGTTGATTATTGGGCACAATCTCTTGCGGAAGAGCCATATCAGCCGTGGATACTTTACAGACTATATGAGTTGAATCAGTCAAAGCCTAGAGTAAATATCTTAAACAACAAGAAAATCTACGTTTTGTTTTACACATATAATAAGCGTGATTCACTCGTTAAGACTTTTGAGTCGCTTATGAATTCTTATATAGGCGATGCAAAAATTATTATCTTGAATAATGGGTCAACTGTATTTTCTCCTAATCAATTAGAAAAAGACATTCTTAATATTGCCCAAGGAAGATCTGTCTCGTTTATCCATCTTCCGGTTAACATTGGGGCCCCGGCTGCAAGGAACTGGCTATATCACATTCCTGAAGTTCAGCAGTCTGACTATTTAGCTTTTTTAGACGACGATGTTTATGTTCCTAAGGACTGGTTGCTAACTTATGTGGATGACCTGGAATCTTTTCCTGATACGGTGGTCGTTGGACCTATGGTGGTTAATCCTGATCCATTGTTTACTCCACAATGGATATATCTCTATTTTCTTCAAACGGGCGACGATAAAATTAGGTTTACCCCTATTATTCCACTTCCATTTGATATTGGACAATATTCACTAAGGAGGCCATGTTTATGTGTTATGGGATGCTGTCATCTTTTCCATACAAAAAGATGGCAACGGTTCAATCTGCCGGATTTTGATATACGTTTCTCACCATCTCAAGTGGATAATATTGAACATAATATTCAGGCTTGGAAATGTGGTGGTAGAGTCTTTTTTGATGGTCGCGTTAAAGTAGTACATGTGCAGACTTCTGGCAAGGGGTTAAAAAAGTTGGCTAATGATTACGGTCACTTGGTAGGAAATCATGTAAAAATGGAAGCCAAGTTCATTCCTGAAGAACTTGTAATGATATATAATAAAGTAACTGAAGCTGATGACGCCTTCTGGGACATTGTGTTTAATGAGGCAACCAAATTTATACCTATGGATATTTTAAAAATATTACCATATTGTTGGGAAAATAGAGTGGTGTAATAGTGGAACAAGTTATCCTATCCGCTCTAATTTTTCTAGATTGTTCCAAGTAAATTTAGATTCCGTTCGATAATTGTGTTGGGAAGTGAAGGAAATTAGCCACCAGGGGTCATTTAGAAGAGCTTTTTCTATGTAGGCAAGCAAAATATATTTACGCCAACGACACAACTTCGCCGTACTAAAAGAAAAATTGTTTATAAACGCAAATATGTCTTTTTAACTATGTCCATGAGGTGCTTTTTCCCGACGGATCTCACAAGCAGAAGTTTTCTTATTTTCTAAGGCAACTGGGTCAGTAATTTTAAAGCTTACTCTGTGCATCATTTTCCAATTCTTCACCCCTCTAAGGTTTATCTCCACTTTTTGGTAGTGTATGTTTCCCAGAAAGTTTTTTCCCTTAAAATTCTTTTATTTATTAAATCGTCCCAATCAGCTTTATCAAATTTATTGACAAGCTTATAGGCGTTTGCCAGAGCATTAGCGACGGCACCCTTGTTTTTTTTCCTTTCCTCGTGAGTTAACTGGGCATGAACTACGCTGATATTGCCATTGTAGAAAATATCATATCCTGCTTTTCTTATTCGAATTGAATGGTCAATGTCTACGCATTGAGAAGGGGAATAGCGAATATCAAAAAGCCCAACTTTATCGAAAATTTCTTTTTTAAATACCGAAAAGCATCCTGTAACATAATCGGGAATGTTGGTTATAAAATCATACTGGCCGATGTCTTGTTCATCTCTGTGAGTAAACCAGATAACAGTCGTATAGTTACAAATATCAGATATGATCGGAAAAGCGTCCTGAATGGTTCCATCTTTTTGTAAGGTTTTTGATCCAACCGCCGCTATATCTTTATCTAGGGTGAATGTGTTAAGAAAAAGTTTTAACCAGTTAGGCTTAAAGTATATCAAGTCATCGTCTAAAATGGCTATAAATTGTGCGTCGGAATGGTCCCAGTAAGTCAACATCCAATTATGCCCGCCAGGTCTACCGATATTGGTGGGGAGTGAATCAAAAACGAAGTCTACATGTTTAGGTAGAAAAGTTTTAAGGTAGGGCAATATTTCCCTTGTGCCATCGGTACTGCAATTGTCCAAAAGGAAAACCTTATAGTTTCTGTAATCTGTTTTCCCAAGGCATTTAAAGGTTTTTTCAAGAAGATATCTTCGATTCATAGTGAGAATCAGAACATGAACCCTTGGCTCATCCCCGTAAAGAAGATTCTTGCCCGTTACAAGATCCGGGTGGTTTTTCAACTGATAAAATCTGGGGCGTACAAATTGGAGGAAAGGCTCTTCATAACCAATCACCCTCTCCCAGCATTTCATAGCTTCTTCAGGCAAGTCCTCTTGAAGATAGGCGTTTCCTAATAGATACTCTACCAAAGGTGTTTTATTGCGTTCCCCTTTGGCGATGGCAATAATTTTTTTGAAATCTTTTCTTAATGTAAGAAAGACCAGCTCTTTTTCTAAAGATAGGCGGTCCTCTTTTTCCGAGATTTTCTCTGAGGCTGTTTTTTGGCCCGATTGTTTCCTGCTCTGAGGTATAGTTATATTACGGCGAGAGTGGACCGTTTCATCTCGGTTGGCCGCTTTAGCCAAGATCTTTCTAAGACCTGCGATGGAACGATCTATTGAGTACATTACTGCTATTCTTTGCCTGAATTTCTTACCCATGAGTCCCGCTAGTTTTGGATTTCTTGCTAGAACAATCATTGCTTCCGCCATTTCTAGCCAATTCCCTTCATCCACGAGGAATCCATGTTCTCCATCTATTACTGCATCCATGATGCCCGCGTGTTTTGTACTTACAACGGGAAGACCTTTGGCACCGGCCTCCAGGATGGCTAGAGGAAGCCCTTCACTGTCTCCATTAGGTGCGGTTAGTGAGTGCTGTACAAAGGCACGACTATGACTCATAAATTTCCCCACGGATTTTCGATTGTGTACCCCCGCGAAAATAACATGCTCTTCTATACCTAAATTTTTAGACAAATTTTGGCAGTATTCAAGAAGAGGCCCATCTCCCACCATAATTAAACGAGCCTCAGGGACAACCGATACCACCTTCTTAAAGGCCTGAATCGTAAGATGAGGTCCTTTTTTTTCTACAAATCTTCCCACGGCCAAAAATATTGGAGGAGCTGTTTCGGGGTTTGCTGTATCCTCTGTTCTGATGGAGACACCATAAGGATTAAGAACGACCTTTTCCGGTGGCGCCCCGAGGGATATGAGTTTTTCTTGCATAACCTTCGATACCACTACCAAATAAGAAGCTCCTTGAAACATCTCTCTATATTGCTGTTCGTACTGTTTTATAATATCCTGGACATGAGCATCATATCCGTGAAAGTGGACCACATAAGGGACAGCAGCTTCCAGGCAAGCTTTGTAAACCTTAGCCCCTACCACGCCGAATTCCGCAAGAACCACATCTAATCGTTCTTTTCTTAGGTAGTCAGCCAGAAATTTGGTATAGACAGAGTGAATTCTATCGGTAGAAAGCCCTCTTACGGCATCAAAAAAAGCTGGGTTCAAGATACATTCCTTATTCTGATCGAACATAGGTAATATTTCACCATGTATTACTTTGATGTTTGGACCTAAATAGGTAATGTGATCCTCAATAAAGGTTTGAGAGTAGGCAAAATATTCATGGCGGAAAAGACATATCTTGAGGGATTCGTCTGAAAGGTGAGGGGGTATTATGCTGTCCGTATTATTCCGGTGTGGCGGAGTATAAGCTATGCCTGTCCATCCTGGTGTTATTGTATTTTCCGACTCTGTTTGGATGTTTTCTTCTTTGGCTGCTTCCAAGAGTTGTAAGTAAAAGGGATGGAGGTCTCTAAACATGTTCCGCCTGGTTTCCTCCGGTATGGGTGCTCGTTTGATCCATAAACCTATCATTTGAGCGAGAGTTGCATGCCATCCTCCAAGAGGCTTGATCTCAACATCTTCAAAACCTGCTTCTAAAAGTAATTCCTTTAGAGAAAAAGGAGTATAACGGTAATAATCGCCGGGGGTGTCGTGGAGTGGCCAGGTGAAAGGTGTTGTAAACAAAAAAACTCCGCCTGGGATAAGCACTCGTCGTATCTCTTTAAGAATCCTTAAAGGATCTTTGCAATGCTCTAACACCTCCGTAGCCATAACGCAATCTACGGTTGAATCCCTGAGGGGAATAGTATGGCCATCCCAGGTCAAATCTGGTTTTTTAAGTCGAGCATATTTCCCTTCCGCAAAGTCTAAGCCGATATATTTCTTAATATTAGGGTTGTTTTTGAGGAGGAATTCTTTGTAGGGCATCTGTCCACAACCGACATCCAAAAGAGTACCGCTTAATAAGAACATGTACTTAGTGATAGCTTCTTTGATAGTCTTGCGAATTAGATAACGGTCAATAAAGTCAAAGTTATTTGGCGGATTAAGAAACTCATCAAATGATATTGCTGAACTTTCATGGCTAGTGGACTTGGGTAGTCTCATGTTATCCTCCCTACATATACCGTTTTCTGTATGTTTTATAGCAGGGAGACTAATAGAGTGAGGGTCTGGCACAGAAATTTCTCTTCTGCCTTCCGACTCTTTCATTAATTTTCGCAAAAACATGCTCCATCTGTCAGCACATATTTCGATCGTGTAGGCTTCTTTGATAGTCTCCCGGGCTTTTTCCGACAATCTTTCCCAAAGCCCTTTTTCTGTTCTGAGTCTATGGATAGCCGTAATAAGGTCCGACTCATTCTCAATTAAAAGCCCATTCAGATCATGCTGTATAAGCTCTGAGACTCCGCTTTTTACCTTGGTGCATACCGGTACCAAGCCACAGGCCATTGCTTCCATAAGAGAGATAGGCATGCCTTCATACTCGGAGAGCAATACAAAGATGTGGTATTGAGGCAATATGGAGAACAGATCTTTTGGGTTATATATTCCTCCATAACGAAGTTTCTTTCCCAGGTTGAGATTCTTAATAAGCTCGATGACCTTTCCGCCTTCAAGATCAGGTCCGTAAATGGTGGCATAGGTATCGGGTATCTTTGTAACGACGTTTCTTAGGGATTCTATCGCATCGAAAATACGCTTTTGTCGCTGTATAAGTCTGCCCGCATAAATTATATGGAGAGCATTGTCTGGAAACTTAGACTTCTGAGCGGGGAAGGGAACACCGCAGGGAGCCATACAGATCTCTATCCCTTCTTCTGTTTTTGCCTTTACCATTTTTTCCAGAGTTTTTGAAACGCAAACAATGCCTGACAATCGCCATACTGGTTCTCCTGCTACAAAATAATCTATTATTTCATGGTGAAAGTTGTCGTCTGAGTGGATTATTCCCACTGTCGGAATTCCTGCACTCCGAATCCATCTGGAGGCGTAATAAGCCGGCACACTAAGATTTGGAACGAATATATCTGGGGGGGTTGATTTTAGAACCCTGAGTATGTTGACAATGTTCAGTTCTGTATAAGGCTCCCATGGAATAAGGTGACATTTGAAGCCTTCCTTTTGAAGATTTGAAACTACCTGACATGGTTCCAAGCGAAACATCATGAATATGACCTCTGGAGCGAATCCTTTTTTTTTGAGCTCCGGTAAAATTCTCTGAAGCCATATATTTGGGCCATTAATATGATTTGGACCATTGGCAACAAAGGTTATCTTGATTTTTTCATCTTCAGGAACTTTGAGAGTGTTGCCTTCAGAAATTTCCATTATGTTAAATTGTTTTGCCTTTTGTTCTTGATAATTCCTGTAATCAGTAACACCGTCTTTATTGCTGATAATGTATCTGCAGATTTCATAGGTTTTTGCTTTGATTTTGTCTTTGTATGTTTCCAGGATGTCTTGGTCTACTCTGTATAATTCCAGTCGTTTTACCATGCCACGGCTGATACACTCTGAATATCTCCCATGAGTGAGTTCATCTATCTGTATCATTGATTCTATGGACTTTATTGCCATTAATTGCCGATCCATACTACCCCAGACCCCGGAGGGATGTTTTCTATATACCGCCATGCAATCAGGTAGGTAATAAATGTCACCTTTTTCGGCCAGAAGCATGTAGTAAGCCCAGTCAGATGCCTGAATTTCCTCCATTTCATCGGGCAAATCGAAAGAGTAGTTTCTGTAGAATATGGAGGGCGCTGGAATAAAGTTTTTATAGCACAGATCGTGTAGTGTATAGATTTTTTTGTTCTTTTCGTTGATGAAGTAGTAGTTCTGGCGATATATAAGGTCATGAACCTCCACTTCGTGAAAAGTAATTGCACAGCTTTTGTTTGACTCCAGTATATCAAATTGTTTTTGTAGTTTTGCTGGGTCTGTCCAGTAATCGTCAGCGTCACAGTGAGCGATATATTTACCCTTTGCTCTTGATCGGATATCCTTAAAGTTCCTATGAGCTCCGATATTTTCTTCTCGTATTACAGCCTTAATTATAAGAGGATATCTTTCGGCATAACTTCTTGCTATTTCTGGGGTGTTGTCAGATCCAGGATTGACGCCTATAAGAAGTTCAAAGGGAAAGTTTGTTTTCTGCATTAGAACACCCTCAATGGCCTGAGGGAGAAATCTTTCGTAATTGTAGGCAAGGCATATTATGCTTACCAATGGTTCTTCTATTGAACCTTTCCAGGTCTTGATAATTTCCTCTTGAGACATGAGGTTCATTTTCTCTTCCTCTCTGCGGTGTCTCTCGTAAATACTATCATTTGTCTATACTTAAGTTTGTTGTGAATGGATTTTTACAAATGCTATTTAACATTGTTGCTTCTTTTCATTCAAATACGGTGGAATCGGAATCTATCTGTATTTTTCGGAGCATCTGGCTCAGTTCTGCCAAGTTCCGATCGTAGGGAAAGAATCGGTGGTAATGATAGGGAGTTCCTCGTGTTTCTACCTGCCATAAAGGGCAGCTTTTATAGAGTTCTTTTATTTTAGTCTCAAGCTCTCGTCTTCTATGGGTATTTTCTTCATTGAAGTAATTGTCGAAGAGTTCGCCGTAATGTCCAAGTGCCTCCACAAACACCTGAAATGGCATCACATCTTTACCTCTGTATTTGCCTTGCCAAATTTTCTCGTTCTTGGGCATTTCCAAGAGTTCATAAAAGAGCTTATTCCACTCGTTTACCATAGTTGCTAAAGAATATTTTTCTCTTACCCATTCTCTTGCATTAATCCCCAGCTTTGTGCGTAGTGTATCGTCTTCGTATAGATTAGAAACGGCTAGAATATATTCATCTTCGGAGGATGCCACAATTCCGGTTACCATGTGTTCTACTATGTTTAGTTCCGCAGGATTAGCCATGACTACAGGAGGTATGGCCGCTGCCATTGCTTCCGCCAGAGCCTGCTCGCAGGTTCCGTAGTGATATGGTGCTAGGGGATAGCCAAAAACATCAAATTGCTGAAGAAAAGGTGTTACATCATCAATATGACCTGTGAAAATGAATTTGTCAGAAATGCCAAGACACCTTGCTTTCATTTGAAGTGCCTTTTCTTTTGGTCCTCCGCATACTATAAATCTTACACTCTTGATTTTTATTCTTGCACATATATCAATGAAGCGGGGATGAAGTTTGCAGATGTCTACAGTTCCGATGTAGCCGACATTAAAGTTTTCGTGAGTTTTTCGGGAAGGGAGTTCCAAAAACTTATCAATTCCTCCGGTGGAGCGGATTACTTTAAAATTTTTTGATTTTTCTTCTTTTGTTTTCTTAACAATGTCCAAATCAAGAGAAGCAGGTGTGGTGAATACAAAAAAGTCAGGATAAGAAAGCCAATTTTTGCTGAGTACATAAGGAGGATGTAATCCCGAGACATGAGCCCAAAAAACAAGCCTGCAGGGAGGTAAAGACTCTCTTATAAGAAAATGAAAAAGCAAAGGATGATTCCACCAGTGTACCAATACTATATCAGCTTCTTTTATTTCTCTCAGTATTATGTGGTGGTTCGAGAACATTTCGTCTTTAAGTTCCACATTTAGTTCCCGGCAAGTGCTTAAAGCTTTTTCGTTTGCATATTCAAGAGAGATTAATCTATGCTCGAAGGCTTTGTCTTTTATGACTTCTCTTAGATAACCAAGTAAAACCCTCCCTACACCTCCTCCAAAATGAGGCGTTATATGAAGAATTAACTTTCTTTTCCCTGCCATCTTATGATGCTCCCTTTGAAGCCAAGCTGTTTTGCTTCTTCCTCTATTTCTTGTTCATAAGCAAAAGCCGTTATGATAAGCCCGGTATCAGAGGATGAATTTTTAAGAACTTCAGGGGACGATAAACTTTTACCCTTAAATGTCAGCTTATCTCTCTTGAAATTGTTTTTGTCTATCAAAGCGATAATGTTACATCTATCCAGCGGAACATTGTAGTAAAGGTAGAAGAATTCCCTGCCGATACCCCAGCAAAAAACGGGGATTTTTTCTATTGCCAGTCTTTCAATTATTTTTTTTCTTTTGTTGGATATGTTGAAGCTTTTTTTTATGTATTGTTCAAGGACTCTTGTGAGGCTGAAATGATCGGGACTGACTTGAGGAATCTTATCCACCCCATGAGCTTTGAAAATAGCTGTCAAACTTGGAAGTTTCGCCACATTACCAAGCATTTTGTGGGTTGCCAGAGAGGTTTCCAGAAGAACTAACCCGAATTTTTCAAACAAATATCTTAGATGCACTACATCAAAGTGTTGAACATGTTCTTTTAAAAGAAACCAGTAAAAATCAAAAAAAGAATATTCATCGTATTGCAAGGCATTGGGAACAGAGACACAAACGACCCCATCGTGCTTCAAGACTCTCAATATTTCTTTCATGGTTGCGGAAAGATTGGTTAAATGTTCTAGAACTTGGTCAATGACTACTACATCAAAGGTGCCGTCTGGGAAGGGGATGTCATCGGAGGAGCCTTTTCTAACGGTTAAACCCCTATACTTTCCGGCTTTTTCCACATAGATATCACTTAAATCAATACCCCATAACTTTTGATAGCCTCTACTTTGGAGAAATCTTAAAAAACCTCCTTCAGCACAACCTATATCCAGTATAGTGGATTCTTTCGTGATGTATTTTGATAGTAACTCAAAAAGATGAGAATACCTTTCTTGGGAAAGAAGACCGTTACTACCGGGAAGATCTTTTAAGTCCGATGAGCCGCTGATATTTGCAGGCGCATACTCCATGGTGTAGTACTTGAACAACCCTTCTATCTCTTCCTTTGTTAAAGCGTTGTACACATGACCACAATGATCACAACTGTAAACCCTTATTTCTTCATAAAGGGTGGAATTATCAAAAACGGCAGATTTTAATTTTAAGATATTTTGCCCCTTACCGCATTCACAAAGAGGGCATTTCCCTTGATCACTAAAGATCATTTTCATCCTCCAAGCTTTTTCAACAACGCTTCCGCGTAGTCGTCTATGTTATCAGGCATTCCGTGCGAGAGCTGGCCACATGTGGAACATATAGGATGATTTTTCCTTTGTTTTTTCAGAAACATTTTCTGGTATTTAAGCAATTCCTCACCATGCCATATATCTAAAAGACTTTTTTGTCTGACATCACCGATTAAAAGTTGGCGGTTCCAGTCAAGAAAGCAAAGACTGACTGTTCCTTCCGCATTGACGGAAATTGAATAGAATACATAAGGGCAAACCTCTACCTCTCTAATAGGTTGGCCGTATATACCAACTTGCTCGTTCACTTTTACTTCTTTCAATTCGTAAAGGGGCCAACATTGCATAACATGTTCTACATAGATCCCATCGGCGATGTTTTGAAAAATTTCAAAGAATGCCTCTACATCTTCTTTACTTATAAGATCGCCGTTTATTTTTATTATTACCTCACATTGCTTCCGATGCTCATAGAAATGAGCGATATTTTCAACAAACTTTTCAAAATTGATACGGTAGCGGGCAAAGGAGTGGTATTGTTCTTTACTGATTCCTTCCACTGAAATGTTAATGCGATCAAGACCTGCCTCTATTATTTCGATATTTTTTCGGGGGGACAATAAGGACGCATTCGTCGTTGTATCTATTCTCTCGGCACAACCTTTATCTTTTGCGTATTTTATCATGTCTGCAAACTTGGGATTGAGTAATGGTTCTCCGTCTTTGTATAATCTTAGAACTTTAATAGGTTTTTCAAATTGGAGAATGTCATTGATTACTTTTTTGTACAAATTGAAGTCCATGAGCTGGTTGGGTCTCACCTTTCTGATCAGGTTTCTATCACCGGTAGGGCAGAATTTACACTGAAAGTTGCACAGACTGGAAGGATCGCAAAATATAACAAAGGGTACCGGAAGAGGTATCACCGTTTCAAGTCTTGTTCTTCCTTCCGTATCTATACGGGGTTTAACTTTAGCCATGAGAATCACCTTTTACTAAATTATCCAGTTTGGTTTTATCGCCCCAGAAAGCCAAGGGCTCATAATCCGGGTAAGGATAATAGCCCGGATTAAGATCAATATTCCAGTGATTTTCTTTTATCCATGTTTTCACCAATCTTCTTATGGAAACAGGTCTTCCCGAACACACATTTACAACACCCACATCGCTTTTAAGAAGAGCTAGCTTGACAATATAACGGGATAGCATTTCGACCGGAAGGTAATCTCTTATTTGCTCGCCTTCAGACATGTTAAAAACTTTGTTCCCTTTTTGAGTGGCAGCTTTTATTTGTCCGAAGATGGAACTTTCTGGCTGACCTTCCCCATACACATAAAATATTCGACACCAGGTAAGGTTAAATTCATAGTGTTGCTTCAAAAATTCTAACATCCGCCGGAGGCTGTCTTTTGCGAAACCATAAGGAGTGTTGGGGTTTACTTCTATGTTTTCCCGCAAAGGACCGTGTTTCAATCCATATTCAAAGCAGGTTCCCGCTATTGTAAGGTTTGAAAGGCCTGATTCTACCAATCTCTTTAAGAAAGCATAGTGGGATGGTAATTCTTTTTCAAAATGGTGAAGGGATTTGTAATGTGGAAGTCCTCCCCAGGCAAGATGGATTAAGACATCGGGTTTCCCCACATATTCAAATAGATCTGTATCCGGAAGGTTGTGAATATCTAATTCAACCCAATTTACCGCTTTGTCTTGTAGATGATCCCTTTTGTTCCTGCAAAGACAAAAAATCTTAATGTCTAGCTTCTTCAATTCTTTCAAAACATATTGCCCGATAAACCCTGTGGCGCCCGTAAGGAGTACGGTGTCGGTCATAACTTTTCCTCAAATACAAAAGGTGATATAAACTTGCTGAAAGGTATCAACCTTTGATCTCTTTCTGAAACGATGGGATTTTGGTCTGGCCAGGGAATATCTAATGAATTCCACAGGATTCCTGAATCGTGTTGGGGAGAGTACACTGTTGAGACATGATAAACCATTATGGCTTGCTGTGATAATACATAAAAGCCGTGAGCCACTCCTTTAGGTATGTAGATTATATTGGCTTTTTCATCATTGAGTTCAAACAATTCGTATGTCCCAAAAGAAGGAGATCCTTTTCTAAGATCAACTACCACATCTAGAACTTCACCATGTGCGCAATACACCATCTTTACATGATCCATGGGAGGCATTTGAAAGTGAAGACCTCTTAATGTCCTTTTGCATGATACCGAGTAATAAGACTCCTTAAAATCTGTTTCAAGACCCATTCTCCTGAACGAATCTTGATGAAATGTTTTTACGAATTTGCCCCTTCTATCCTGCCTTACTACCGGCAACAACTCCATGCAGCCTGGAATGGTTGTTGGCATCACCTTAACATGCATGGGAGCTCCAACTCATTTATTAGCATGTTTTATTCCTTGCAAATGTTAGTATCTGCCTGATTACAAATTCTATCATTTCATCTCTTAGACCTGGATAGACCCCGATCCAGAAACTATTATTCATCACTAACTCTGTAACGGGCAAAGACAGTTCATTATCAGCGGCAGAATAAGAATTAGGGTCGCCAACCACTCTGTAGCCATTTTTGGTTTTTCTCATTTCATCGAAACAGGGATGTCTTATTAAATTTCCGGCAAAGAGCATCCTGGTCTGGATATTATTAGCTTCAAGAAAGCTTACTATTTCATCTCTGGAGAAGCCCGCATTTTCTTTTACCGTCAAAGCGAAACCGAACCAACTGGGATCCGAATTTGGGGTTGCTTCCGGTAAAACGAACAGATGAGACAGTTCATCCAGACCTTCTCTTAGAAGTTTCCAATTTTTTTTTCTAACTTCCACGAAATGTTCGAGCTTTTCGATTTGAGCGCATCCTACAGCGGCCTGCATGTCTGTAGCTTTCAGGTTGTAGCCGAAGTGGGAGTAAATGTATTTGTGATCGTACCCTTCGGGAAGTTCCCCCAGCCGCCAACGAAACCTTCTTTTACATGTATCGTCTCGACCGGGAGGACACCAGCAATCTCTACCCCAGTCCCTGAGAGAAATTATAATGTTATGAAGGGTGGCATCATTGGTGAATACGGCGCCGCCTTCCCCCGTGGTTATGTGGTGAGGAGGGTAAAAACTTGAAGTAGCGATGTCTCCAAAAGTGCCGGTGTATTGCCACTTATCATTAAAGAAATAGCGAGATCCCAGGGCATCACAGTTGTCCTCTATTAACCAAAGTTGATGACGATGGCAAAATGCTCTCACAGTTTTTATGTCGAAGGGATTGCCGAGAGTATGAGCAATCATTACCGCTTTGGTTTTTTCCGAGAGGGCCTTTTCCAATTGGTTGCAGTCAATATTGTAGGTGGGAAGCGTAATATCTACAAATACGGGAATGGCACCGTACTGAATAATAGGTGCCACCGTGGTAGGGAAAGCGGCCGCGACAGTTATAACTTCGTCTCCCTTATTGATTCTCCGAGATCCAAGTTTTGGTGATGTCAAAGCCGCAAAAGCAAGAAGATTAGCAGAAGATCCAGAATTGCAGAAGGAACAATATTTGACCCCTAAAAATTCCTTAAGTTTGTTTTCAAATTGTTCTGTGTAAGGGCCTGCGGTCAGCCAAAAATCAACACTGCTATGCAAGAGATTTATTATCTCCTTTTCATCAAAGACCCTTCCAGCATAATTGATTCTTGATACCTGGGGTTGAAATGCTTTGCGTTGCCTGGGTTGGTGTATGGCTCTAAAATAGCATCTGCCCACTAGAGCCAGCCATCCCTTTAAGATTTCATCCAACTTGCTTGGAGACAACTTGGCCACATAATTAACTATTTTACTCTCCGGAAGAGGGTTTGTGTTGTAAATCCTTATGAGATAGCTCGAATCCAAGGACCCTCTTATGACATCGTTTGGGCTAATAATAAATTCAAAGGAAGTGTTTACCGAAGTTTGGGAATGAATATGCAAAGGTGCCACGATGAAAACATGCTCCTTATCTGGAACTACATCACCAAGTATTAAACCCAGAGTCTCACTGTTGTCGTCACCTCTAAAAAGGACTATTTCTCCTGCTATGTCTTCTTTCGGAAACGCTATCATATCGTTACCTTCACTGGGATTGGCTTCTTTCATAATCCCTTATGTCTTCAAGGCAGAGCTCTACTGGATTCATTCCTAATTTCTGAGACCTATACCAATTGATAGTTTTTTCTATGGATTTAAGGAGAGACCAGCGGGGGATAAAACCTAAAAGAGTTTGGCTCTTGGAAATATCAAGTCTCAATAAGGAAGCTTCATGAAATTCATTGTTGACTTCCCCGCTATAAATAACCTTGCCAGATCCGTAAAAGGTTTTGGCCAATTCGATCATTTCTCGGACGGTAACAAACCCATTCGGAAAGGGTCCGAAATTATATGCTCCCGCCAGTTCTGGTTCGTGCCACAGCTTTTCTGCAAGTAACATGTAACCCCATAAAGGTTCGAGCACATGTTGCCAGGGCCTTACGGAGTAGGGATTTCTGACCAGAAGAGTTTCGTCCTTTTCCCAGGCTTTGATCATATCCGGAATCAATCTATCTTCAGCCCAGTCTCCTCCTCCTATTACATTTCCTGATCTTGCCGAAGCGACCGCTACCCCCTTATTTTTGAAAAAAGACCGCCGATAACTTTCCGTTACTATCTCTACAGCAGCCTTACTGGCGCTGTAAGGGTCTTTTCCACCAAGCTGGTCTGTTTCCCTGTAAGGATAGAACCATTCCTTGTTTTCATATACTTTATCGGTGGTAACAACGATAATGACCTTAATACTCTCTATGTTTCTGGCGATTTCCAGAAGGTTTATGGTACCGAGAATATTTGTTTCGAAGGTGTAGTGAGGGTTCTTGTACCCTCTCCTGACAAGAGACTGAGCCGCTAAGTGAAAAACGATCTGGGGCGAGAAGTCTTCTATGGCCTCTTTGAGAAACGACCTGTCTCTGACATCCACAAAGCAACTTTTTGTAACAAGCTTTTGAACTTCCGCAAGTGTAAACAGGTTTGGAAACTCTTCAGGAGGTAAAGCAATGCCCATGACGGTGCATCGAAGCCGGGAGAGCCAAATGGAAAGCCAGGATCCCTTAAACCCCGTGTGGCCCGTTATTAATACCCGCTTCCCACACCAAAAGTCTCTATCAGGGGTTACTCCCATATCTTCCACGGAGCTTTCCCGCTATTCCAAAGGGTTTCCAGATAGTTTTTGTCTCGTAATGTATCCATAGGATGCCAAAAACCTTTATGTTTGTATGCCATAAGCTCTCCTCTGGCGGTAAGTTGCTCCATCGGTTCGCCCTCCCAGATGGTGGAGTCGTCTTTTATGAATTCAATAACCTTGGGAGAAAGGACGAAAAAACCTCCGTTAATATGTCCCCCGTCTCCTAGAGGCTTTTCTTTAAAACTAACAACCCTGCCGCCTTCCATTTCGATGGCGCCGAAACGACCTGGTGGAACTACAGCCGTAACGGTTGCAAGCTTTCCATGAGATTTATGAAATTCAATAAGATCGTTAATATTAACATCCGCAACCCCGTCGCCGTAAGTAAAACAAAAGAACTCTTCCTTTTCAATGTAAGGTTTTACCCGTTTAAGCCTTCCTCCCGTCATACTTGATTCTCCTGTATCCACAAGAGTTACTTTCCATGGTTCGGCGTGACTTTCGTGGTATTCAACAGTGTTGTTAGAAAGGTCTATTGTAACATCAGACATGTGAAGAAAATAATTGGCGAAGTATTCTTTTATCATATAACCTTTGTACCCGAGGCATATAATGAAATCCCTGATGTTATAATGAGAGTAAATCTTCATGATATGCCACAAGATCGGTTTGTTTCCGATTTCCACCATTGGTTTGGGTCTTAACAGAGTCTCTTCGCTAATTCTGGTTCCGGCTCCTCCCGCAAGGATTACAACTTTCATTTTTTACCCCTTGCAACAAGGTGTTAATTCCAGGGAAACCCAATCATTCCTTCTCAGCTTTCTTTATTGCACTGCACCCCATTCGTCAAGATATTTTCTCATGCTAGAAGATATGGAATCCATCATTCTGCCACGCCTATCAGTCTGGGTCGTAATCCCTAAATTACCTTATTTTGCCATTATGGACGAAGCAAATGTCTCCTGTTTTCAGGCGCTTCTAAAATACACATTTTCACAAACTTCAAGAAATCGAATTGCGACAGAGTCTAGTCAGATGGCACAAGATCACTTCTTATACTTACTCAGATTTCCTATAATTTCATGCCATTGCCCCGGCTGAAATTTCCATTGACCTGACTCCTTAAATATACTATTGAAACCCCTGAAACAATCCGGAGCCAAGAAGGCGCCAAGGCAAGGAAGAGAAGTTTCCTTGTTTTGGCGCCTTTTTGTTTTGTCTTAGACCAAAGCATGAACAAAGAAAAGGAGGAGGTAAAGATGAAATCGGTTGGCTTCGTTGTAACGCTTCTTTGTCTTGGTTTGATGGCTTCTTTGTCACTTGCTTACGAGAATGAACAGGTCATGGAAGAGGTCGTCGTTACGGCCACTCGAACCGAAAAGACGATCGAGTCTTCCCCAGCTTCCACCGCCGTTGTTACAAAGGAAGAAATTGAGCTTCGAGATGTCAAAACCATTGACCAAGCTGTAAACGATATATCCGGCGTGATGGTTAAAAGAGGCAAAGGGCTTATGGATACTATGTCATCCGTCACACTCCGAGGCCTTCCTGGATACCAGAGAACTCTCATACTTATGGATGGCATACCTTTGAACAACTCCTACACAGGTGGAGTCAAGGTCGGCGGTTTCTATCCGGAAGATCTTGAACGGGTTGAGGTGGTAAAGGGTCCCTTCTCGAGCCTTTACGGCGGTTATGCTATGGGAGGTGTTGTAAACTTCATTACAAAAATGCCCGAGAAACGGGAAGTAACCCTCAAAGCTGGTTACGGCTCCGGCTTCGACCGAGGTCAGGCCATGGATGATCTCACAAGACTTTATTTTTCCTACGGAGATAAAATAGGCGAAAACCTGAGCTTTCTTGTAAGCTACGGTCGCCAGCATACCGAAGGTTATCCTTCCGATTTAAACGTTGTGACCAAAGCCCCACCATCTAACATTACCGGCTGGGAAGAAACCAAAGACCGCTATGGAAAGACAGCATACCTCGTCGGCGACAAGGGAGATAACACCTGGTGGGATGACGGTATAACCATAAAAACCCAGTACACTTTCTCAAAGGACACCAAGCTCGGCTTGACCTTCATGAGAAACCGCTATGAATACGACTACGACGAACCCCACACATACCTTAGAGATGCCTCCGGAAAGCCCGTTTATTCTTATCCCGGCTTGTCAGAATACACCTTCTTGCCCGGTGGAGGCGGACGAACTCAAAATACCTACGGTGTTAACTTTGAAACTATCCTCCTGGAAAATCTCGCCACCAAACTCAATCTTGCATACCTCGATACCGAAAAGGACTGGTATATCCAGACCCAACCCGGAGCCACATGGTCTAAGGGAGGTCCGGGTTATATAAGCTCCACTCCTCAGGAAGCCTTTAACGGAGATCTTCAATTCACCATGCCCATTGGCCAGGTTTTATTAAGCGATATGCCCTCCTTTTTAAGCGGTCAGATCCTTACCTTCGGTGGCTCCTTCAGGTGGGGAAGCTCCAATACAAAAGAAAAAGCCCTGAGCGACTGGCGAGACGATGATTCCGTAGCGAACCTCCAGTACAATTCTAAAGGTAAAACCAGATTGTGGGCGCTTTTTGCTCAGGATGAAATTCCTATCATGAAAAACCTCACTGCTTATATCGGGCTTAGATATGACTGGTGGGAGAGTTACGACGGCTATGTTGTGGACATGGACACAAAGACATGGACACCTAAACCGGGGTATCCAAAGGAATATGATTCTCGCTCGGATTCATATTTAAGCCCCAAGTTGGCTCTCGTTTATAAACCCTTTGAATCAACAACTCTTCGAAGTTCCGTAGGTGAAGCATTTAGAGCCCCTACGCCATACGAGCTTTACCGCACCTGGACATCATCAGCGTCAGGGATAACCTACGCCGGGAATCCGAATCTCAAGCCCGAGACCACTCTTTCCTGGGATATCGGCATTGAGCAAAAGCTCTGGGAGGGTGCTAAAGTTTCCGCCACTTACTTTGAAAATTACATGGAGGATTTAATCTCCAGAAAGACCGTAAGTTCAACCTATCAGGAGCTTGTAAACATCGGAAAAGCCGAATCTCGCGGTGTGGAGTTTGAACTTGAACAGAGGCTGAATAAGTGGCTTAAACTCTACGGGAATTTTACCTACACCGATTCCGAAGTTACAAAAAATCCGGCAAAACCTTCTGTGGAAGGAAAACGCATCATCGGTGTTCCGCTCTGGATGGGCAACATTGGAGCTCAGTTTGAAAAGTCTCCCTTCAGAGCATCCATAGTGGGAAGATATATGGGTAAGTGGTATAACGACGACACCAACGCCGATAAACACAGTGGAGTCTATGGATCCTACGATCCTTACTGGGTGGTGGATTTGAAGCTTTCCTATGATATTACCAAATGGTCCACGATCTCCTTCGTTATCGACAATCTCTTCGATGAGGATTACTACTGTTACTACAAAGCTCCCGGTAGATCCTGGTTTGCCGAAGTGTCGGTGAAATTTTAGAAGTGGGAGGGAGGCTGGGATGTTCTAAAAATCGCCAGCACTGTCATACCGAGCGTCAGCGAGGCATCTCTTCCAAGAGATCCCTCGTTTCACTCGGGATGACAGGCCTCCTGCCTGTCACTTCGTTCGGGACGGCGTCTCATGAGGAGACACCTTGCTATCGCTCGGGGTGACAAAAAGGAGGGCTCGGAGTGACAGTCTTTTTTACTTGTCATGCCGAGCGAATGCGAGGCATCCCATAAGAAAGCCCCTCAATTCGTCGTCTAATATTTTCGAACCCCCCAGAGGGAGGATGCGCCCAATGAGACGATTCGCTATACTTATAGCTCTATGCCTTTTCTGTGTGATCGTCTGCTTCACGGTAAGTTTTCTCTCGGGAGCATCCTCCATAACTGTTACCGATAAACTCGGTAGAACTGTTACTGTCAATGTCCCAGTCAGGCGAGCCGTTGTGGTGATTACCTACGAACTGATACCGGCTCTTGGGATATGGGATCAAGTAGCTGGGGTGTCCCGATGGGCTGAAGAAGAATGCGATCTTTACAGAACCCTTGTGAGGACAAAACCGGAACTTAAAAAGCCCCATGTAGGCGTTGGAACCGATGTGAATATCGAATCTGTGCTGGCACTCAACCCCGATCTAGTCATAACCTGGGCTTACAATCCCAAGGCTGTTAAGTTCATGGAAGAAAAGGGATTAAACGTAATTACCGTTTATCCCGATAGTCTTCCGGAGCTTTATGAAGTGATTCGGCTTCATGGAAAGCTCTTCGGTAAGGAGAATCGAGCGGAAGAAGTGATCGGCGAAATGGAAAGGATCTTCGATCTGGTAAGAAGGCGAGTGGAAAAGATCCCTGCGGAAAAAAGGCAAAGGGTGATTCACCTGAGTGGTAAGCCCACAACGGTTTCAGGTGCTGTGGGAGTTACGAATGATCTCATAACCATGATAGGCGGCATCAACCTGGGACAAGAAATAAGAGATCGTTATGGTGATGTCTCTGTGGAAAGAATCGTTCAGTGGAACCCAGATGTTATCTTCATATGGGCAAATGCCGGCTACTCGCCTCAGTGGCTAATCGAAAATTCCCAGTGGAGACATATCAAAGCCATAAGGGAAGGGCATGTTTATAAGCTTCCTAAATGGTCAACTTGGTCGCCTCGAGTTGCTCCCGTAGCCTTATGGATGGCAATAAAACTTTATCCGCAGGAGTTTAGCGATATTTCATTCGATCAAGTAGCTGACGAATTTTACCGCAAGGTGTTTGGTATTTCCTTTAAGGATGTCCAATAAGTAAAGCACAAGGCCGTATGCTCCTGCAAATTAAGGGCTACGGAACGGTATATACTCCCATATTTTCTAAGACCTTCCGAAAAATCTTGTCATTTCCTGCATTCTACCTTACATCTCAAAGCGACGTGAAAGGCTCGAAACAAATTGCTTAAGGGAGGAATCCATCATGAAGCAAAAAACTATTTGGCTGTGGCAGTCTCTATTTCTCTGCGTGTTTTTCAACGGACTTCTGGGAGTCGCCATCTTCGTTCCTTTCAAAAAGGAACTTTCAGTTGTTAGCCAATATGTAACGCCACTTATTTCGCAGTTTAAATCGGCGGAATCCTTGCCTCCGGAGTTTAGTCAGGTGCTCACCCAGGTTAAAGATCTAATAGGTATCGCAGATCAATACGGAACGGCTCTCATCTGGGGATCTGTAGCAGTGGTGACTATTGCTCTCTGGCTTGCCCTTCTTCTGACGGGACGACGGCGTATCGAAAAAGCCGCTGAAGAAACAAAGAAAGCAATTACCGCCGTTCCATCACCTGTTTCCCTCAAAAAAGATGTTCCCCCGCCGGAACCTCAGAAAAAAACCGCTGAAGAAAACCTCACCGCCGCCTTTCAGGTCTTGTCCATCTTTCAGCGAGAAGGCCGCTTTATTGATTTCCTCAAGGAAGATTTGTCCCTATACGATGACGCTCAAATCGGAGCCGCTGTAAGAAATCTTCAAGAAAGCTGGAAGAAAGCCTTTCAGGAACATTTCACCGTTGAGCCTATTTTTAGGGAACCAGAAGGGTCTCCTGTAACGATTTCAGCCGGTTTTGATGCCAGCAAAATAAAACTTACGGGAGACGTAATTGGAGATCCTCCTTTTGAAGGCATTGTGGTACATCGGGGCTGGAAGCTTGTAAAAGTTGATCTTCCCATGTTTACCGGTTCCCACAAGCAAGAATGGGTCATTACGCCAGCGGAGGTGGAGGTTCAGAAGCGGGAATCTTCAGGCACATAGCATGTTCTGGAACAGGGAGGGATTTTTTCGATGAATGAAGCGCGTTACGTCGTTGGGATTGACCTTGGAACTACTCATTGCGTGGTTGCTTATGCGCCGATAACAAAAGATCTAAAGCCGGATATCCGGGTTTTTAATATTCCGCAGATTATAGCTCCCCACGAAGTTAAAGCTCTTCCTCTGCTGCCGTCCTTTCTGTTTCTTCCGGGACCTCACGATGTTCCCTCAGGAAGTTTACGACTGCCCTGGGACACCTCCGATGTTGAACCAGAATATGTCGTGGGAGAATTTGCAAGGCAGCGTGGAGCTGAATTACCTCATAGGTTGATCTCATCTGCCAAGTCCTGGCTTTGCCATTCGGGAGTTGATCGCACTCAACCCATACTTCCCTGGGGAAGTCCTAAGGATGTCAAAAAGCTTTCGCCCGTGGATGCTCTGTCCCGACTACTCACTCATATCCGTAACGCCTGGAATTACGAAATTGCAAAGTATGATCCTCAACTATTTCTTGAACACCAGGATATTCTCATCACCGTGCCAGCTTCCTTCGATGCGGTAGCTCGTGAACTGACAGTCCGAGCGGCACAGATGGCAGGCTTTGAGCATTTTACTCTTCTTGAAGAGCCTCAGTCGGCTTTCTACGGCTGGATCTACGATCATGAAGAAAGCTGGCGTGAGCTTGTTAAAGTAGGAGATCTTATCCTTGTTTGCGACGTGGGGGGAGGCACCACAGACTTCAGCTTGATTGAGGTTTCCGAAGAGGACGGCTCCCTTGTTCTGAAGCGCATAGCCGTGGGAGAGCATCTTCTTCTCGGCGGGGATAACATGGATCTCGCTCTTGCCTATCTCCTTCGGCAGAGGCTATCCTCCCGGCTCGATGAATGGCAGTTTCGTATGCTCTGGTATCAATGCCGAATTGCTAAGGAGAAACTGCTATCCCGCCGTGAAGCTCAGTCAGAACCTGTGGTGATCCTGGGTCGTGGCACTTCTCTCATTGGCGGCACTCTAAGAACTGAACTCACCATAAACGACATCCATCAGGTTCTCCTCGAAGGCTTTTTCCCCCTTTGTTCCCTCGATGACGTCCCTCAGAAAAAAACCAAAATGGGTGTTCGAGAAATGGGGCTTCCCTATGAAGATGATCCCGCTATTACGAAACACATGGCCTACTTCATTAAACGGCAGATGAAGGGAGGCGACGTTTTCCCAACGGCGGTGCTCTTTAACGGTGGAGTCATGAAGGCTGAGCCGTTCAGGCGGAGAGTCATTGAAGTGATAGAATCCTGGGGAAGGGAAGGAGCGGTCAGGGATCTGATAGGCGGAATGTCTTACCTGACCGATTCAGACTCTGCTGGCAAAACCACGGAACTGGATCTTGCTGTTGCTCGAGGTGCCGCCTATTACGGTTTTGTCCGCAGAGGTAGAGGCGTAAGAATCCGCGCAGGAGCTTCTCGAACCTACTATATCGGCATAGAAAGCTCCATGCCGTCGGTTCCCGGTATCCCCACTCCGGTTAAGGCTCTCTGTGTTGTGCCCTTTGGGATGGAGGAAGGGACATCGGTTGAGCTTAAGGATCAGGAGTTCGGACTGGTCGTCGGACAGCCCGCTGTTTTTTCTCTTATGGCTTCGACAGTTCGCCAGGATGATGAAGCCGGAGCGATTGTAGAGGACTGGGAAGGAGCTATCCAGCCTGTCGCAACCATGGAAACTCTGCTTCCTCCGTCCGAAGAACCTCAATCTGAGAAAGATACTGAAGGAACCATTATCCCCGTGTGGCTTCAGAGTAGCATGACCGAAGTGGGAACTCTTGAACTTCACTGCGTAGATGCGTTAAATCCTCAGCGTAGGTGGAAATTGACTTTTAACCTCAAGGAGAGAGAATCGAACTAGCTCATGACCATGCTCAGAAATGTTGCCCATGATTATCGTTACATCATCGGAATAGACCTCGGGACGACCAACTCAGCCGTAGCTTATGTGGACCTTACGGCGGAGATAGAATCTCCCGAATCGGCTATACGAATCTTTGAAATTCCGCAGTATGTGGCTCTGGGCGAAGTGGCAAAACGCCCTGTGCTACCGTCTTTTCTTTATCTTCCCGGGAAATACGATCTTCCTCGAGAACAACTTCCAGGGCTTCCCTGGGATAGTGAGCAAACAGCAGACATCGGTATTGTGGGAGAGTTTGCTAGACAGCAGGGAGCTACCGTTCCTCATAGGCTTGTCGCTTCTGCCAAATCCTGGCTGTGTCATGCTAAAGTGGACCGCAAAGCGAAGATTCTTCCCTGGGGGACGAAGGAAGCCGAAGACCTCAAGAAGGTTTCTCCCGTGGAAGCAAGCGCACGCTATCTTGAACACATCCGTAACGCCTGGAACTTCATCATGGCTCGAGGCTCCCGTGAACTGGCTTTTGAGGAACAACTTATAGTTCTTACCGTGCCGGCGTCTTTTGATGAAGTTGCTCGGGAACTCACAGTCGAAGCTGCGCGGCTGGCAGGCATTCCTAAGCTGGTTCTTATCGAAGAGCCTCTTGCGGCATTTTACGGATGGCTTTCTAATCATTCCCGTGAATGGCAGGAAATAATACGCCCCGGGCAGATAGTTCTTATCTGTGATGTGGGAGGCGGGACGACCGATTTGACAATTGTGGCTCTAAAGGAATCCCTAACTTCCAGTTCATCTTCCACAACAATAGAGGAAAGCGGTGAAGGACTCAAGTTTGATCGTCTCGCCGTAGGGGATCATTTGCTCCTTGGCGGCGATAACATGGACATAGCCATTGCACGGCAGGCTGAAGAAAAACTTACCGGAAAGATCGGCTCCCTTGACCCGCGAAGATGGCATCAGCTCTGTTATCAAGCTCGAAAAATCAAGGAAGAAATCCTGAATGACCCATCCATCTCGGAAGTAAAATTTACCGTTCTTGGAACCGGTTCTCGCCTCATCGGGGATACGCTTTCTGCTTCTATGGAAGCCGAGCGTTTGCGGAAACTCATTCTGGATGGTTTTTTCCCCTTTGTGTCGATAGATGAAAAACCCATAGCGTCTCAGCGATCCGGCATTGTGGAGTGGGGACTTCCTTACGAACAGGATCCTGCCATAACAAGGCATATCGCCTGGTTTTGGAAGCGTTTTGAAAAATTTACGGCACGGGAAACCGGCCGAGAACATCCTCGCCCCGATTTTGTGCTTTTTAACGGCGGTGCTCTGACTCCGGTTCAACTCAGGTCGAGAATTCTCGATGTTGTTGAGAACTGGTTTGGCGAGCGCCCCAGGGAGCTTATCGGACCAAGGCTTGATCTTGCCGTGGCGGTTGGAGCCGCTTATTACGGTCTGGTAAGGCTCGGAGCAGGGGTGAGGGTTGGAGCCGGTAGCCCAAGGTCCTACTACATTGTGGTGGGGAAAAAGGATGTGCCGCAGGAGGAAGGGGAAGGTCAGCGGCGGGAATACGAAGCGCTGTGTATTGTGCCGAGAGGAATGGAAGAAGGGTTTGAATATAAAATCGAAGGGCAGAATTTTGAAGTAATATCCAACCAGCCGGTTTCCTTTCAGTTGCTTGCTTCCACAACGAGAGTTGAAGATAGGCTCGGGGAAATTGTAACCCTTTCGGATGAAGACGCCGTCCTGCTCCCGCCTATTTACACCGTCTTGAGGTTTGGAAAGGGAGAGGAAGGTCGGACGATTCCCGTAAGTCTTGGCGTTCGATTGACGGAAGTGGGGACTCTGGAGATGTGGTGTCAGTCTCTTAAAACGACCCATAAGTGGCAACTTCAGTTCGATGTGAGAGAGACATCCGAGAGCGAGCGAGAGGCGGGGGTGCGGGAAGGCCGGGTGGTAGAAGAAACGGTTGATTATGACCGCATAGAGCTAGCTCTAGCACTTATCCCCGAGGTTTTTGAACACAGAAAGATGGAGCCGTCGGAGTTGGTAAAAGCCATGGTGGAAGTTCTGGCAATGCCTAGAGAAAGATGGCCTATCGGAGTTGTTAGAAAAATTGCCGACGTGCTCCTTGAACATGAAAAGGGAAGGGCGATTTCTCTTCATCATGAGGCTCGGTGGTTTAATCTGCTTGGTTTCTGTCTTCGCCCGGGTTTTGGTGATGTGCTGGATGAGTGGCGAATGAAGCGTGTCTGGAAGCTATTTCCGCAGGATCTTGTGTTTTCACGCAATGTTCAGTGTCGTCTTGAATGGTGGATATTCTGGCGGAGAGTGTCCGGAGGCCTTACAGCTGGGCAGCAGTGGCATATCTATCAGCAGGTTTCTGCTCTGGTGCAAGACGGTGGAGGAAGCGGCAAGAAAAAGAAGTCCAGAACTTTTTCTCCTCAAGAATCCATAGAGTTGTGGATGACGCTTGCGAGCTTTGAGCATCTTCCCGTTGATGTAAAAGTTAAACTCGGCAGGGTGTTTCTCGATAAAATTCTCAAAGGTGGGCGCCCGTCTCCGAAGGAATTGTGGGTAGTGGGAAGGATAGGCGCAAGGGCTCTTATCTACGGACCCGCCGACAAAGTTGTGCCTCCCGAGGAGGTTGTTGGCTGGGTGGAGGAACTTCTCAAAAAGAGCTTTCCGGTTGATGATGCTTTTGGATATACTTTACTGAGTCTTGTGCGGGAGACGGGGGATCGGGCAAGAGATGTGCCCGCTGAGGTGCGAGAACGCACCTATGAGGTGGTTCGGAAAGTGTTATCCGAACAGAAAGTGCGATCTTTTGTTGAGAGAGCAGGATCATGCTGGGGAAGACAGGCTCAAGAATGGGCTTTTGGAGAAACATTGCCACCAGGGATTGTTATCAGGGATAGGAATTGCGAGTAAAAATAGGAGGATTTGAACGATGTGCGAAGCGAATGCTTATCTCTTAAAAGGCGATAAGGAAGAACTTATTATGGAGGCTGTTGATACCATTGAGAATGAAAATGGCGTGCTGAAGATGAGGAGTATATTTGGCGATCAGAAGATGGTTCGAGGCACCATACGGCGTATGGCACTTGTTGATCACAAGATCATCATTGAAGAGAAATAATCACGCCACAGAGACTGTGTCGCAATGCGATGTTACGTAGGGGTGTCTCGCCTGCGACGGGAGGCGCCCCCTACGATCTTAGATAATGATCCTGTGAACGTGATTATAACCCAGTTTGCTAGAAACAACGCGTGTCATCCTATCGGCAATTTTAATCAGATAGCTAGTTGTGTTGGCTGATGGTTCAGGATGCCTTGAGAGTCATCACTTTATGGGATTCGCCCATACCCTGGGGGAGCATGAGAGTTTTGAATTGAGCCATTGAAGCTGGGTTTTCTTGATATAGTTTTTCGAGCAGTTCTTCATCAACAAGGGATAGCAAATAACGCTGTTGAGTCTTAAAATCTTCCACAGAAAAGCCCGCTTCTTTTGCCCATTTTTCCACGGCGGTGAAGTTTACATGAGCGGTTATGTCCTGCTCACCTACGTTTATGTAAGGGCAATCGTTTACTTGATGGTTAAAATAGCACAGAAGAGTTCCACGGTTTCTTGATGGGTCGTAGTATTCTTCTGCCGTGTAACCGTAGTCTATAATCAAAACATTTCCCTTCTTTAACACTCTTCTTAGGCTCTGAAGCCACGATTTGGCTCTAAGATTTGCTTCTGAACGGTAATCGTCGAGGTACTTTACCCATGGGGCGAAGGTTTCCAGGTGGTCCAGAAGATCCTCTTCGGCCGGGCGGAGTGTTTCGGCGAATTCATTTCTGTCGTTCAGACCGATATAGACTTCCATGATTTTTCCCTGCCTTACTTCGAAAAGCCGCACCGGGAAGGCGTCTATGATCTCGTTGCAAATGCAGACTCCAGAGAGAGTTGGCATCAAGGAGATATCCTTCCACCAGAAGATGCTATGGTGCAATTTCGAAAGCCTTGCTTTTTGGATTGATTCGAAGTGTGGGTTAATTTCCACAAGGTGGTATGAAAGCCCTTGAAGGATGGTGGGATGAGATGCCAGAGCGGTTAATATATCGTAAGCCAGATAGCCCATTCCCGGTCCGATTTCGATGATATTAAAGTCTTTGGGTTCTCCCATTTCTTGCCAGATTTTTATGATGTGTCGGCTGATGATGAGCCCGAAAATGTTTCCAACATGAGATGCCGTAAAGAAATCTCCGCTTTGACCTATAACGGGAACGTTTCTCATGTAATATCCCAGATCTGGCGTATAAAGAGCCATTTCCATGAATCGTTCGAAGGAGATGGCTCCACCGCTGGCTTGAATCTCAGATGTAATAAGCCTAAGTAAGGGGGTTGACATGGTAGCAATCCGTTTTTTGCATGGGTTTAGTGGCAACTTTAGCACTATCGAGAAAACATCTTTAGCACGGTTTGATGTTGTTTCAAAGCGTAGATGAAGGTTGTAGAGAATTGTTGGTTAAGGATGAGGGTTCTCATCCCTCGTTCCGAGGGATCTAGCGCTGCTTTGCCGAGCAAGCGTGATGTATCCCCATGAGGAGGACACGGAGATCCATCTCCGACACTCAGGGTGACAAAAGAGGAGGCTGGGGGTAACAGCCTTTTATGTCATTCCGAGGCACGAAGTGCCGAGGAATCCCCTGAGGGAAACTCTCACTTCGCTCGGGGTGACTGAGAGGAGAGCTCACAACTACTGCTAAGAAGGAGCTTCAAGACAACGCTAATAGTTTTCGAACATCTCCGTTAAAAATTGGAATTTCCTGCTGATCATGATAATTTTACGACAAGTTTAGCCTAAACAACCTTAAAGAGGAGGTAAACTTATGTGGATTGTTGTGCTTATCTTGGTGTTGTGGGTATCAATACCCGCTTTGACCTATGTGTTTTACTGGTATGAGGTTTCTACTCCTTCGTGTTTTCATGAAGGAGCCAGAAGCGAAAAAGAGGTCTTAGAACGGCTGTTTGACCGCAAGTTGAAAAGAAGTGTTTTCTTGAGTTTGCTTTCATCTATTGTGGCATTACCGATAGTTACCATTACCTATCCCTTTGGGATGATAAGCAAGTGGTGGAGTGTGAAGACGACTCCATCAAAAGGGACGATTATCTTTATCCACGGACTCTTTCACAACCCTAGTGCGGCGCTTTTGCTTAAGAGAGCCTTTGCAAAGAGAGGATTTTCCTTCATTTCGCTGAGTCATTGTTGTTGGGAAAAATCGCTTTTCGATGTTTTTAACCGAATGGATAGAGAGTTGGAGGAAACTTTAGGTGAGGATTTGCGGAGCGAACCGATAATTTTCATCGGTCACAGCCTAGGAGGGCTTTTAGCGGGACTGCTGGGTTGTAGTCTCAGCGAGAAAGGCTATAACGTCAAAGGCGTTGTTACTCTTGGGACACCCTTTTACGGGAGTCGTCTTGCTCCGCTTATAGCTGGGTTGAGTTTTGGACGGCTTGCCCGTTCTGTGATGTTCGGAAGCGAAGAACTTGCTGAAGCTAGGAAACGGCTTGATTCTCCCAATTTTAAGGCGGTTCAGTTTTGGAGTCCTACCGACAATATGGTGCTTCCTCCTGCTTCTCTTTATCAGACACCCAAAGGTTGGGATCGAGTTGCCCTATCACCTCTTTGCCACACCTTTGTGCTGTTTTGGCCTGGGGTAGTTAATCGAGTGGTAAGAACCGTTGAAGGTTGGATTTAGCCGGTGTTGTAAGTCGCCGAATCTTCTTGAAAAAAATCTTTTCGTGGTGGTCTTGACGATTTCCAAACTGTTTTTATATTTATTAGCGCTCACCCAAGGAGAGTGCTAATAACATTTGAACTTTGGTGTAGGAGGAGGGAGAAGGGCTATGAAGTTGAGACCTTTGCATGATCGAGTAATCGTTCAGCGCATCGAAGAAGAAAACAGAACACCCGGTGGTATCATTATCCCCGATACTGCAAAGGAAAAGCCTCAGCAGGGTAAAGTAGTTGCCGTTGGTAAAGGAAAGATCCTTGATAATGGCAAAGAGATTCCTCTTACCGTTAAGGAAGGCGATAGGGTTCTCTTCTCCAAATACGCCGGAACAGAAGTAAAAATTGAAGGTCAGGAATATTTGATCATGAGAGAAGACGATATATTGGCAATTGTTGAAGGATAAGCCAGGAAGGGAGGAGGTGTGAAGTATGCCAGCCAAGATGATTCAGTACAGTGCTGCTGCTAGAGAAAAGATTCTCCGTGGAGTAGATACACTTGCCGAAGCGGTAAAGGTTACCCTCGGTCCCAAAGGCCGTAATGTCCTTATAGAGAAAACCTTCGGTTCCCCTCTTGTAACCAAAGACGGTGTGACCGTCGCCAAAGAGATTGAGCTTGAAGATAAGTTCGAAAACATGGGCGCTCAGATGGTCAAAGAAGTTGCCAGCAAGACGAGCGATGTTGCCGGCGACGGAACTACTACTGCCACCATCCTAGCCCAGGCTATTTTCAAGGAAGGTTCAAAGCTGGTTGCCGCTGGACATAACCCAATGGCTCTCAAGCGAGGTATAGATAAGGCTGTTGCTAAGGTTGTGGAAGCTCTGAAGGCTCAGAGTAAGGAAATCAAAGACCAAAAAGAAATCGCTCAGGTTGGAACCATATCCGCCAATAACGACCCCGAAATCGGAAATATTATTGCCGAAGCTATGAGCAAAGTCGGAAAAGAAGGGGTCATCACGGTCGAAGAAGCTAAAAGTATGGAAACCACTCTTGAAGTTGTAGAAGGAATGCAGTTCGACCGTGGTTATATCTCGCCTTACTTCATCACCGACCCCGAAAAGATGGAAGTGGTGCTTGAGGATGCCTATGTCCTCTGCCACGAAAAGAAGATCAGCAGCATGAAGGATCTCCTTCCGCTCCTTGAGCAAATCGCTCGCATGAATAAGCCTCTTCTCATTATTGCCGAGGATGTGGAAGGTGAAGCCCTTGCCACGCTTGTGGTGAACAAACTCCGTGGCACTCTGAAAGTCTGCGCCGTTAAGGCTCCCGGTTTCGGCGAACGTCGTAAAGCTATGCTCCAGGATATTGCAATCCTTACCGGTGGTCAGGTAGTGTCCGAAGACCTCGGTGTGAAACTTGAAAACGTAACCGTCAACGATCTCGGAACTGCTAAGAGAATAATCGTCAACAAGGATTACACCACAATTGTTGACGGTGGTGGTTCCAAAGAGCAAATTCAGGCTAGAGTCAAACAGATCCGCACTCAGATTGAAGAAACCACAAGCGATTACGATCGTGAGAAACTTCAGGAGCGACTTGCTAAGCTGGTAGGTGGTGTTGCCGTAATCCGTGTTGGTGCGGCCACAGAAACCGAACTCAAGGAGAAAAAAGCCCGAGTTGAGGACGCTCTTAACGCAACCAGAGCCGCCGTTGAAGAAGGTATTGTGCCTGGTGGTGGCGTTGCTTTGCTCCGATGCCAGAAAGCCCTTGAAGAGCTCCAGCTCGATGGCGAAGAACGATTCGGTAAAGAAATCATTTACAAGGCTCTGGAAGTGCCACTCCGTTGCATTGCCGATAACGCCGGTTACGAAGGTTCTGTCGTGGTTGAAAAAGTTAAGGCCGGAAACGGTGGCTTTGGCTTTAACGCTCAGACCGAAACTTACGAGGATCTTATTGAGGCCGGGGTCATCGATCCGACCAAAGTTGTTCGATTTGCTTTGCAAAACGCCGCAAGCGTTGCTTCACTCCTTCTCACAACAGAAGCTCTTGTAGCCGAAAAACCCGAAGAAAAGAAGCAAACCACTCCACCTATGCCTGAATACTAATAGAGAAAACTAGAGGTGCGGCCTTCTCCCGCCGCACCTTTAGGACTATAATTCCAGGCCACCTTCTTCATGTCATTCCGAGGCACGAAGTGCCGAGGAATCTCGGGAGGAGACCTCCTCACTTCGAAACTGTGTCGCAATTCGATGTGCGTTTATGGAGTGGAGGCATCCCCATTAAAAGGGCACAGAGACCCCTCGCTGTCGCTCGGGGTGACAAAAAGGAGGGCTCGGGGTGACAGATCGTGCCCTCACTCGTTAGCCGATAGTTACCGTTACTTATAGATAAGAAATCTACCCTCGGGAACACTAAGGCCCCGAGGGTTTTTTTGTTTTGTAGGCTATTCAATAGGATCGTTTTCTACCATGGTCCAGATACCACATGGACAGGCTCCAGCGCAGAACCCACATCCTATACATTTATCTCCATCAACGACCATTTCAAATCGTCCGTTTGGTCCCTCCTGCTTGGATATTGCTCCCTGCGGACAGATGGCAATACAAATTCCGCAGTCCCTGCAGGATCCACAGGATGCACAGGCACTAGCACATTTGTCTAAAGGAGCTCCGGGCATAAGCCGCGGATCGAAGTACTCTGCTTTAACCCTGCCTTTGTCTATCACCATCCGGGGATCTCGCCGTGGTCGTTTGCCTCTCAGCATCTCATCTATCGTCTCGGCAGCAATTCTTCCTGCTCCGATGGCTTCTGTAAGAAGTCCCAGCTTTACAACGTCTCCAATGGCAAAGATCTTTGGATCTGTCGTCTGGTAATGTTCGTTAACCTTGATAAAGCCTCGCTCAACCATGACCGTGTCCGGGATACCTTCAAGATCTGGTTGATCGCCTATGGCAATGACTACCGTGTCGGCAGGAATGATTTCTCCGGATGTAAGTTCTACACCTTCTTGTGTGATGGCTTTTGTAAAGACCGGCCATCGGAATTTTGCTCCTGCAGCTTCCGCAGCTTTTCTTTCTTTGCCGAATGATGCCGGTTCTTGAATGTCAATCAGAGTAATATCCCGGGCTCCAAGGCGAGATGCTTCTGTAGCCACATCACAGCCAACATTTCCGGCTCCGATAATGACAACTCGCTCCCCGGGTGTGATCTCGTTCCGCCGACTACGGCGTAAAAATTCCTTCGCCGTGATGGCTCGTTCAACCCCTGGCACAGGAAGAGTGCGAGGCTTCTGAGCGCCGGTAGCAATCACAATAAAGTCGTAATCCAGTTTTAGCCGTTCGTAGTCTTCCTTTGTAAGTTTCTGTTGAAGATGAATTCTGGGAATTAGCTTTTTTACCCGATCCAGTTCAGCCGCCAGCACTTCCTGAGGAATTCTCGACGTTGGGATTACTTCTGTAAGTTTTCCTCCCACTTCTTCTCGCATATCATAGACAACAGCTTCATGTCCTTTTTGGCGAAGTTGCCATGCTACTGAAAGTCCCGCAGGCCCTGCTCCTATGACGGCGATTTTACCACCTGTTATGGGTGGAAGTTCCGGTGGACGAGCTGAAATGCTAGCCTTTCCCAGAACGGTGGTGTCAACGGGAGTCACCCCCTGAGCAGATCTTGTGCACCCCTGCATGCACAAATTTGGACAGAGGTATCCACAGACCGTTGCGGGGAACGGAGTATAAGCCAGAGCAAGATCTACGGCTTCATCAATGCGCCCTTCTCTGATGAGTTGCCAGCGATCTCGCACCGGAATTCCCGTTGGACAGCTTGCTTCACAGGGGGGCAGGTATTTTCTGTTTTCCCACACCGGCACGTATCGTCTGAGAAAGCCAGTGGTTATAATGGGAATAGGGCTTCGGTCAAAAGTTACCAGATCTCCAATGAGACCACCTTTTCCCAGTTCCTTTTCCCATACGGAAATCCGAAATTCATGCATTGATTTTCTTGGAAGAGTGGTTTTTTCCATTGGGCTTCTGGCTACGAGTAGTTGCCAGTCAGAGCGCTGAGCCAGAATGTCGAAAAGGTCTTCTCGATTGATTTTCCTGAGAAATACGAGCAGGTTTTCCTTTAGCCATTCCCATGTGGAATCATCAATCGGAACTAGTTTTACGTCGGCGTGGCTATATCCTTTGTGGGGACCTCGGAAGAAGATTTTTCCTCCAACCATGCCAACGCAGGGGCGGTATCCAAGAACGTTTTCTGGATTCTGAGGTTGGTAACCGCATATAACGGCGATTCCTCCAGCCATGAACTCGGCAAAGTAATCCCCAACCGAGCCAAGCACCCATAGTTCTGGCGGATCGAATCGGGGATTGTGTTTGGTCATGGTCATGCCACGAGCGCCTATGTTGCCAGCGATGTAGATTTTCCCCTGAGCCATGGCGTTTCCGGTGCCGTTGGTAGCATTTCCATGAACAATAATTTCTGCACCGGTATTGAGCCAGCCGACATCATCTGATGCTGGTCCCATTACTTCAATAGTCGTGTTGGGGAACCCCATCGCCCCTACGCGTTGTCCTGGCGGCCCGGTGATTTTAATATAAACCCTCTCATTTCCTGCCTTCCAGAGCCTGCCTCCAATTCCATGTTGTCCGGCTGCCTGAACTTCTATAAACCTGGCTCCAGAAGCAACAGCCTGTTGAATACGTTCCTCAAGTATTCTGGAGTCAACACGGTGACCATTAACTATGCCAGGTATTTTCACCCACTGTTCGCTTTCCATATCGCTACTCTCTTCTACACCACGTATTTAATCTGTAACCGTTCGGCTACGTGGTAGTCGTCTATTCCTATGGCGTCCGACATGCCAATAGGAAGGGACGTGGAACGACCAAGCGGAGCCACAATCTTTTTGAGTTCTGTATCGAAACTTAAGAATACATCCACAACCCGCTCAGCGACCTTTTCCGGATCTAACCGTCTGTAAAGTCGAGGATCCTGAGAAGTGATGCCTTTGGGACAGAGTCCAATGTTACAGATGTTGCATCGATCACTTTCAGATCCTATGCATCCTGCCGCGGCCTGCATGATGTATTTTCCAACTTGAACTCCACTGGCTCCAAGCATTATAAGAGCTGCAGCATTAGCAGCAAGATTGCCTCGTTTCCCAATGCCTCCCGCGGCAAAGAGGGGAATTTCGTTCTGCTTACCCAGTTTTACCAGGTTCAGATAACAGTCCCTAATGTTACTTGCGATGGGATGTCCCATATGATCCATGGAAACATTGTATGCAGCACCCGTGCCTCCATCTTCGCCGTCAATAGCAAGGGCTGCCGCATAGGGGTTTCGAGTAAGGTTATTGAGGACGGCAAGAGCTGTAGATGTGCCTGAAATTTTTGGATATACCGGAACTCTAAATCCCCAGGCCATAGAAACCGACTGAATCATTTTTGCTACCGCTTCTTCGATTGAGTAAAGGGTCTGGTGAGTTGGAGGACTGGGAAGACTTACGCCTGGCGGTACTCCACGAATAGCCGCAATGAGTTTATTCACTTTGTACCACATTAGAAGCCCACCATCACCGGGCTTTGCTCCCTGACCGTATTTTATCTCCACGGCACAGGGATCTTCCTTCATTTCGGGGATGGCTCTTATGATTTCGTCCCAGCCAAAATATCCACTGGCGATCTGAAGAATCACGTATTTTATAAAGCGAGACCTTAGAAGTCTTGGTGGACAGCCTCCTTCTCCTGTGCACATCCTTACAGGCATACCGAGTTCTTCGTTGAGGTAGGTAACTCCCATTATGAGGCCTTCCCACATATTGGGCGAAAGAGCTCCGAAGGACATTGATCCGATAATGAGCGGGTAAATTTCTCTAACGGGGGGAGTCCATCCTTCTTCCTTGTATAGTCTTAAGGCCTCTTCGGGTGGAAGAACTCGTCCAAGGAGAGTTCTAAGCTCGAATTCATGCCGTCCTGCGTCCAGAGCCGGGTCGGTTAGCATCGATATTCTCACGAACTTAATACGATCTAAAATGCCTTCCGGAACGTTTCGACGTCCACCCCTTCGCCTTGGCTGTCCGCCTCTATTGATATGAAAGCGAAGCTTGTCGATTTCGTCGTTTCTTACCGGCATAATGCAGTCGTTTGGACAAACCAAAGTGCAGGTTCCACAGCCGATGCAGGCATGGGCCGGGTCGGTTTTTTGGCGAATGCCGTAAAATACCTGATAGACGTTGGATGGTTGAGTTTCCACACCGGGGGTTACTTGAACCAGACGCTTTCTAAAAACTCCCAGCTCTATCGCCTGAACAGGGCAAGCCGCTGTGCATCGGCCGCACAAAGCACAGCGTTCCTTGTCCCATACGATTTGCCAGAGTAAGTCTTTACGACTTAGAGTGGAAGGGGTAATGGTTCCGACTGACGCCATATCTTCATCTCCTTTCGATCTGGAGGCACAACAACTGTGTCCAGATACATGGGCTGAAAATCTTTTGTTCGATCCCGATCGGGAAGGGCGGCTTCCAGAGCACAAGCTTCGGATGAGAAGACAAACACGCCTTCTTTACCGCCCACTATGCCGGGTCTAAGTTTTTTCCTGTCCTGCACCATAAACATGGTTTTATCGGGAAGCACACCTATGACGCAGTTTGGGCCATCTATAATGAGCCGACGACAGGTTTCTTTCAGCATTTTAAGGAATTTTCCCTGGGGATGATGGACGAGATCCTCATCTTGAAGTGGTGTAATGACATGTTTGTAATATTCAATCCCCAGCCCGAGCTTCTTGTGTATGTAGTGGAGGATATGAGTGAAAACTTCTGAGTCTGATTGATAGCCGATGTAACCCGGGAATCCTCGAGACATGAGAAATTCTCGAATGGGAACAAAAGCCGTGTTTTCACCGTTGGTCATGGTAGCAATGCCCTGGATGAAAAAGGGATGACAGGCGTAGAGGTTAATGGCGTAATTTGTGTTCTGGCGTCCCTGAGCCATTATGATTCGAGCGGATAGTTCCTTGCGATCCAGTTGAAGATATTCTGCAACATCCACAGGATCGCCTATTTCTTTTATCATGATAACATCGGGCCAGAAGCTGAAGACGACCATATCACCGGATTCCTCGCCCATCTGGCGTAGGGTAAGCCGTATGGTCATAAGACGATGTTCTTTTTCTTCCTGACTCAGTCCTTCCCATGACTCGGGATATTCGTATGCTCTCACAAGGTACACATCTCTTTTTGGAACACCTGGCGGTGGAGTTTTTGGAGGTTTAATGGACAGCTTGTATTTGGTCATGAAGCCAAGATCCATCATAAATTGATCAAGTCTTTTTATTCCCGAGTGGGAGAAAATTCCGGAAAGGATCGGAGCGTCCTTGATTTCCTCAAAGGGCCCACCGAGATCGGTAAGAAACAAGCCAATTCCAGAACCGTCATAGCCTTCTTTCATGACTTCCAGAGCTTTTATTGCAATCATGGGTGAAATAGGCTCATCACTTGTTATGGCGAAAAGACGACACACGTTTTTTCCTCCTTGTAAGGCTTTGAAAAATTTCTGGGCAAGCAAAGCTAGTAAGCAATAATTATGCCGTCCATGATTTCTCAAAAACTGCTAGTGTGAGTGCACATTGTTGTTCAAAATCGGGTTTTTCTTGGGGCGATTTGTACAAGATTGTGCATCTTTTGGTGGATTTCTCCAGGGTTAAAACTTCTTGATTGAGCAAGGCTTGCTGTGAGAGTATATCAGCTGCGTGGTTTTAATGGGAGCGGCTGATCGGTCGCTTATGACCGTTTTTGGATGTTTTCTGGGCAATGAGGAAAACATTGGTAATTTCGATAAAGTGCTAGTGGCATATAGAAGATGGCACGAGAGTTGCCCGAAGAGAATTTTCGTTAAATGAAAACAATGAAACTTAAAGTTTCACCACGAAGAGAGGAGAGTTTATGACGCCCAAGGAAGTGTTAGAGTTTGCGAAAGCTAATGGTGTTAAGATGGTAGATTTAAAGTTTCTTGATCTGCCGGGTATATGGCAGCATTTTTCTGTGCCAATAAGTGAGCTTGATGAGTCCTCCTTTGAGGATGGATTTGGTTTTGATGCTTCAAGCATTCGAGGCTGGCAACCCATCAATGCAAGTGATATGCTGGTTATTCCAGATCCAGAAACGGCCGTTATAGATCCCTTCATGGAAGTGCCGACTCTTTCTCTTATCTGTAACATTGTGGACCCGATCACTCGAGAACGTTACACTCGTGATCCTCGCTATATTGCTCAAAAGGCTGAGGAATATCTAAAATTTACAGGAATTGCCGACACAGCCTATTTTGGCCCAGAAGCAGAATTTTTCATATTTGACGATATCCGCTACGATTCAGCGTCCAACTACGGCTACTATTTCATTGATTCTGATGAGGGGATTTGGAATAGTGGTCGGGAAGAAGGACCGAACCTTGGTTATAAAATTCGTCACAAAGAAGGCTACTTCCCTGTGCCTCCCTCAGACACACTTCAGGATATTCGCACCGAAATGGCTCTTGTGATGGAGCAGGTGGGCATTAAAGTTGAATGTCAGCACCATGAAGTAGCCACCGCAGGCCAAGCAGAAATTGATATGCGTTTTGCTCCACTTGTTAAAATGGGCGATCAGCTTATGTGGTTTAAGTATATCATAAAGAACGTTGCACGTCGCCACGGCAAAACGGTAACTTTTATGCCCAAACCGCTTTATGGCGATAACGGTTCTGGAATGCATACCCATATAAGTCTCTGGAAAGATGGGAAACCTCTCTTTGCCGGCGACAGATATGCAGGTTTGAGCGAGATGGCTCTTTACGCTATTGGTGGAATTTTAAAGCATGCACCAGCTCTTTGCGCATTTACAAACCCAACCACTAATTCTTACAAACGTCTTGTGCCGGGCTACGAAGCTCCTGTAAATCTGGCTTATTCAAGCCGAAACCGTAGTGCTGCTATTCGTATTCCTATGTATTCTCCTTCCCCGAAATCAAAGCGGCTTGAATTCAGAACCCCGGATCCGTCCTGTAATGGTTATCTTGCCTTCAGTGCTATTCTTATGGCTGTGTTGGATGGTATAGAAAATCGTCTAGATCCAGGGGAACCTCTCGACAAAGACATCTACGCTCTCTCTCCTGAAGAACTCAAAAATGTGCCATCAACTCCGGGGTCGTTAGAAGAAGCTCTCAATGCTTTGGAAAAGGACCACGAATTCCTTCTTAAAGGTGGCGTCTTTACTCAGGACGTTATAGATATGTGGATTGAATATAAAAGGCTTCGAGAGGTTGATCCCGTTAAGCTAAGACCCCATCCTTACGAATTTCATCTTTACTTTGATATTTAGAAAGCCAGATTTTATTTGGACCTCGCCCATGGGCGGGGTTGGTTTTGTGTCATTTTTTATACGAGATCCGATGTTGGGGGCAGGTCATGAGTTGCCCCCAACTTTTATTAGACACTACGAGTTAAGAATTTTCTTGGCTATTTCGTCATTGGCATCGCAAATATAGGTAATACCAGTTGCTTCAGCAGTTTCACGATTTGCAGCAACGATATCGCTTCTGGATATGGCTTTGATGGAGAACTTGCGAGCACCTGCCATAAGCTGCTGGAGTCCGCAGGAAAGTTTATCAGCGAGAGTCCAGAAAGCGATAGCACCAAAGGGGATATTCTTCATCTCATCTTTTCCGACCTTCTTTTCTACTTCGAAGTAACAAGCAAAGATTTGCTCTGGGGTAGTGCCTATTTCGGTAACAGTTTTTGGCAGGCTATCCCAGTTGCCGTTTACGGCTGCTTTTCTTTCAGGCCTGAGCACGCCTTCAATGTTGGATCCTACGAAGGAAGGAATCATAAGAGCTCGACCCATGCAGATTATCTTGACGTATGGAGCACCTAGAGCAAGGCCTTTGAATATGCTGTCTTCCAGAGCAAAGCCACCGGCGAAGGCAAGATCTACAACGCGTTTTCCTCTAGCTGCCAGTATAGATGCGTACTCGTAGGCTTTTGCATGGAGAAGAACCGATGGCACACCCCAGCTCTGCATCATGTTCCATGGGCTCATGCCGGTGCCGCCGCCGGATCCATCAATGGTTAGAAGATCGAGGCCAGCGTCGCTTGCAAATTTTATGGCCATAGCAAGGTCTTCCATGCCATAGGATCCGGTTTTAAGGGATATGCGCTTATAGCCGAGTTTCCTCAGATATTCGATCTGGTTCATAAAGGCTTCCTGAACAAGATCCCATCGGCTGAGGTTGGTGTTTCCAAGGCGGCTATGGCGAGCAAAGGATCGAATAGCCCCGCTCTTGAATGCTGCTTGAACCTGGGGAAGTTCTGGGTCAGGGTCTATGAGATAACCCCGTTTTTTCAAAAAGATTGCATAATCCAGGCTGGTTACCTGGATTTCTCCGCCGATATTTTTGGCTCCCTGCCCCCACTTGAGCTCGATAATGCACTTGTCGCCGTATTTTTCGATAACATATTCGGCAACTCCATTTCGGGTATCTTCAACGTTCATCTGCACAATGATGGCTCCATAGCCATCGTAGTAACGGAGATAGGTGTCAATGCGGCGATCGAGTTCGGGAGATTTCACGACTTTACCGTCTTTAAATTCGGCGGCTTTATCTACTCCAACTACATTTTCGCCGACCACTATGGGAATACCAACCAGAGCCCCACCGATAGCCATAGGTTCCCAGTATTTGGCTGCGATAGGTGTTGATCCCAAAGCTCCTGTCATCATTGGAACTCGAGATTTTGTTTTTACTTCGTTGCCGAATTCGGTGGAGATGTCCACGTTGGGGAAGATACAATCGTCAGGTGAATTTGAAAGTGATTCCGGCAGACCGTAGGCTCCATAGGCGTATCCCTGAATGCGGAGCGAGTTGTAGGATACTCCTACATGTGTTGTATTGTTTGCTCCGGCGGTTACCATACCGAAGTCCCGTGGGTACAGGAGTTTTCTACCCACTAGGCTTGCAAGCCATGTTTCGCATTTACCTTGACAATCGGCTCTACATAGTGTGCATAAACCTGATTCTGTTGGGTTGCCACGATTCACAGTGCCCAACACGTCGTTGTTTTTGGAAAATCTCATGTCCATTCTGATCTTACCTCCATTTAGTTGTGCAAAGTTCAACCAGTTTAGTTACTAGCCAGTTCCGCATTTTTAAGTATTGCTTAATTAGTAAAACAAAAAATTAGTGTCAAGAAATTATGAGGGTTCTGCGGAAGAAATATGCCCTCATTGCAATCGAGGAAATATCTTTGTTGTTGGACTTTCCCTTTACGAAGGTTCTGGGAAAATTCGACCTACACTGACTTTTCCGAGATGGAATGCTATGTGAAGACAAATAGGTCTTTTAAAAGTTGCTCAATTTTTTTCTAGGTTTTAGAAAGATCGGTCTTGAACCGCATCGCTAAGGGTTTGTTCCGTTGATGCATGGAAAAAACAAGCTTTCATGGAAGTAACATGCTTAGAAGCAGAAAAATTAGTCTTCAGTGATCTTTTTCTTAAATTCTTCCACGTCATTAACCTGAATGGCACTTACTAAAAGTTCATCCAGTCTTTTAACTTCTTTGATGCCCGCTATTTTTTCTCTTAAATCCTTTTCAATCTCGCCAAATCTGATCTCAAGAATTTTAATAAGATCTTCCTGTTTCCCTTTTTGGATACCTCGCTGAATACCTTCCTGAATACCTTCCTGTATTCCTTTTTTTACCAGGTCCCCAATCACCGGAAAATTTTCTACCAGTTCTTTTTCTAATCTCACCGTGATCGGCATTCTTCCAACCTCCTTAACAAAACTTAATACTTCCTCTTTCAGCATAGGCCTTAGCCCTGATAT